>Ga0302325_10027818_pt1 | contig 11712 bp, 9 predicted proteins | sample Palsa_T0_2_FD_201948 | JGI IMG/M metagenome (GOLD analysis project Ga0302325, IMG submission 201948) | Peat permafrost microbial communities from Stordalen Mire near Abisko, Sweden - Palsa_T0_2 | ecosystem: Environmental > Terrestrial > Soil > Palsa > Peat permafrost | place: Sweden: Abisko... | reverse complement strand
GCCAGCCACGGGGCGAACCCCGCGACCGCCATCACCAGCAGGCCGGTCATCATCTGCGTGATCTCCTGTGCCGTGCCCGTTCCCACCTCGCCCAGACCCAGCTCGATCTGAAGGCCGATTCCAAACAGGATCACCAGCACCAGCTTCGAGAACACCAGCGCGACGGTGAACTCGATCCACCTGCGCACCCACGCGCTGGTCACGTCGAACGGCGCCCCACCGAACGCAATCGGCGCGAACGCCGCGCCGATGATCACGAGCATCTTGCGCACCATCAGCGCCAGCCACACCACCAGACTGCTGAGCAGCATGACGAGCGCGCACAGCAGCATTGCCGCGGACCCCAAGGCTCCGCCGGTCAGCGTGCTCGCGTGGATCACCTCGGAGCCGAGCTCCGTCCATGATTCGGTGCCGGCCAGCGCCTGCATCACGCCGCTGCTCATCGAGTCCACCACCGACAACAGCGAGTCGACGATCACGAAGCTTGCGAACGTGCCGAGCATCGCGATCATGACGCCCCTCAGACCACGCCCGAGACCGGCAAAGTCCTGACGGACAGCACAGACGGTCACCTGTAACAGCAGCATCAGCACGCACACCAGGACACCGATCTCCACCGTCACCTGCAGCACCCCATCCCACTGACCGCCGGACAGCTTCACCGCCGTCGCGCCGTCCAGTTGCTGCCACACCCACGTGGTGGCGTGCTCGGCGAATTCCGCAAACTCCTGAGCCACGGCATCGAACACACTGGTCGCCGCATCGCCCGCCAAGCCACCGACGACGCGACCGACACAGCTGATCGGGTGGATCAGGCAGTCGCCGACGTCTTGACTCGCGTGCACCTACCCCACCTGCCACTGGTCAATGGTCGCCGCTCCATAGCCGGGGTGGTGCAGTGCCGACGCCACCATCACCTCCACGGAGAAGTGCTGTTTGAGCGTCCTGCCGTTGGTCGTCGTCGCCAGCATGCCTGTCGCGTCGTCGATCGTCAGGAGGGGATCGCGCGACGTGAAGCCCGAGCTCACAAGACTCGCCCACTGCTCATTCGGGCTCACGAAGATGCCGTATACGTGTTGCGTGACCCGATGGGCGCCGTCCGCCGTCCAGGTGGACGTCGAAGGCACCGGGTCGCTGCTCTCGCGCAACACGCCAGGTTCCAAGAGCTCCGCGTAGAGCGCCTTGTCGCCGGCTTCTGCGGGCTCCCCCGGCAGCATCTCGTCGGCGCTTTCCGCCGATACCCACCGGGCGAGATCCAAACGCGGTTGCTTCCTGTAGGTCCGGTCCAGAAGTTCCGTCAAGAAGGCGGTCACGTAGGTCTGGTCGCTGCGCGTGTCTGCCGCAGGGATTTCTGGATACGCCCGGGTCCAGGCCGGTGGCGCGGCTGTCACGCTCTCGATCGCCGCGACCTCCGTGCCTGACGCGCCCACCTCACTCGCGAACTTCTGATCCGCAGGAGAACTCGGCACGTTGCTCGCGTACGCCGGGTGGTAGTCGGGGTTCGGGGTCGTCACCCCGTTGGACGCAACCCCCGTTGTCCCGGTCGAGGTCGGGGTCGTATGGGGCGCAGGCTTGCCTTTCGTGGGGCTGCTGCCGGTGCTCGAGACGCCCTTGACAACCAGGAGCGCAAACGCGGCAGCGATGACCGCAGACAGAGCGAGGAACGCCTTGGGGTTGGCCCGGTAGAGGTCCTGGAGGTCGATTCTCACCGTGATGTCTCCCTTGCTATCGTCAACGTCTCCGGCTGACTGGTCCACTGAGATCGCTGCTTGGTCACGCCGCCCGCCCGTGCATCCGCGCGTTTGTGTCGTAGACCTCGAGCTCTCCGACTGTCAGGTCGTGCGAGACCACGAACGCGCGATCGCCGATCCGCCACAGGCCCTCCCCGCGCTTGAGGTCGGGCAGTTGAGCGATCTCTGTTGGGCTCAGGGCGATCGCTGCGCCGGTCTTCTCCGCTTCCCCGCTCTCTTGCGCGTACACGATCCTGGTGGAGGTGTCCGCAAGGAGCCCCAGGGCGAGGTTCCGGGCGGAGCTGTCGGACTCCCCGACGGCGTCGAGGTCCGAGAGGCGATGGATCACCATCAGGTTCGCGATACCCCAGTGACGCGACAGCTTCCACTGGCTCTGCATTCGCGCGAGCAGCGTCGGCAGCTTCATCAGCCGCCAGGCTTCGTCGTAGACGACCAAGCGCTGACCGCCATCCGGATCGGCGAGCGCGGCTTCCATCCACGCCGACGCGCACGTCATCGCCAGCGCGACCAGCGTGTCGTTGCCCGACATACGCGACATGTCCATCGTCAGCATCGGTCGCGACGGGTCAAAGCGCGTGGTGGAGGGGCCGTCGAACAGACCGGCGAGGTCACCGCTGACGACTCGGCTCAAGGCGTGGGCGGCGGCGCGGCCGTCCTCGACGAGCTGCTCGACGCTCGAGCCGCTGACCTCCTCGGTCGGGTACATCATCCGTTGTACGACCTGCGGCAGGATCGGGGTCTGCTGCTCGCGGACAACGGCATCGACCGCCGCGAACAGCGCCGTCATCTCAACACTCTGGAGGTCCCGGCCGACGGCCTGTTCGGTCAGCGCCTTGACGAGATCCCGGCGGCGGTTGTTGACGACGCTTTGCCACGCCCATGTATTGCCGGTTCCCCTCCGAATCCACCCAGTAGGCGGGCCGCGGTCCTTCATCCAACGGATTGATCCGGGTCGTCATCCCCGGACCGAGCGCGATCGAGGCGCCCCCGACCGCCCGGGCGACCGGTGTCCACTCGCCCTTCGGATCACCGGGCACGTACACCTTGCGACCGAACGCGATCGAGCGGGTCGCGAGCGATTTCGCCAGCGCCGACTTCCCGCGGCCGATGATCCCAGCCAGCACGATGTTCGGATTCGTCACGATCTGGCGCTGATAGAGGTTCCACACGTCGAAGCAGAATGCGGCGCCGCTCCAGGAGTCGTGGCCGATCAGCGCCCCTTCGCTGCCCAGACCCGCTTCGGCCAGGAACGGGTACGCCGTTGACAGCGTGTCGCTCGTCGCCCGGTGCGGCTCGACCTTGAGCCGGCGGAACGACCGGCCCGCGCTGGGCCCTTTCTCGCCGGTCGGCGGAAGGTACGACGCGTCCTTGCGGGCCTGCTTCTCCGCCTCCATCGTGGCGCGCCTCTCGCGCATCACGACCGTGCGCCACGCACCTTCACGCTGCTGGGCTGCCTTGTTCAGGTTCCGGCGCTCCCGACGGCGCGCGTCAGGCGGGATGTAGCCCGCGCCGCCGACCGGGCGGCTGCGGAACGCGATGTCCGGATCGGGCAGGCGCTCGTGCGCCTCCGGCTCCGCCGGCGCGTCCGGCTCGTTGGGTGCCCGGAGCGAGGCCTCTGTCTTCTGGCCGCTGTCGTCCCCCGGATCCTCGGTCGGTCGGCCGAGCCCCATCCACGGATTACCCGCTGGCGGCGGTGGCGCTGCTGGCGCCACCGCCCCCGGCGGCCGCTCAAAGCTGGGCTCGCCATCTTCGGCTATCGGCTTGCTGTCAAGCTTCAGCCAGGGGTTCTCGCTATTCATACCGTGAACCTCCCGACAGGCAGGGCGGCGACGACGAATGCTTGGGCCTGACGGCCGTACAACACGCGCGTCTCACACGCGGCCTGGCTGGCGGCCCGCTCGATCCGCTTGGTTGCCGCGTCCAACTCCGCCTCGGTCGGGGCGGAGATCACGATCCAGCCGCTGAGGTCGATGTCCGCGTGGCCGCTGATCAGCGCGCGCTCGCGGTCCAGGACGTCGTTGTACTCCTGCTGGTCCGACAACTGCTCGACCTGACCGATCTTCCGCTTCTGCCGGTAGTCGGCCACCATCTCGCTCTTCTCGCGCTGGATTTGGCGCAGCGCCTCGCTCGTGCCCTTGGGGCGCAGTGACAGGCACAGCGTCTTGCGCACCCCGGGCGCGAAGATCACGCTGTGCAGGAAATGGGCGGGCACCTCGATCCGAGGCCACTCAGAGATCCATAGCACCCGTGACCAGCCCGAGTCGTGGTGGAGGCGATCCCACATCTCATCCATCCCAAGCGGGCCCGCGTGACTCAGCTTCGCACCCGGCGCGTCAGTCAGAAACCCAGCGCCGACGCCAGGGTCGTAGGCGCCCCGCGCGATCTGAGCCAGCTCCGCCTCGCTCAGCCAGTGCTCGACCTTCAACTCGCCGGCGCGCACCACGTACTCGAGCGCCGCCATGTCGTCGCGCAACACCTTCGCTGCGCCCCTGAGGCCGCCGCCGGCAGCCTTGATCGCGGCGCCGGCCTGGCGCATGTCCAGCGCCAGCGTCAAGGTGGTGCGGTGCGTCGAGGCGCCCGTGGCGGTACTGGCCAGCAGCGCCTCGTACTGCTGCTCTGCCCACCCGTGTCGGCCGGAGCCGAAATCCTCGTAGTAGTCGGAGATTCCTCTGCCGCTATCGGGAATCGTCGCCTCGAGAATCTGTAGCCCAGCGCACGCCGAGGACTGCGCCAGCGAAGCGATCGCGCGGCCCCAGGTGAGCACGCGCTGGCGCTGCGCGTCCGGCGAGAGCAGCGCATAGGCGGGGTGGCTGACCTTCAGCGTTGCGCACAGCGTGGCGCGATGCGGGTCGTGAATCAGGCAGATGTTCGCTTCGGGCTCGACGTAGAACCGCAGCGATGCCGCATCGCCCGGCAGCGCGAGCGTCCCGGCCGGCCGAGGCTTGTCGGGCCTGGCGCGATAGCGCGTCTGCTTCACGTGCTTACGAACCATCCAGTGAGCAATCACCGGCGTCCACTCGACCGCGTAGACCCCGCCGACGCGAACGAACGCGCCCGCTGCGAACGGCGCCAGGAACAGCACTCCGAGCAGGACGCTGCCGGCAAGCAGGCCGATCAGCAACCCTGCCGCGCCGGCGGCGAACGTGGCGCAGCGCCACGCTGAGAAGCCGAGCATGACCCCGCGCGTGGAGCGTCGGGCAAAGCGGCCGGTGGGTGCCGCTGTCGCCACCATCTACACGCCACCCCGAGAGCCGGCCCGGGCGCGGTCGATGACGCGCCCGCGGCTCATGAACCGATGCCCGCGCCGATGTTGAAGAAGAAGTTGACGATCGCCATCGCGCCGCCCGCCAGGATCGCCGCGGCCGCTGAAACCATCACGCCGCTCTTGCCCCGGCCCGCGACCTGCGGATTTGCCGAGTGGTTCCCGACCGACCAGACGATTGCCGACATCGCCACCCCCAGAACTGAGGCGATGACCGCCACAGTGATGAACGAGCCGACGATCTGCTCGCCCGCCGACAGCCCCGGTAGACCGGAGCTGTTGGCCGTGATGTTCACCCCCGAACCACTCGCGAGCGCGTTTCCGACTCCGACCGCCAGCGGCGCGGTGAGCCCGGTGAGCCCCACGGCCGTCCGACCCGCGGACCGCTTCAGCCTTTGCATCTCGTTGGTCCTCCTTGATCGTTCTGGATTGTTCGCGAGCCGTTCATTGGGAGCTCACCGCCGTCACCTCCCAACGACCGGAGACCGTCTGGACGCCCAGCGTCAGCTGGTATGTGCTCGCGGCGTCGTGGACGTTGACGAGCGCCTCCCAACCGCTGCCGTTCCGCGTCATCCCGATCCCCTTCACCTGCCCGTGCAGGTGGGCCATCGCCGGCGGGATGTTCGGCGGGCGGGCCCGCAGGTCCGCACGCAGCGCGGGTGCCGCGCGTTGGATCGCGCTCGCCGGCCCGTGCCCGTAGTACCACGGCACGTACCCAGCCAGGAACGCGCGCGCCACACTCTCAGGGCCATGGGATCCGGCCGGCTCCGGGATCGTCGCGGTGCTCTGCCTGACGAACACTTGAACGAAGTCCGGCGTCAGCAGGTTCACGACCTGCCAGCCGGGCCGCGCCCGCGCAAGCGTCTCCAGCGCGTACAGGGTTCGGGCTCTGTCGCGCGCGGTGATCAGCACTCCGCCGCTGACGCCCTTGGCGGGCTTCAGCCCCACGAGGCTCAGGGTTCCGACGCGCTCGGCCGCCGGGATCAGCCCGCCGGACACGGCGGCCGCCTTCACGGCGGCCGTCGCGTCCGGCAGCGCCGATGCCTTGGCCCTCCCATCGATGTAACGCAGATACGCGCTCGCGAACGCTTGAGCGACCCCGATCTCTGTTGGCGGTCGCAGGTTGGCGGTCTTGGGGTCGTCAGTCGTCTTCGGCTTGTGCCGCGATCCGCCGCACGCCGCGAGAAGCACCGCGGTCGCGATGACGGCTGGAGCCGTTGGCTTCACGTGGCGCACCCCCATCACATCCCTGGCGGGTGCCGCGCTTGAAAGGATCCGGTCGCGAGCTCAAAGGCCGCGTCAGACAGCGGTTGCCAGCGCGGCCCGGTGCCGGCCGGGAACGTGGGGGCGCCATGCACGGTGTCCATCACCACCCCATCGACGTCGATGAACACGTGCCCCTGTCCGTCCGACTCGCCGTAGTAGATCGTCACCCAGCGCCCCGGTCCGGGCTGGCCGACGTTCGCGAACTCGGACGAGGTGTCGACTTGCCCGCCGAGCAGCGATTCACCCATCCCAGCGCCCCACAGCAGGAAGCTCGTCGTGCTTGAGCAGTCATAGCCCGGCCCGCCGTTCTCCTCAGCGCCGGGGTCCACGAGCGGTCCCGGCGGGATCGTCATCGACGCGACGCTGTGGCCACCGCCCCAGCTGTAGCGGTAGTCGACCAGTTCGTTTCCGGCCGCGAGCATCGCCTGGACCGCCGGCGGCGCCTGAGAAGGAATCGCTACCAGACCATCTGCCTCGACCTTGGACGCCGCGCCCGGGATGCTCGGACCACTCACCGCCAGGCACGTGCCTGCGCCCGTTCCCGGGCCTGGCGCCGCACCCGTGGTCGTCCCCGCCGACGTCGTGGTGCCAGCCCCCGTCCCGGTGCTTGCCGTCTCGGTGGTCCACAGTGCGACGAGCGTCTCGACGGTCTCCAATTCCGGCTGGTAGTCGTTCCATGCGACCAGCGCCTTGAGCCAGTCGCCCGGTGCCCCGTCCGCGGCGAGCTTCGCCGCGCCCGCATACACCGCGTCTGCCTCGTTGTAGACGCTCGGCGGTTCCGCCCCGCCTGACAGATTCGCCGGGACGTCCCCCTCGTACTCCTGCCACGCCTGTCCGGCCTGGCCGCCAACACCGAGCTGCATCGGTCCCGCGGCGCCGTCCGAGTTCGTTCCCGACTGCACGCCCGGCAGGTTCGAGGTGCCGAAGTCGCTCTCGTCGTAATTGAGCGCCGCCAAATACGCCCACCCGTTGGACCCAAGTCCAAACTGCTGGGCGGCCCCCTCGAAGTACGACTGGTCCTGCTCTGGGATGCCCAACACGCTTCCGGGCGCACCTGACGCGGCGCCGCAGTTGGCGCCGCTGCTGGTCGCCGCCCCGATCAAGATGACGATCCCGAACACCACTGTGCCGGTGCCCGCGGCCGCGACGAGGATCGCCCAGCGGATCACCGGACCCTCCCGCTGGGCGATCGCGCTGTGCGATTGGGCGTGCGAGCGATCGTCTCCACGCCAGATGCTGCGCACTGGTCCACTGCCACCGCTGCGCGCACCACATGCCTGTGACACCGCCCGCGCCTGCGCGCAGTCTCAGCCCAGGACCGCCAGCTCGGCCACCAGCGCGTCAGGTCACGGTGCTTCGGATCTCCAGGCGGTACGAACATCCCCGCCAGGATAACTTAGGCCGAAGATCTTATGCTACGGCTGAGTCACTTGGTTGTAGCGGTCGATGATCCGGCCGATTGCGGGGGTCCCCGCGACCAGCGCGGCGGCCGGGACGCGCTCATCGACCGCGTGCATCAGCTTGGGCATCAGTCCCGGCTCGAGACGCATCGGGAGGCACCCGTAGGTCTGGATGCCGAGGCGATCGAAGTGGCGCGCGTCGGTCATTCCGGGGCTCACGAGCGGGAAGGGGTGACCGGCCGGGTCCTCCTCGCGAAGTACGCCGGCGAGCAGATCGAACATTGCAAGGTCGGGCCGCGACCGGCTCGAGGGTTCGTGCTCGAGGATCTCGAGGTCGGCGCCGCGAGGGAGGAGCGGTTCCACCTCGGCCTTGAGCTGGAGGGCGTCGTGGCCCGGAAGCAGGCGGCAGTCAAGCAGCGCCGACGCACTGGCAGGGATGACGTTGGCTGCCTCGCCACCGTTCAGGACCGTCGCTACGACCGTGTCTCGAAACAGAGGCTCGAGGTCCTCGGCCTGTGCGCCGGCCGCCCGCAGCACCAGGCCGGTCAGCCGGGGACGCAGCAGCGCCCTGAGCCCGATCGCCTGTACGGACGGAAGCCCGTCAGCCATCGCACGGACCATCAACGCGACCGGCTCAGTCACCTCGGCTGTGAGGCGACGGCCGTCGATCCTGGCGAGCGCGCGCGCAAGCGTGCCGATCGCCGTCTGCGGGGTAGGCGTGGACGGGTGACCGCTAGGCCCGTGCGCGCTGAGCCGTAACAGACAGCGACTCTTTTGCGCGACCTGGATCGGGTAGAGCCTCCGTCCCGCCGCGTGGTGGGTATAGCCGCCGAACTCGCTGATCGCGTGACGAACGCCGGCGAACAGCTCCGGATGCTCGCTGACCAGAAAGGCGGCTCCATGCTTGCCTCCGGCTTCCTCGTCGGCCGTGACGGCGAGGAGCAGATCACCCGGCGGCGGCGTCGGCGCCTGAGCGGCACGCAGGAATGCGCAGATCAGCATCGCAAGGCCGCCCTTCATGTCAAGCGCTCCACGGCCCCAAAGCTCGCCGTCAACGAGCGCACCGGAGAACGGCGGATGCCGCCACCCTTCCGAAGCTGGGACGACGTCGACGTGGCCATACAGCAGCAGGGGCGGTGCCTGGCCGCGCCCCTCGATCCGCGCGATCACATTCGGGCGCACGGGATCGGCCGCCAGCACGCGCGGCTCGACTTCAGAGCGGCGCAGGAGATCCGCGATCAGCCCGATGCACTCCCCCTCTCCACCCGGAGGGTTCGAGGAGTCAAGCCGGATCAGGCGAGCCGCCAGGTCAACCGGGTCGACGGACGGGTCACCCGGCGTGCTCATGGGCAGCACCGAGGATCATGGCTGGGCCGCGTCACGGAGTACACCTAAGCACGCCCTTGTGGCCTGGGTCGTCGTAGGTATCCTGCCAGGGGCCACAGCGCCTTGATCACCACGACCAGCGGGAGCACCAGGTGACAAACGAGCGTCGCGAGTCCCGGATAGGCACGAGCTATCTGCTCACGGGCGCGACGGCGATCGTGGTGCTGCTCGCGTACTGGGCGGCGACGATCGTCAACGTCAGCCAGCCAGTCTTGAACATGGTGTTCACGGTGGTGGTCGTGCTCGTGCTTCCAGTTGCCGGCTTCTCAGCGTTCCGCGCGCCCGCAGAGCTTCGCCTGTTCGTCGCCGTCGTCGTGGCCGCGTTCTTCTGTCAGGTCCTCGGCAGCGTGCTCTGGGAAGTCGCCTACCTCGGCCGCCACGGCGCCCTGCCGCACATCGGCTACTGGACCCCGTTCATGTACGCGGCGATCCTGCTCGCGCTCGCGAGCGTGTGGGCCGGAATGCGACGCGCACTTCACCCACGCGACGCGCTCCTTGACTACTCGATCGTGGTCGCCGCGGCTGCGAGCGTCGCGGTCCTTTCGACCGAGCATCACGGGTCGATTGCGCTCAGCCTCTCCGCGACCTCGATCGATGCCGTCGTTCGCCCCTTGCTCAGCCTGCTCGTCCTGGTGCTGCTGGCCTCGGCCGCGCTCGGGCGCTGGCAGACCCTGCCGCTGCCGGTTGGGCTTGTCGGCATCGCCCTGCTGTTCGACGCGATCGGACTGCTGCTGCAGTCCTACTTCATTGCCGGCGATACCTACCGCACCGACCGGTGGACCGATCCTATATGGATCACCGGCCTGCTGGCGGCATTCCTGGCGGCGCTGGTCATCCTCGCGAAAGTCGACCGGCCGGTTCGGCTCTCGCGCGAGCCGCTCCCCGGGGTCAACCCAAAGCCAGTGCTCGTCGTGACCGCCACCGCGTGGGCGGTCTCAGGCGGTGTCACGCTGCAAGGCCTTCTGAGCGGTGAGCATCCCGGATTGTTTGCCGGCCTGGCAGCGATCGGGTGGATCGGGATCGCCGCCGTCCTTCGGATGGTCGGCGCGCTGGGCGAAGCCCGCACCGCCTACCTACGGCTCGACGAAGCGCATTTCGCGCTCGAGCAAGTCCAAGCCAACCGCGAAAGCGTCATCGATGAACTCGCGCGGCGCAACGTCGAGCTCACAGCAATCCAGACGATGCTGGGACCACTGTTCGAGGCCGCCGACGAGAGGAGCGACGGCCTGCTGCGGTCGAAGCTCGAGGAGACCGCCCACGACCTCACACGCTGGCTACCGCTCGACCGCGGCGACTGATTGGGCGTGCAAGCTAGCCTGCGCGGGGTCCGCGAAGCCGTGCCAGCAAGTCGTCGACCTCGGCGCGGGTCGCGCCGCCACGGCCTGACGGGAACGCGGCCAGCATCGCGACAAGAGTCATCACCTCAACAACGCTCAGCTCATCGGTCCCGCGGCGCAGCCGACCGATTCTTGCCTTTGAGGTGTTCAATGCCTCGGCTGCCATCCCGTCATCCCAGCCAAGCGCCTCGGTAGCTCGCTGAAGCAGCGCAAGCCCGACGTCAGTCGCGTTCGGCGGCAACTGCGGATCGCGGGTCGCCGCAGACTTGCCTTCCGACCCAGCGCTGTCGTCCTGCGGTTTCTCGCCGTCCTGTTCTTCCATCACGCAGCGCTCGAGCTCCGACATCGAGATCGACAGCACGCGCGCTAGGCGCACGACGTCCTGAAACGGCGGCTTCAGCACGCGGCCAACCTCCCAAGCCTCAATCGTGCTGGCATTGACGCCGCTCAGCTCCGCAGCCCGAGTGCGCGAATAGCTCAGCTCCTCACGCGCGCTCTGCAGCAATCGTCCCAGCGTCGTGCTCATCCAAACCGCCGTGGCCGGCGCAGCCGCCTCATAAGATCTTCTGCCTAAGTTATGCTGCCGGGTGATGGTCGCTGCTTGCGCGAATGGCAGGACTCTATGACCTTCTCGGCCCGAAGGACCCGCAAGCCGTCCTGCGGTGATGCGGCCGCTCGTGATGCGTTTCCTCGCTCCTCGGTGCTCCGTGCGCTGCTGTCCGATCAGGACGACGGCACCGTCACCGTCACCTTGGAGTTCCCCGACGGCACCTCACAGGATCTGAGTGCCTCGGGCCCCTCTGACGCGCGCGTCGAACTGGTCGCCGCAGCGCGACGCTTCCTCAACCACGAAGGGCACCGCTTCGGGCGTCTCGCCGTCGCGCACGGCGAGCGCGAGTGGGAGCTGGCGCTCCCCGCCGACCTCACGCAGGACCCGGTCGTCCTGTTCGAGACCCGCCGCTCGCACAGCAACGGGAACGCCCACAGCGCCGTCGCCGACATTGATCCACACGGGATCGAACTCCCGGAAGCTGACGTGCCGGTGCCGGCGCAGGCGTCCCGCCGCGACCTCGACCGGGTCGCGTTTCCGCTCGACCGCCCGCGCCGTTCCAGCCGTCCGGGCGGCCGCACCTCGCGGCTGCTGAAGGGCGCCGCGCGATGCCGCGAGGATGACCTCGACACCGAACTTGCGCGGCGGTGGGTCGTGCACGACACCAACTGCATCGTCGTCGCCTCGAGCAAGGGCGGGGTCGGGAAGACGACCAACACGGTGCAGGTCGGGAGCGCGCTCGCTGCCTGCCTACCCAACC
>Ga0302325_10027815_pt1 | contig 11713 bp, 11 predicted proteins | sample Palsa_T0_2_FD_201948 | JGI IMG/M metagenome (GOLD analysis project Ga0302325, IMG submission 201948) | Peat permafrost microbial communities from Stordalen Mire near Abisko, Sweden - Palsa_T0_2 | ecosystem: Environmental > Terrestrial > Soil > Palsa > Peat permafrost | place: Sweden: Abisko... | reverse complement strand
GAGTCTCGCATGAAGAATTGAACGCCAACATTGCTGGTGATTTCATGGCTCAGAGCAGCTATCACTTGCGGCTCATTGCTCCTCAAATTCAACTTCAGAGTCAGAAGAATCCTAAAGCCGTCGCCCTAGTCACCGCAAAAGGAATGGAACTGAAAGTCATCGAAGTCATGGACAAGGACCGTATTTTCGATGATGTTAGTGGTCTTGTCCAACGTCGCTTCTCGGTCGAGATGGACAGCACACAGTTTTTCGTTACGCACCAAAAATGGTTCTCCTCACAACTGCTTTCTATGTACTCTGGCAATCACTATGGCGTCCCTGCAGGATCTGCTTGGCCTCCTTGGGTACCCATGGAAGTCATGTTTGACTTCAAGGTTGACCCCTTTGGTTTCAAACGTGTTGTGCAAAAAACATCCGCAAGTCTACGCTACGATAAGTATAATACTTTGCGACTTAAATACAACGACGAAATCAGTGCCGACGGGAACCACACAGCGAGCCCAAACAATGTCGAGAGCCGGATGGATCACCTCTGGGTTGAATTTCCCCAGGTTCGCGCTATTTGTAACTCCGCTCAATATTATGCAATGTACATCATTGTGTTGGATCTCCTCATGTATAGCGAACCTTTGGAGAAGACAAGAACTGAGCGCTTGGAGAAAATCATGCTAGCATCAGATTTCAGCGATCTGCGCGGTGCCCCAGAGATGGTTGTCCGGCTACAAGAACGAATTCGGCAACTGGACGAAATCAAGACTCAATTCCAAATCAACTCAAAGTACCTGGATAAGCGCGGGTGGGAGGATAGACTTGCGCTTGATAAAGACTTAACAAGCTGCGAAGATGAATTATTCTTCATGATGAAAGCCATTACAACTTCCCAGCGAAAATATGACGGGTCACAATCGAGTGGCTTGTTAAGGTGGAATATCTCGTCTCAGCAAATTGTTTGGCATCTCATTCGAGATAATAACGAGCCGTTGATGGAATTTCAGCTGCAAAAAGCCGAATATGATCGAACCGATAACTCTGACGGCTCACATATCAACCTGATGCAGATCGGGAAGATTGTGGGGCTCAATCTCTTGCCGGACGCCATCTACCCTGAGATGTTTGCCCCTTACACGGATGCTGAGCGAGGCGCCTTCAATGAAGGAGGCAACCAGTACATGTTGAGGGTTTATTGGTACATGTTGGAGGCGATTGCTGGGATTCCGGTGATGGATCACTTGGAAGTAAATGTCTTTCCAATGAAAATCCAACTTGAGCGTGAGGTTGGAAAAAGGCTCTTCGACTATATGTTCCCCGGTTCTAGCGACTCGAAGACCAAATCGCCCTTTATGGTCAAAACTATGCAGCCCGTCGACGATGATGACGAAGAGGAGGCGGACACCGGCAATTCAAGTCAGATGACCATTTCCGGCACCGACAAACGCGATTCTGCCTCAAGCACCAGAGCAGGCTCCTTGGAACTGCGACTGCACCCGACGATGAACTCGGAATCTCGGCCTAGAACTGCAGTCTCGCAAAAGACTAAGGATTCGTGGTCTGGGTCAGAAGGGCATCATTTCCGCCTCTTCCAATCAAATGGCAAAAGCTCATCGAGCTCACGGAAGACACTGGGCAAGAAAGCTTCCGCCGAAAGTTTGCAATCTAGTTATGGTTCACGTACAACTCTGGCTCGAGCGTCGACATTCAACTCGATGCAGGACGCTCAATCTATCAACAGCGAAGCTAAATCTAAGAGATTTGGAATCCATCGCAATGGGAGCAAGAAGAAGGAGCCCCCTTCTGATGATTTGACAAAGATGATGTCCCGAGCTTCGGAATACATGACGCTTGCGTATGTAAAAATACCGTCGGTGGTCTTGTGCCTTTCGTAAGTGTATTTTCTTCGAGCAAGATAAAATTTCTCATTCGGGATGTTTTATCAAAGGGTTCTATTGTTCTTATCGAGCGAGAACCTCTTTGAAACATTTCTTATACTGTCCAGCTCCTTCTACGACGTGACGTACTGACTTCGGAATTTAGGTACAAAGGAAAGGGAGAGCGCAACATTGAGGATGTCCATGACTTCGTATTCAAGTTGCCGACAATTGAGTACAGGAATAAAACATGGTCCAATCTTGACCTTGCTCAAAGCATAAAGAAGGACGTCATTCGTGCGTTGATCAGTCATACTGGGGCAATTATTGGCAACAAATTTAGTAAACATCGCCCCAACACTGCTCAGCAAAACCGCCTGCGTGAGCTCGCCAGTTCTTCCGTGGTGTTAGCCTCAACCCCGTTAGACACTTCCAGAGACAATAGCGATACCTCTAGCGCACTTGCTCGCTCTGATCGATCCCGAAGTCCTCGGCGCTCGTTCGCAAGTGACAGAATGTTAACACGCACTCCCAGTGCGTCCTCGAGTTTCGTTTCGCTCCCAAGCGATGGCCAGAAGAGTGTCCCTTTTGGCTTACATATGACCCCTGCAAAAAAGCAGCGCCCTGAGAGCATCACCGATAGCGAAACCACAAGAAACAGGGGTATCAAAACTGGACTTGATTTCGTCCACCGTTTGACGAAGAAAGACAAGGACAGCTCGACGCCATCGTCCAATGGGCAGGATGACAGTGAAGAATCATCAAAGAAGAGAAGCAAATCTTTGAAGACCATAATCAGCGGCCTGAGTTCGTGAACTGAGGAGGGGAGCTGCCAAAAGGCACTTAATATTCATTTGTAGAATAAGCGGCTAAAGGCCAAGTAGGGGGTTGCAGAAGTGTTCGGACACTTCTGATGGAGCATATGCATTGGTTGGCGTTCCAGAGGATGGAGCGGAAAATTTAGTGGGAGGTAGCTTTGTTGATGTGTGTGGCGTGCAACTACCTTGCATATAACTTTATTTCCGTCGTGTCGTAGAAGATAAAAATTACAAGAATTGTTTGAAGGAGTTGAAAAGTCATCCGGGACTGCAGCGGTGCTTTCAGCTGATCATCACTTATGCTCAGGAGGACTCGGCAAGAACTTTCATCTAGTCACCTCCAAGGCAGGCACCCACTTCATCCCCGATATGAAAGGGGCTCGCTTCACCTCTTCTGTCAGTTGATGAGATTAAGGAAAGTTGTAGTATAATATCATAAGAAGGAGGGTAAGGATGAGGTCATACGACCAATGTATCACGGATATCCTAATTTATTCTCGTAAGAGCCAATGATCTATTCCTATTGTACATAAACATCTTCACATCAGTCCATCATGAGCGTTACATAGTCGGTGCCCTCTTCAACCCCTTGCAGTACCGCACGAAAAGCCCGTCGATGAAATGAGCATGCTTTATGCCCTGCGGCCTCTGCTTCGCGAATTCATCGATCGCGTCTTGCACGTCGTAGCCAAGTCGTTCCACTAGGTAACAGACAATGAAAAATCCAGTTCTGTTGAATCCTTTTCAGAGTACGGAATTAGTATGTATTTGGATGGTGTATAGCCGAGAATTGAGATTATGGCTTATTGAACTTACCATAGTGGCAGTGGACTCCGATGCAATGGTCGCCCCATGCCTCTACTACCGCTCTCTCCTTCTGCTCTTCTCTTAATCGATCCGCGAGAGCTATAAAGCCTTCTACCTCCTGGGCTGTTGGAGGAATCTTGCTGATGGTTGGAAATTTGCTGGAGAAAGAACGAACGTCAGTGGTTGCCCAGCACCAGGACAGGAGGTAGCCTCCGGAAATGGCCTGCGACCAACTTACTGGTAATGAATGCCACCTTTCTCGAGACCACGAGAATCGTAGACAGGACAGTCGTGACTGATGTCTATGACATCCTTTATAATGGAACCCCAATTCTTTACAAATACCTCAGGGCAATGGGTGCTACAGACAGTAGATAGTCAGCATTTGCGATCTGGAGAGATCTTGTTGAGTATCCACAAAATCTAAGAATAGAATAGCACTAATCACTTACTCATCAACCTCTCGAAGAGTCTTCATAGCTCTGAAAGTGCCGGCGATGAGGTCGGACACAGGCGCCACCTTTTGCCACTTGGCAAGATTTTTGACATCCCATTTCGAATTCTGCGCCAAGAATTGCAATTGCCAGCCAAGGCCGAGCCGTCCAGATATCTGGCTAGATAGAAAGTCCGATATCAGGCCTGCAAGCACACGAACCTCGGTCGGTTGGTACAAAAGAGCGTGAGTAGCTGGAGCTGGTAGAACAATTCGTTTGAGAACCTTCTTGGGCTTTGCTGGCTGCGGAGGGGTGACAGAGAGCTCCTCGTTAGGAGTCGAAGGGTCTTCGTGAGCGTCCGGTGTCTCGGGATCTGTCTCGACGAAGTCTTCTTTCTGAATGGATTCGATCTGCCTAGGAGGCGGCTCGCCATTGGTAGAGGTAGCCTGAACGGGAGCGGCCGAATCATTTATAGGCTGGCTATCTTTGTCAACCTCGATTTGTTCTGGGTGAGACTTTCCAAGGAATTCGGCAATTTTTGCCAGTTCAGCGGGCTTTGTAATATGGTCCATTTCACCGCCCACCAAAAAGACCGGAACTTCTAGACCAGCCCATACATCTCTTCCTGGCAGGCCACCTCTCGGGACACCATTTTCGAAGGTTGGGAGAGTTCCAGCGGCCATCCTTCTCCATACCGTGGTTCTCGACTGCATATTGAATCGATATTGCATTTTCTTGCACTCTTGGCTGGCATCTTCGCCAACAAATCGGCGTACACTTTCGCTCTCAGTCCCGCCCCGTCGATCCCACTGCCTCCAAAGATCGAACAAGGAATTTGGTACCCAGAGGAGTTTCCTGAATGTGGACACTTTTTCCTCGCTCGGTGGTTCTGCCATAGGGCAAATAGCCACTAAGCCAACCACATGTTCCGACAATGCAATAGCATATGATGGATTCCTGGTCGCAAGTCGAGCTGCAAGAGACGCACCCATAGAATGTCCAATAAGTACAACATTTTGGCCAGATTCTTTCTCGCGATATTCGCCGATGATGACTTCGAGTAGTTCTACTAGGGCATCCGTGGTATACGCGTCCCATGAGGTTATCTCGTATGCACTCCTTCCACAACCGGGGAGATCGATTGCGAGGCAGGAGGAAAGGTTCACCAGACTAGTCAAGAGACTGCTAAATTGAGCAGCCGATCCGCCTAGTCCATGTATGAATACAAGTAGCGGTAAAGGCGGTGAGGGAAGTTTCTCGGCTTGGGGATGTCGCCTGTAGAAAATACGGATGTTCGAGTAGGTAAATCGGTTTGTTTTGAATGACTTGATTTCTGAGTGCTTCTTCAGAAGTCCCGGATCTGTTGTCACGGCATCTGCTATGGTCAGCAAAGCTCCTGGAGGTTCGGGGAGCTCGGTCCTTGCCAGTTGTTTCTATAGCATGCCTCATGATCCTACCCTGGGTCCCCTCAGCCTTCGCCGAGGTCGAAGACCGTCTTCTCAGCCACCAGAAGCCTGGGACAATGCTGCACAGGGTCACTGCCACGCCAACCACCTCCCAGGACATCTGTGGAATCAACCGCTGCTGGCCCGATGCGAGAGCTTGTAGCTGCATGCTGATTCTGCTGGTTGGAACTGAGATCCTCCTATCGGAGAGCGAGAGAGCTCCGATCGCAAGATGTAAAAGAATTAGACATGATAAGAGAAGGACATTGGCCATTTCTCCCCGGAGGTTTATGACGGGACGGCAGTTGAGGACCAGAATTCTGGATACTCCCAGCTTTCTAGCAGACAGCCAATCAAGGTACCGGGTGTGCTGACTCGCTTTGCACAATTTGTTCGCAGGATGATGTTCTCAATCGGTCACCGGTGAGACGTATGAGGATGGCGGTGGGGTGCTGGCACAGCGTTTGCGGACCAGCCATGGGACTTATATGGGAAGTGAGGCATATGAGAGGACATGGATAAGGGTGAGGCTTCGTTTGAGTTGAGCGTTCACCAGGCTGGTGCTGGTGCTGGTTGATTCAGATTCAGCGTTGCCCAAAGACCAGGAACGTGCCGCAGGTGCGTCATCGATTGGTGCTGGCTCGGGCAGCCAATCACAGGCGAGCACTGCCGCCAACCGTCCAATGGGCTCAAACCCTACCCGCGGACAACGCTCTCTTGCGCTCTTCCAGGCCTCGGCCATGGGGGAGCCTCAACACTCGGGGTTATCACGAGGAACCGCAGTGGTGTTGCTGTTGGTGGTCGGATAGTCCCGAGGTGGAAGTCCCAGCTGGCTCGCTGGGAGTGCTTTGCAGGGTACTGTACGGGAGAGGCGCTTCATTCGTCAATTGCCGGGCTGTTGCAGCAGTTGCAGCAGTTGCAGCGCTCCCAGGCTCTCTGGGAACTACAAGTATCGGAGTTGGAAGGCCGTGGGCCGAGCGGATAGCCCTAGCCAAAACCCAATGAGCGAGACGTCGAAGATACGGAGCTACATGGCAGGAGCATGAACCAATCGCGGAACTCTGGGCCAGTTTCCAGTACCCAGTACGACGGTCGACGGTGACAGAACAGGAGAGGCGGACAATGTATGCATCACCAGCATGGCAACCAGGACCACCCCAGTACCTCCTAGAACTATCCTTTGGCCGAGAGCAAAGCCTGAGATACCGGCTGCTCGTCCAGCTCGTGCAAACGCCGTTTATCTATCTCGGCCCCCGGTCTCTCAGCGGTGTGCAGTACCTTACTGACCCATCATATAACATTGACTATCGAAGAATCCAAAGGGCAGCGGCTTCTGGCAGCCGATCGCGGAGCCCTTCACGAGAACTTATTTTCCCAGCCAGAGGAACGATCTCTGACGGTCACGGACACGGGTTTACCCCTCATGGACGACAGGAAAGCGGAATGCCGCCATCATTCCACCTCGCAAGCTACCCCAGGCGGGGCAGACTAGCCAGCCGTCAAAGTCTTGAGAGTACAACGGTAAGATTTCTTTGGTTCATCCCATAGTTGGATTTCCTTAAAGTCTGGGCCCTGCCTCGCAATCACACCATCTTCACTCTTCTTCGTTCATCTTAAAGTCTTAGACCTGGACTGTCTTTACACGACCTCTTCTAGCAATCTACTTCCCCTTTGTCTTCATTAGGGATTATAAGCATCCAGTCATACATTATGGCGATATCCAATGAACCCAAAGGGACCAACGAGCCCAGAAGGACCAGCGAGCACCACGGTACCAATGGTACCAATGGTATCAATGGCATCAATGGGAATGTCCCCAAGCAGCCAGAAGCACGATACCTGAACTTCCCAGCTCTCAAACATGGTACAATTATCGACGGGAAGCAGGCGTTGAACAGATGGTCGTCCACTATTACGAGAGGTGAGAAATCCAGATTCAACAAGGAATCAAAGCTAATCGACCATAGACCACGATTTCCCAGGAGCCCAGGTAGGAGCTCGATTCGAGTTATTCGATCACTGCTGATTGGAGAGGCCATGCTGTATGCTGCCGGTGTTCCTAACAGAGTCGCAATGAAAACCCATCCTCAGGTTGGGTGAGTAGCTCAAAATCAAAATATACGAAGGCAGACACTAACTTCTCCATCCAGCGTTTCAACAGTATGGGTGCGTGATTCCCCCCAAACTCTTCAAGTCCTCTTCCTTGATTTCTCTCGAAGATGACCGGGGCAATGGTTTTGGGCCTCCGGCGTCTCCTTCTAGAGTTTGATAACTAACTGCATTGTCAGTGGGAGGGAAATCCCTGCAAGTAAGTAAATTCTGCGAGATAAGGGAGTAGGACTGACGCTGTGTCACAGTATGCACCGTAAGTTTCACGACAGTAATGCTTGGAATCTCATTGACGACCCTTATCTCAGTTCTCAATCTCGGAAAGATTGTGAAAGATGCGGTGCAGAAACAGGGGATGATTGGATGGCAGTTCAACACGATCGGTGTATCTGATGGTATTACACAGGGAGGGGATGGTATGTCGTCAGTTACACGAAAAGGGGTTAAGCGAGTTTTGACATCAAGCAGGTATGCGATTCTCATTGCAGAGTCGGGAAATCATCGCCGATAGCAGTAAGTAGTTGGAGTGGACAAATCCCACCTGGAAGGAATTCGGCGTACTCCGAGCCTCGTCTGAGCAATTACTAACGTTCCGAAGTTGAGACAGTTACGTGTGCTCAAGTATGGATGGAGCTCCCTCTCTTGATAGCCTTCCTGGATACTAACTACAACAGCACCATGACGCCAACATCTCAATTCCAGGGTGCGATAAAAATATGCCAGGGGTCATCATAGCGGCAGCGAGACATAATCGACCCTTCCTCATGATCTATGGCGGTACAATGAAGAAAGGCTTCTCGAGACTTCTGAACAAGGACATTAACATTAGTACAGTATGGATGGATGAGATTCTTTTCAGTTCCGATTCACAACATTCTTTCTGACAGTTTCTAGTGTTATGAAGCAGCTGGGGCTTTCAACTATGGCCGTCTAAAAGCTGCTGAAGGAGCTGGAGAAATTGGACGCACTCCAAGCGACGTGATGGAAGATCTAGAACAGCATGCTTGTCCTGGAGCTGGGGCCTGTGGTGGCATGTATACTGCAAATACTATGAGCACAGCTATCGAAGCCATGGGTCTGTGCCTTCCAGGATCGTCGTCAAATCCAGCCGGATCACCAGCCAAGATGAGAGAATGCACCAAAGCAGCCGAAGCAATCAAAATATGCATGGAAAAGAACATCCGTCCTCGCAATTTGTTGACCAAGGAATCTTTTGAGAACGCTCTTGTGATGACCATGGTTCTGGGGTCAGCATTCTGAAGCTCAAAGGGTGCCTCGCTAACTCACGTAGGGGTTCGACAAACAGTGTTCTTCACCTTCTCGCCATGGCTGGCACGGCCGAGGTTCCTCTTTCTCTAGACGATATACAAAGAGTCAGCGATAAGATTCCGTTCCTCGCAGACCTCGCACCTAGCGGGAAATATTTCATGGAAGACCTCTACAACATTGGCGGCACCCCTTCTGTTCTCAAAATGCTAGTAGCTGCAGGTCTCATGAACGGCAACATCCTCACCGTAACCGGGAAAACGCTCGCTGAAAACATCGCCCCGTTCCCCTCTCTACCGCAAGACCAAGTCATTATTCGACCTCTCTCGAATCCCATCAAAGCCACCGGTCATCTCCAAATCCTCCGGGGAAACCTCGCGCCTGGTGGAGCCGTGGCGAAGATTACTGGTAAAGAAGGTCTCGTGTTTACGGGCAAGGCGCGGGTGTTCAATAAGGAGTGTGAGCTTGATGCAGCTCTCAACATGGGTCAGATTCCCCATGAGGAAAATTTGGTCTTGGTTGTGAGATACGAAGGGCCGAAAGGCGGACCTGGCATGCCCGAACAGCTCAAGTCCAGTGCTGCGATCATGGGCGCCGGGTTAAAGAATGTGGCTTTGGTGACTGACGGGCGATACTCTGGTGCAAGTCATGGATTTATCGTTGGTCACGTTGTCCCCGAGGCTCTCGGTTTGTCTTCCCTTCCTCTTCTGAGATCAGAGTCGAAGCTTACTTCGATTAGTTGGTGGACCGATAGCAGTTGTCCAAGACGGCGATATCATCACCATCTCAGCTGAGACAAACACCATCAGCATGGATGTGAGTGATGAGGAGATCGCCTCTCGATTGAGGGCCTGGAAACCACCGAAGAGTAGGGTGAACAGGGGAGTGCTGGCAAAGTATGCTAAGCTCGTTGGGGATGCTTCTCATGGTGCGATGACAGATTTGTTTTAAGCTACGCCTTGATATATTCCTACCTAGACATAGATTGGCTTTAATTTTTAGATGGGAGGCTAGATTGTTGTTTACTCTAGATTGGTAGAATTTTTTTGTACGGGAAGAATATATAAGTGAGTTGCCGGATTAGAAACAAACGAAAAGAATAGATAGATCAATTATGATTTCCGGATTTGAACTTGAACATCTAGGATATCCTACCATGAATGAACTCGTGCAGACACAATTTCTACTTGGTTAACCTATGGCTATCCGATAGTACAAAACGCGAGGGGCATTCCACGTTCGAGAATGCCATACAATCCCAAATGCACCAACATTTGACGGGACTTTATCTAAGCTGCTCAAGATTCTAATTTTCAGCAACTCGCCGTCTATAGAACGCTATTCTATGAACAACAAGATTCGTCTAAATCTACTTGGTACAGCCGTAACCTGCCGTCTTTGACTTTTATAACTTCTCCTTCTCCATCACACCCAACCTCCCAGTCTTCCTCATCCCCTCCTCCCACAACAACCTCTGTTTCTCATCCTCCTTCCTATTTGCCCTCCGAACAAGTCCCTCCTGCCACGTAGTCGCAACATGAACGCCCTTTGGACTCCAAATCCAACTCTCATGCATACCCCTCCCTTGTCCGCTCCTCGGCGTCCACGCTTCTTGGATCCACCATTCATCTTCCCCATCTCCTCGGAATAACAGCTCTTCACTCAGTACATGGAAGACAACAGAATGCGACAAACTCCCCATAGTCCCAACCTGGTCGCCGAAGCCGAGAGCGTTCGATATTATGAAGAGCGAGTTCCTGTCGCTTGCGTAGAGGTGGGCACATGCGTGCAGGTTTGGGAGAGAGCTGGGAAGGGAACCGAAGGGGCGGTAGAGGGAGAGCATGCGGTATGATATGGGGTCGGAAGTGTTGTTGGTTGGTAAGTCGACTTTGCGGATGTCGAGGCCTGGAAAGACTGGAAAACGGGGTGGTTGGTGGGAGGATGCTAGGCGGTACCACTTGCTCAGATATTAGATGCCGTTGAGACGGAATTGGTGAGCAGGGTCAATTGGCCATAGACATTTCTACACCATGTCTTTTGATTGATAATATCATATTCCAACAGGGTTCATAAAGCTGGCGAAGACGGCACTTGAAAGGAAAATATGAAGAAGGTGCAGAAACCGCCATCGTTTTCACTTGAAAGTAACGATCCAACATTGTTGCAAGGACAACTTGAACCATTCACTTGACTCGGCCCTTTTTCTCCAGATATCCAAAAAAAAAATATCAAAAAAATCAAACGTCACAAGACGAGCAAAAAAACTCACCAAGGAGCATCCACACCCGGCGCCATTGCCCAACTTCCACTTGCCTCCCCCAGGACCTCTCTCCACCGTTCCTTTACACCAACCCCCTGATGCCCCCTAAAACTCTCCTTCTCATCCCTCTTAAAAGAACAAATACAACTAAAGCAAATGGCACCTAACTCCTTCCCACCCTCTTCAACATTAAACCTCCTCTCCTCTCTCTTTCCCCCCTCCAGATCAAAGGAAGGCGTGCACGGATGCCTCACAACCACATTCCTCGTACAATAACTCTTTCCCTCCGAGAGATGCGAAACCTCATACACATACGGCCGATCCGTTCGTCCGGGCAACGTGAAGAACCCATGGACATTCTACTCCCATTCAGTCTCACACCGGCACCCGAAATTCATCCCGTGGGTAGCTTACATGAACAACCATGCCCGGACCTACGGTCTGAGCAGCCGCCCACACCGCCTGCGCGTACACATGCCCTCCATACGCCGCTCTATGGCCGCTACTAGCACAGAAAGACGGGTTGACGGACATGAATCTCTCTTTCCCTGGCTCGTTCTTGGGAGGTGGGAGGGGGAGGAGGGACATCAGGGCTTGGAACGTCATTGGTGGGTCGTTGTCGTTTGCCATTGTGAGATGTGAGGATAGAAAAGAGAATTAGATTATCTTATAACGAGACCAGGGAGGTAAGAGGTGCAGCCCATCGCAA
>Ga0302325_10027814_pt1 | contig 11713 bp, 12 predicted proteins | sample Palsa_T0_2_FD_201948 | JGI IMG/M metagenome (GOLD analysis project Ga0302325, IMG submission 201948) | Peat permafrost microbial communities from Stordalen Mire near Abisko, Sweden - Palsa_T0_2 | ecosystem: Environmental > Terrestrial > Soil > Palsa > Peat permafrost | place: Sweden: Abisko... | reverse complement strand
CGGGTGACAGCGTAGTTCTCCAAGCACCGGGAGGCACAGAATACCTGACGGTGCTGGAAGTGCGCTACGTGCGCATTTCTGTTGAACCGTTCCGCGAACCACCTGCTTCCGAGGCCTCGGCAAAAGGACTCCCTCGCCGACGCTCACTCGACGAAGAAGAGACAATGCGGCAAAGGTGGTGAAGGAACGACGACCGTAATAGAGCGCCACCGGCACTTGGCAGGCGACAGGAGATGAGTTGAGTCCTCATAAATGCGCTTAGACGTCACCTCCAAAGCGCATAGAAACATGTCGGGATCGCACGTATGATGATGGGAACTTCGGAGGCCCAGGTTCCACAAGGTGGTCCGGTACCTACAACGGGAAGGCGAGCATTGCCAGAAATTTACTTGGCCCTTTGACGGCTGAACTAAAGAGCCTGGGCGAATTCGAGATAGACAATGTTATTGCTGAAGGTGACTATGTTGTTGTCCAAGGGCGCGTCACCGGGCGAGTTACACAAACCGGCCAGCAATATAACAACACGTACTGCTTGGTTTATGAGATCGTCGCCGGAAAGATTCGCCGGCATACTGAATACTGTGATACGGAACTCATCACGAAGGCATTTGGGCCTGAGCCCCATGCTCGATGTAGCTGACCGAACCCAGCCGTTCAACCGGCGTTTTACGGTTCCCGCAGCCGAGCGCGGAACGGCGTTCATATCGTGCCGACACAGGAACCTGGAGATGATCTTCACGCAACGCTACGAGCGCACTGTCGATCGGGATAACACCGTGCGCTTTCATAACCTGGTCATGCAGCTCGAGCGCGCTCACTGGCGCCACACTCTGGCCGGATGCAAGGCAATCATCCATCAGCACCTGGACATGACACTGACCCTTATGATCTCTGGACATCGCATCGGACACTACAGCGCGGAAGGAAAGCTCCTGACGCCGCTGAGCAAAAAACAAATCAAGGCCGTGGAAAAGACTTCCCACCGCCTCTACGGCTACTAACTTATGAAACCGGACATTTCAGTTGCTACCAAAAGCGGACATTTTCACTTGCTAACGACATTGAAGAGTAGCCCACCATTCGCCCGGAACGGAAAATACGCCGACAAGGGATGTTGTTCTGCTTCCGCGAAGTGAGGTCCGGCCCATCAATGATCCCGATGAGGCTGCATCTCGATCCCGGCATCAGGAATGAGAATTCTTCACCTCACAGCCTTTATGGGTATAGTGCCAGCATAGGCTTTCCCCAGCTCCCGAGGTCCCTGAATGGCTCGACGACCAGGCGGTCCACTCGTCCTTCTGACGCTCTGCGGACTCGGAGTCATCGCCTCCGCCCAGCCACTTGCAATTCCGAATCCCGCGCCCGCAACTTCCGGCCCTGCCGCGCCCATCATCTTTGGCCAGTCTGTGGTTCCGCTCAATGGTCCGTGGAAGTTCCAAATCGGCGACTCCCCCATTGACCCCAAGACCGGCAAGCCCCTCTGGGCCGAGCCGAGCTTCGACGACTCCGGGTGGGAATCGGTCGACCTGAAGCCGCCGACCGGGGAATTCGATCCGGCGGGGTCGGAGCGATCCGGAGTTCCAGGCTGGCGAGCCAAAGGACACCCAAACTACTGGGGCTGGGCCTGGTATCGCCTGGCCATACCCCTCGCCGAAGAGAACCAGAATCTTGCTCTGGCCGGCCCCACATACGTGGATGGCGCCTACCAGGTGTTTTCGAATGGAGACCTTCTGGGCGGCATGGGGATCTTCCACAATACCGGCAAAGCGCCAAGGAGCTATTGGTCCCATCCGGCGATGTTCCTGCTGCCGGACGCGGGGCCTGCCGCCCGCCATACCGGAAACGAGAACTTGCCCGGACACACCAGTAACCAGCAGATATTCGCGTTCCGAGTATGGACGCCGCAATGGCTTAACCTCCCTGATGGGGGAGGAATTCATGCACCGCCACTGCTGGGCGAGGCAGGTGCGATCAGTGCAGGGGTCCGACTGGAATGGTTTGCGCGCATCCGCTCGTGTGGATATTCCGTCTTTGATGCGCTCGTATTGTTCTTTCTTGCAATCGTAACTGCCAGCCTTATTCTGTTTGACCGCTCCGACAGAGTTTATCTGGTCGTTGCCATCGTGCTGTCTTTGACCGCGGGCCTGGATTTGTGCTTTTCGCTCGCCAATCTGACCGCGTTGCTGGATTACGCCACGTATGTGCTTCTCCTGCAGAGCGTGTTTCTACCCCTGATCATGGGCGGGTGGATGCTGGTTTGGTGGCTCTGGTTTCGATTGATCCACCCGGCTTGGGTGCCCTGGGCCATTGCTCTCCTGACAGTCGCGTATATCGTCTTTCAGGTGCTTGGAGGAGGAACCGTATTCAGTGGCGCGGTCCCGCATTCGCTGGAGCTTTTCTCTCATGCGGCATCGGTCGCGGTCCGTCTGCTCTTTCTGCCGCTGATGTTGTTCATCGTCGGTTTGGGCATCCGCAAGGAGGGTCGAGAAGGGTGGTTGGTGCTTCCAGCCTTGATCCCCATGACCGTCGGACAGTTTGAACGCGAATTAGCCAATCTGCACATTCCCACGAGTTGGAGTGTGTTTGGCTCTGTTATTTTTCTCGGCCAGATTGGCTTCGATCTCGCTGCGGCAGCCATCTCGTTGTTGTTGCTGCGCAGGCTGCTGCTTTCGCTGCGCCGGCAGCGGCAGATGGCTCTTGATGTGAAGCAGGCGCAAGAGGTGCAGCAGGTCATCCTGCCCGAGGCGCACCTCACGCTGCCGGGGCTCACCATCGAAAGCGAATACCGTCCTGCGCGCGAGGTGGGCGGCGACTTCTTTCAGATCATTCCTCACAAAACCGATGGCAGCCTGCTGATTGTGGCCGGCGATGTAACCGGCAAAGGCCTCAAAGCTGGAATGCTTGTGGCGCTGCTGGTTGGGGCTGTGCGCAGCACTCTGGACTGGAGCAGCGATCCGATGGCTGTGTTGCGAGCGCTGAATAAACGCGTGATGGGCAGGGCCGATGCGCAGGCGACGTGCCTGGCGCTCCGCATTGAGTCCGACGGTGCGGTAACCCTGGCCAATGCCGGCCACATGCCGCCCTATTTGAACGGCGAACTCGTGGCGATGGAGGGCGCACTCCCGCTGGGCATGATCGAAAGCGCTGAGTTCTCCGAGATGCGCTTCCAACTGAAAAACGGCGACAGGCTGGTGCTGATGTCCGATGGCATCGCGGAGGCCACCGACGTAAACGGCCAACTCTTCGGCTTCGACCGAGTGCACGACCTGCTGTCTACGGCCAGCACCGCCGCAGGAATTGCAACCGCCGCGCAGGCCTTCGGTCAGGAAGACGACATCAGCGTCATCTCTGTCTTGCGTACCGGAAAGTCGAAATCCGCCGCAGCGTAAGGAAGTCGCGTGGCAGTTGTACTGGTTGTGCCTGGATGACCCTCTAACCGGACATAACCTGAAAACCGGGCAAAGTCCGGATCGGCCACTGCACAGTCTACCGCGAAAAGACCACTCCGTGTGGAAGGCCCGATCCCTTCCATCCGTGCGGCCAATCGCGGTCGGCCATGTCAAATCCGGGTTTCCCGTTGGCATCATGGAAGTCCTTGTCGAGGCTGAGTGCGCCCGTTGTCTGGTCCAGTTTCAGCAAATAGATACGCGACTCTAAACCTGTGACCACCAGCCGCTGCGTCTTTTCGTCCCATCCGGTCCAGTGCGAGAAGAATGTATCGTCTATCGAAAGCCGCGAAGCCTCCACAGGCTGCGTCCCATCCGCGATGTCGAGCGCAATCACGCCATGCACCAGCGGCACACTCTGGATCAAATAATGCCCAATAATAGTAGGCACGCCGCAGAATGATCCGGGAAAGGTATAGACCAGCTTGGCCGATGGCTCGTCCTTGTCAATGTTGCTGATGCGCTCAATCCCACAGCCGAGCGTCTGCACATAAACCGCCCCATCCGGACCAAGGCGCGGCTCTTCCGGACTGACGTGGCCATAGTGATTCTCACCCATGTCCAGATAGGCCGTTTTCATTAACTTCAAGTCGGACAGCCGAAACACCTGATATGTTACTCCGCTAAAGACATTCTCATTGTGCATCGAGGAGTCTGTGACCACTACCCGGTCAATCCCCGGAAGCACGACCAGGCTGTAAGGCTCAAGCAGCGCGTTGGGGAACGCCGGGTCAGCCGAACTCGCAGAGCGAATGACCTTCCCCTGGTCGTCGATTTCTACCAGTCCTCCGCTGCCGCCTATCTGCTGCTTGCCCATGTTGGCGTGCGCATGCTGGAAAGAAACCAGCACGTGCCCATTGGGCAACCGCAGGTAGGAATGCGGATGCATATAGCCGCCCATATCGGTAAACGAGGTCACGATCTTTGGGTGCAGCGCGTCGCGCACATCGAAGATAAACGTGCGTCCGGCATCATGATCGTTCGCGAACAGCATTCCACTCGCGGGCATCACGTATTCCGTGTGATGCACACGCACCGTTTGCTGGTCGGTCACCAGAGTCGTGATCAGATGACCGTAGGTTGCAGAAGCCGGGTCCGCATCGATGACCGCGAGAAAATCATTGCCTTTTTTTGCGACATCGCCAGTCCAGGCAAACATGTAGTGGCCCGGCGCCTTCGTCTGTTCCTGGGACTGCGCAGGTAGAACGAAGGCGCAAAAGACCAGGGAAAGTGCGAGCAGGATACGCCGCATCGAGACCTCCGCAAGTTAAATGCCATTATTAGTCCGGAAGCATATCAGATTGATGATGTTCGACGTTCACGCACTTCGTATTCGGGATTCTTCCCAAAAGCCGCTGACGGAAGATGACGGCGCGCTGATCCCGAAAATCTGCTGCTCTGGGTGAATCACTCTCTATGCGGAAGTAACCCAGAAATGGAAAAACAGGGGTTATTTCCCAGTTGGCCACCAACCGGACGCAACCACAAGAACAGTGCAGTTTCCCAATATATCGGTTCACTAGCGGAGTGGGATCAGTGGCGCTTTTGGCGATGATCTTGGGCAATGCAAGGTGTCAATGTGAACTTGCTTGTTCGCTTTCGTAAAAAAGGTATCGATATAGAACTGGTTGCATAAATAGATTCGGCCTCAAGCGGGAACGAACGGCCTGGGCGAGACGAGGATGACGAATTGCTGCTTTCTCAATTGACGTATTATCCGAGTTGTCGATCAGGCTTCGCAGCAACAAACCATTCAGTTGCCAAGAGCGGATCACCACTCAAGGTTGACGCTTCGGCCCACATTCTCCTGTCACCAGATCGAAAAGCCGAGTTCTTTCCCTACTCCGCTCTCAAAGCATTCACCGGGTTCACGGCCGCCGCTCGCCGCGATGGCAGGTAACACGCCAACCAGGCGATGGCGAGGATGCCCGCGGTGGCGACAATATAGGTCCCTGGGTCCATGGGGCTCACGTTGAAAAGGAGCGACGACATCAGGCGCATGGCCGCAAACGCTACGCCCACGCCGATGACCACGCCGATTCCTGCCAGCAGGAGTCCCTGGCGCACGAACAGCGAAGTCAGCGCCTGCCTTTGCGCACCCATCGCCATGCGAATCCCGATCTCGCGCGTGCGCTGCGATACCGCATAGGAGATCACGCCGTAAATGCCCACGATTCCCAGCAGCAGCGCCATCGCCCCCGCCACGCACAGCATCACCAACGTGAACGAAGTCCGCGCCATTGACTTTGAGTAAAGCTGACCCAGCGTGCTTGGGTCAGCCAGCGGCAAGTCTGAGTCCACCGACCAAACCGCCCGCTGTACTTCGCTCAAAAACGCCGCCGATCCCGCCATCGGCGAGCGGATCACGAAACTGACGCCCCGCTGCACATCCTCTTTCTGCCCTTCAAACTGCGCGCGCAGCAGAGGCCAGTAGACCGACGCCGGAGCCTTCTCGCTCACGCCGTCGTCGTGTACATCGCTGACCACACCCACAACTTCACGCCAGTCGTCAGTAGTAGCCACACGAATCTTCTTACCAACTGCATTTCGTGCGCTGCCCCAGTTCTCCTTTGCAAGATTCTCCGAGACGATGGCCACCGGCCGCTCGCCGTACTCGTCGTCCCAGGTTAGGTCGCGCCCCGCCAGCAGCGAGGTTCCCACGGTCGAGAAGAATCCTGGCGCAACAAACTTGAATCTCCGCACCGGCGGCAGCTCGCCCTCTTTGTAGACATGGTCCTGCGCGAAGATGGGGTCGTTGGAGCTCATGCCGGTGAGCGGGACGGCGGTCGACATTCCCACCGAGCTCACTCCCGGGATCGCCGCAAGCTTTTCCGCGATCTCCTGGTCCATGTGCACCACTCCCGGCTGATTTGTCTTCGGCACCCGCGCCTCGGGAAGACAAGAGGAAGACACACGCCGTGGGCCTTCGCAGTTATCGGCGGTCATCGCGAGGTGGCTGCGCTCTTGCTATCGAAATAATTGGTGAAAGTACCCGTTGCGCACTTTGGGTCGTGTAACGGCCAAACCGTACATTACTCAAAATCGGGTTCTGTCCGGATTGCCCACAATCCAGCCGGAACTCAGGAAAACTCTTTAATTCACGGCACAATGAGTGCTTTCGGCGCTGTCTGCGCCAATTGAGAATTACGTCTGGATGGCCCGTCACTTGGCAGAAATGAGACCTAAGCATCGAACTTCCGTGGCATAGTTAAACTGAGGAGCTCGCCTGTGAAAAGCTGGCCTTGGCGCATGATTTTTTGGACGATAGGCTGGTTATTGATCCTAATTGGCATAACGCCTCTTGCCTATTTGCTGTGGTTTGGAACTGCTCACAACTTCGAGCCACTGTCAGCGCCAATTTCGCTCAAACGCGGCGAGTATACGTCAGCTTTTTTCAAAACAGACTTGGATGAGGACTATCAGGTCGAGATTTATTTCATCCCTTTCCATCGGACTCCGCTGGATCTTGACTGGAAGATCGTGGATGAGAGTGGGGCGCTCATTCAGAGCGGTGTCTACACGGAAGATCAGCACATAGGCGGAAATGGCGCGATTCTCACGCGGAGATACCGGCCTAAACGTGGGTCGCCCAACAGGATCATCCTGAACATCCATCAGGATGTTCAGGCGAAAGACAGTGAAAGACAATTGCAACCCACCGATACACGGATACACATCGGTGTGCCGGAAAGAGGTCTTGAACAAGCCTACGGGTCTGTTGCCGCAATTGTGTGGGCGGCTGGAGTTGCTGGGCCTGGGGCAATTATCCTTGCCTTCCTGCTGGTCCGGCGAGCTTTTCGTCCGAAGGCTAAGGCAACTGCCGCGACATTGCTGTGAGCCCGGGAAATGAGCTGAGTCAGCCACGTGCTTAAACCCGATGATTGCTTTCCTTCATTTGCAGCACAGCACGCGCTCCGTGTATCAGGAGTTTTCGCGGATAGCGGTTCCCGCGCTTGCTTATGCCTAAGAGCTTTTGCTTACCGCCGGTGGAGTACTGCGCCATAGCACCAAACCCAGCCAGGCGGCAAAGCCGCGACCCTTCTTAAACTCTGCTCCGTTGCCAATCGCCGAGACGTATGATCCGGCGCTCCCGCACGCGATGCAGGCCACCAAGTAAATGTGTGTCCGCCCTCGCAGACGCGGTGACAAGCAACGCATCGCTGAATGGATGCCACACACAACCACCGATGTCTTCGATGAAACGAATCTCGCTCCGTCATTCAACGCGAGGGCATGTTCGCGTTAGCGCCCTTCGCTTCGTGCCAGATGCGGACGGCGCAGTATCTCTAAGCTGCAGCCAGCCAAACCGTCTGGGGCCTGCTTGTTTCTTCTGTGCCTTTGAATCCCAAAATGAAGGATCGCTCGCAACCCACTCAGCCGCCGGCATGCTGAACCCGGGACACACGGCTAAGATCTTGGCATCTGGACCCGCGGCTGATAGCTTCGCATCTGCTTCGGTCCGTGTCTTCGCGGCCGTCACTACGAACCGCACGCCGTCCTGACTTTCGAAGACCATTCCATCGCTGTGCGGTTTGCCCTTCGTCACTGCGATCACCAGGAATCGCTCGTGCACCATTTTCCACTCGATGCCACGGCTTAGCTCGGGCCGGTATGTTGCAAGTCCCTCGCTGTCGGGCTGCGACTTGAATTCAGCTCTCTGCTGGGCAAATCGATTCATTGCCGCCAGCAGTTCCTGTTTCTTGTTGTATGCCTCGGTGACCTGCGCCAGTTCCTCGGTCGAGGCGAATCCATTGATGTACCAAACCTCTTTCGAACCGGTCAGGGATTCCAGACCCAAGTACGGATGCGGGACCCCCAGGCCAATGCATGTACGCGCAGCTTCGACTTCGATTCGGTTCAGCGCTGCCTCATGGCCCGACTTCCAAAACTCGCGAGATATATACAGGATTCGCGGCGCCTGCGCGCGTGCCGATGTTTGCAGCGCGAGGCCGAGCACCAATGGCAGAAGCTTCAGCATCGATTCAACAGACCCTTTCAACCAGGATCCGCCATGGCGCAGCGAGTGCCACCGGTGAAGAGGCCCGATATTTCTGGCTTCCGGGTGTGTGACCGCCAACTGGGAAGTAACCCAAAACTGGGGTTACTTCCCAGTTGCCCACCATCCGCTCGGAACATGTCATTTTGCACTGGAATGACATCAGCGCCAACAAAATCTCTTCCGATTCGCGCAGGGGACAACGACATAACAGTTAAGCGGCCAAAAAACTCCCGTGTACCTCAGTGATGAAAAAACCGGAACCATCACTTTCTGGGTAAATACTAGCGTCCTTCGGATGTCCCTCGCACGCCTTACGAATATCACCAACCGTCTTCCTGCCTTTGAAAATGCTCACCGTCCCGAGCGCCTTGGTCGCGTCGTCGGAGTCCAGGAGATTCCCACAGCTGTGTTCGAAATAGTCGATGCGCATAGACGGATTGTAGTCCCATCTCGGCGTAGGGCTAAATATTATGCCCTGTGCAAAAAACGTTGCTCGCTGTCCCATTTTGCTCACGTTGGCAGAATATTTAGCGGCTAGGGGTGCCGCCACACTTTTCAGCGGCGCGTCCACGGTCATCCTAGCGCGACGGCGGATCTCAAAGTCAGTCTGGTAAACCCACCTTCACTAACGATGCGCCGCGTCTGTCGAGGTGAATTGCAGCAAACGGAATATGCAATTCGATCTTCCGTGCGCCGTTCGTCAATTCTAGGTCGGCAGTGTCCTGATATGCGTTGATCCGCACGACGGTAAACGTGCCTCTCAGTCCGTCAACCCACACCCTTTCGCCGACGTGCGGATTCCGCATCCTCGTATGATGCCAAAACAGCCGAATCTAACCCCGCCAGGCTTTTCAGCGGCTCGTCCACGGTCAGCCTAGCGCGATCGCGGGGCCTTATGGACGAGAAAAATCCCAGGTGCCAGAGTCGAAGGAGCATCTGATGGGGGAAGCAAAGTCGCGGCGTCCCGGTCGTGCTCCGTGTGGATGAAGGTGGTGATGCTGTCCAGGTCATCCGAGCGAAACAGACGGCCCGGAGCAGGGGACATGCTGAAGCCTCCATATTGGTCGCGGGTGACTTCCCCTAGCTTGATTGTCTCGCGGGTTATGGTCCAGTGACTCGAATCAATAGCGGTAAACCGGGTATCAAGCATGTTGCGGCCTTCCATAGTTCCTATACTGCGCCGCCTCTTGCCGCCTTATAGAGATTTAACCGCTCTGCGGGCACGAAGGTCACCCTTCGACGGCTCGTCTGCGGGCACACGCACGAGCTGTGCGGAGTAGTTCGTTACTTATTAGATTCACATTCCGCTGATGAGCTTAATTAGCCAGTTGCCCGTTAGCGGTATCGCTACACTGCTGCCCATGTCAGAGCCAATTCGAATCGTGACGGTTGCGGGCGATGGTGAAGATGGGTTGAATGTGACGTTCTCAGATGGAACCACCGCAGGGTATTTGGTGGAGCTGCTCGATCTGAGACCGTGCCGCGAACACGGCAAGGGACTCACGGGTCCATTTAGCGTTTTCCATTCCACTGTCCGATTAGCACTTCCCAAAAAGCGCGCTTAGAGTTCATCTCTCGTCTTGTTGACCCATGTTGTGCCGCGATAGATGCCTTGCTTACAGAGCAACTGGACAATGCGCGTGAGGCACTAGCGGGGGTTTTGTTCTGCTCAGGCCCTCACGAAGCGGTGGTTGCAGCTAGCGGAAACCGCCAGTGGCGGCAACGAAGCAGTCAGGGCCGGCGGTATCGAGGCATGGAAAGATCACCAAAACTGGCCGCGGGACGAGCATCATTTCCTCGCATGGAATCTCCATCCTGCTAAGCATCTAGTGCGTAGAAGTGCGCCTATGAAACTCAAATCTGAATCTACCGGTGGGATCCTATTTCCAGGGTGTTCGCAAAATGGTAACCGACGTATACGTCCGTAAGCAGATATTGAGGTTTGGAGGGATCGTCTTCGATTTTCTTGCGGAGCTGGCCGACAAAGACGCGCAAGTATTCGATCTCTTCGCGGAAGTCAGTCCCCCATACCGCAGTAAGAAGTTCGGCGAAGGTCACCGGCTGACCGGCGCGACTCATCAGGAAGTGCAGAATATCGAATTCCTTGGGGGTTAAGTGCACTCGCTGACCGCGTTTGGTGAAAACGCGCCCCACCGGCTCGAAACGAATCTCTCCAATTTCGATTGGCTCGTCATCGTCGTGTGCCGGTTCGTTCGTGTGACGAACCGCAGCGCGGATTCGGGCGATCAGTTCTCGAGTTCTGAAAGGCTTGGTGACATAATCGTCGGCACCCAGATTGAGCGCTCCTATTTTATCCTCTTCCTTGTCGCACACGGTGAGCATGAGGATCGGCAGCCTACGGGCAAAGGAGCGGATGCGGGTAGCGTTTCGATGCCGCCGATCCCCGGCATTTTCACGTCGAGTAAAACGGCTTCGTATATCCCGGATCGGAGCAGTTGGAGCGCTTCTTCCCCGCGCGAGGCTTCAATCACCTGAAAGCCGAATCCGAGCAATAGATCCCGTGGCGCCCTGCGAAAGATTGATTCGTCATCCACTACGAGCACACGAATAATTGGCTGGCTCACCAAGATCACCTCTTCAGCATGGAGACCTGGATCGCGGCAAAGAAAGTGGCTTTCTTACGTTCATCGCCTTTCGCAAATAATACTCGTTTGCTGCCAAAATGGAATTCGATGGCAAGGAATGTCTTAAAAGTGCGTTGATCTGGAGTCGGCGGTTGAAAGTCTATTAGCGGTGTAGCATTCTGCGAGTGTTGGATAGTTGAAAACCGTATCTACAAAATAGTCGATCGTTCGATTCAGGACCATCACTGCCTGTCCGATATGGATCAACTCCGTAGCCCCCTCCCGAATGATGTGAATACCCAAAATGACACGACTTTCGCTGTGGAATATCAACTTTATCTAAATCAAAGACAATGCGATCGAAGCTGTTGACTTCCTGATCTTCGATCCGGGGTCGCCGTAGGATCACCATCACTTTGCAGATGAGGCGCTGAAGGAGGCGACACAGGATCTGCTTGCGAGCGCGGACTACACAGGATGTACTCCCGACCTCACGGTGGCGTGGGCTGAATGCACTGACCAAGGTAAACAGATCTTGGCAAAGACTCCTTGATCGAGCGCAACCCCGGCCTGATCGGTTCCACAATTGGAACAGCGTCGCTCCTTGAAACGGGCTAGGTGACAAGTTGTTGTATGTCCAGTTGCGGACGTCTCCTTCCATCGCTGGACACACGTTCTGTGGG
>Ga0302325_10027813_pt1 | contig 11713 bp, 10 predicted proteins | sample Palsa_T0_2_FD_201948 | JGI IMG/M metagenome (GOLD analysis project Ga0302325, IMG submission 201948) | Peat permafrost microbial communities from Stordalen Mire near Abisko, Sweden - Palsa_T0_2 | ecosystem: Environmental > Terrestrial > Soil > Palsa > Peat permafrost | place: Sweden: Abisko... | reverse complement strand
GAAGCGCGCGCTTGAAGAAGCGCTTATGATTCGCGCACGGGAAGCGTAATCGGCGGGGAAACATGGTCGAGATAGTGCACAATCCATGGAGGCGGATTGGTCTTAGAGCGGTCGGCTTGGCCGTGCTCGGCGCGCTCCTCCTCGCCGGCAGTGCCCGGGCCGCCGAAGTAGGCGAACTGGTCCCGGTCGGGGAAACGGCGACGACGGCTCCGGAAGCCGTTCTGTCCGGTCCGGCGCCCGCTCCGGCCCCCGAAACCGTGCTCTCGGCCCCCGGCCCGACGCCGTCTCCGACGTCCTCGGAAACCCTGCCGACCGTGCCGACCACGCCCACGCCGTCTCCGACGTCCTCGGAAACCTCGCCGACCGTGCCGACCACACCGGCGCCGGCTCCCACGCCGGCTCCAACGTCCTCGGAAACAGTACCGACGGTGCCGGCCCCGGAAGCTGTCTCGACGCCTCAGGAAACGTCGCCCTCGCTCCCCCAGAAAACCACCCCTGAAACCACCGTGCTCGGCGCCACTAGCGCCACGGGCAAAGGCCAGGAAGCCGTGGCGATCGGCCCGGTCGCAGGCTCTCAGGGCAACGTGACGGGCGCTGGGCCCGCGATCGGCTCTACGCCCGGACCCCCGGGCGGGACGCCGCCGGCCGCCGTTGTGCTGGCGCAGGTACCGACCGCCTCCAGCGCCGGCCCGCGGTCCGCCGGCGGGACCGCGAGCATGACCGCAGCGCAGCGCGACCGTCAGTTCACATGCGATCTGTCCGAACTGGGGGAAGACGCGGCGAGTAACTGCGCTGCCGGCGGGCTCAGCGCTCAGCGCCTGCTCGCGGAGTCGCCCGCCGTGAGCTCGGGCACCACCGCGGCGTCTGTTGCCGCGGCCGCCGGCTCGCCTCCGAGCGGCGGACATGGCGGCCCCGGGCTTGACAGTCCGCCGGTCAACCCGGCTCCCGGCCCGACGCCCGCGCCCAGTGGGGCGTCCGGCTCGGCGGCGGGCTCCTCGGGCATTGCTCTCTCAGGCTTTCTGACTCTCGCGGGCCTGCTGCTGCTGGGGGCACCGCGCGCGATGCGCCGGCTGAGGCTTTCATGCCAGCCGTGGCGCACCGCCTGCTTCGTGCTGATTCCAGAGCGACCGGGCTAGACCTCCCGGCCCACCTCACCCCCCGCTGGATCTCACGATCCAGCGCCTCTGGCAATCAATTTCGAGGCTTCTTTAGGAAGGGAGCTGGATGTGATGAAACCCCATCAGATGGTGATGGATGCGAGCGTCGCTCGACGGATCGAGAGCGGCCCCGTGGCTACTGTTGCAAACGAAAGCGAGACCAGCTTCAGCAGCAGCACGCGCAATCGGCGTGCTGCCGGGGAGCCGAGCCTGGTGGCGGCGCGTGTGAGCGCCGGGCCACACACGCTGATCCTCACCGGCGCGCTGGATCGCGGCTCGGCCGGGACGCTCGAAAGGGAGATCGAGCGTCTCTGCGAAGAAGGCGTGTCCGGTATCACGCTGGACCTGCGTGAGCTCACGTACATCGACTCGATCGGGGTCGCCGTGGTCGTGTTCCGCTGTGGCCTCTGCCGCAGGCGCGGTTACGAGTTCGCCCTGATTCCCGGGCCGCGGTTCGTCCATCGCGCGTTCGAACAGGCGGGCGTCAGCGACCTGCTGCCATTCCAGGCGCAGGAGGTCGCCGCTTGACGGCTGTCGAGGCGGATCGACCCCGGGGCGATCGGCTCCGATAAGGCCGAGCAGTGCGCGGCAGCTGGCGCGCTGCTCGGCGGGACTACACTCCCCGAGCTTCCGGCACAGGAGGCGTGAGCATGAACACCTCGACCTCGATGTCGGGTCCGACATGGTGGTTTGAGATGAACGCCAGCACCTCGCGGCCGGTGATGCGCTCCACCTGGTCGATGAACCTGCGCTGCATCGCGGTTTGAAAGGCGCTGCGGGTCTCCTGGACGATTGTGCTGCGCTGCAGCTCGATCATGGTCTTCTCGACATCGGTGTATACGCCGCCGAGCACGCAGACGAGGAGATCGTCGCCGAGCATGCGGGTCTTGGCCGTCACGGGCACCCGGTGGTGGTATCGCTCGTGCAGGGCAACCATCGCCTCGGTCACGGCATCCAGCATGTCATCGCCTTTGAGTGGCGGGGCGGCTGCCATCATGGCAAGCCTTCTCTCTCGTCCTCCGATGGGGTTCGCGCGCGAGGCGAAGGGCGGTGACCCGACGAGCGATTCAACCCTCAGCCTAGCGGTTGGCCGGCCATCGTCGCCGCACGTTCAGAACAGGCCGTCGACCGAGACCTCGATCCGGCGCCCCTCCAGCGGCGCATCAGTGCCCGGCCGCGGCGGCTCCGCGGTGCGGCTGATGCTGAACAACCGCTGAACGTCAGTGGTGAGAAAGCGCGATGCCTTGCCATAGCCGTGTGCGTCGTCGCCGCCGCTGGGACGGTGGTAGTAGCGCACCGGCACATACACGTGCAGGCTCCGCCGCGCCCGCGTGAGCGCAACGTACAGCAGCCGTCGCTCCTCGGCTATCCCCTCCTTGCTGCCGGTGCTCATGTCCGCCGGGATGTTGCCGTCGTAGGCGGCGATCAGGTGGACGGTGTCCCACTCGAGGCCCTTGGCGGAATGGACGGTGCTGAGCACGAGGTAGTCCTCGTCGAGGCGCGGCGGGCCGGCCAGGCCGGCGCTCGAGGCGGGCGGGTCGAGCACCAGCTCAGAGACGAAGTGGCGCACGTCCTCTGCACCGCGCGCGGCCGCCGCGAGCTGGTCGAGGTCTGCGACCCGCATCGCTCCGTCTGGATAGCGCAGGCGGATCAGCGGTGCAAGCGCCGCGCTCAGCCGCTCCACCCGGGCTCCGGTGCTGTCCTCGCCGTCCGCGCCGGCGGCCCGAAGTCCGGCGATCACCGCATCGGCGTGCTCGACCGAGCCCTCGGGCACATGCGCCGCAGCCTCCGGCCAGCGCTCGAGCCGAGGCGCCTCGCCGTCCGGCGCGCGCAGCGCATCGAGGATGCGCCGGGCGCGTGTCGGCCCCACCCCGTCGAGGAGCTGCAGCACCCTGAACCAGCTCACCTCGTCGGCCGGGTTGTCCGTCAGCCGCAGCAGTGCGATCAGGTCCTTGACGTGCGCCGCCTCCATGTAGCGCAGGCCGCCGTACTTGACGAACGGGACGCCGCGGCGGGTCAGCTCCAACTCGAGCTGGTCGGAGTCGTGGCCGGTGCGAAACAGCACAGCCTGCGCGCGAAGCTCGACCCCCTCCTCACGCGCCTGCATGACGCGGTCGCACACCTGGCCGGCCTGCTCGCTTTCGTCGCGCGGGAATACGAGCTCCGGTGGCCGGCCGCCTTCTCGATCGGTCCACAGCGTCTTTCGGAAACCGAGCCGGTCCTGCTCGGAGACGGCGTTGGCGACCGCAAGGATGGGCGTGGTGCAGCGGTAGTTCTGCTCGAGCGTGACCGTGCGCGTTTCAGGGAACTGCTGTGGGAAATCGAGGATGTGGCGCGCACTCGCCGCGCGAAATCCGTAGATCGCCTGGAAGTCATCGCCGACGACGGTCAGACCCGGCTGCGCCGATCGCAATCCGCGCACGATGTCGACCTGAAGGCCGTTGACGTCCTGGTACTCGTCCACGAGCACGTGGTCGAAGCCGCCGGCCATGCTCGGCCCGATGACGTCATCGGCCGCGAGCGCCCGCCAGTAGAGCAGCAGATCGTCGAGATCGAGCAGCCCCAGAGAGCGCTTGCGCGCCGCGTATGCTCGAAAGATCTCGCCAAGCGCGTCGCGGTGCTCCTCACACCACGGAAACGACTCGGCCAGCACCTCGGCGAGCGGCGTCTGTGCGTTTACGGTGCGCGAATATATGTCGAGCATCGTGTGCGCGCGCGGGAAGCGCCGGCGGCTGACCGCACGGCCCTGCTCCTGGCGCACGAAGTCGAGCAGGTCGCTCGCGTCGCCGGCGTCGAGAACGCCGAAGCCCGCAGCCAACCCCAGCGCCGATGCATGACAGCGAACCATCCGGTGAGCGACCGAGTGGAACGTGCCACCCACGATGTGGCCCGCGTCGGGGATCACCCGCTCGGCCAGCGCACGGGCGCGCTCGACCATCTCGCGCGCCGCGCGCCGCGTGAAGGTGAGCAGCAGGATTCGCTCTGCCGGGACGCCCTCGCTCAAGAGCCAGGCCACCCGAGCGCACAGAGTGGTGGTCTTGCCCGTCCCTGCGCCGGCAAGGATCAGCAGCGGTCCGCCCGGGTACGTCGCGGCCGCCCGCTGCTCGGCGTTGAGCGCATCCAGCCACACGCACGGATCCTGTTCATCGAACATGTGTTCGCGACCCTAGGCGACATGCCGGATGGGGCGCACAGAACCGTGCAGCGGCGCATTTGTTTACCGGCCGCCGCACATGGGTAGCCAATGACGTGCACAGGTCCTCCTCCTGGCCCTAAGTGCGGATTCGGCTCACAGCCTCCGGCCCTCCTCGGAGGCTGTGTTCGTTGTGGGCCGCGTGGGAGCGCGGCTACGGCGTCTGCGTTGCTGCCACGCCGTCGGGCGCCGCGGGCGGTACGCAGAGAGCCGACGGGGCCGCCGATCCGGTGGGCGCCGGAACGGCCACGAGACGGCAGACGAGCGTGGTTTCCTCACTGCCACATGCCGGGCAGCAGGCCATGCCGTCACTCAGATCTTCGCCGCAGACGAAGCAGATGACTTCTCTGGTTTCCGGCATTACGAAGGCCATGCGCCTCATTCTGTACCTACCCCTGACTCGTGACGAATTCCTCGCCAGCCAATGATTCGGCCGCTCAGAAGGCCACGCGAGCCCTGCAATCGCGCTTGCGCCGCCGTCCGGCCCGCTGCCCCGCTCAGCGCTCGCCGGCCGCCGCCGACGCCCGCGCGGGACCGGCCCCCTGCTTCAGGGACCTGGGAGAGGGCAGATGGAAGGGGACGGTGGTGACGACGATCTTGGGCAGGGGGCGCAGCGCCCGGCGCAGGCGGGGCGCCGTCTGGTTGTGCAGGATGCGCTGCCAGGCGCGTCCGACGACGATCTCCGGCAGGATCACGGTCAGCGTCAGGTCGGGGCTCAGCCGATGCAGCGACTCGATGTAATTGACAAGCGGTGCGACCAGCGCGCGGTAGGGGGACACGACGACCTCGAGCGGCAGGTGGTCGCCCCAGGTGCTCCAATAGCTGCGGAAGCGCTCACCCTCCTCATCGCTGGGACTGACATGGACCGCGAGAACCGGCTGCTGCAGCGAGGCCGCGTACGCCAGCGCCCGCATGCTCGCCAGGTCCAGCGACGCCAGCGGCACGATTATCAGGTGGTGGATCTCCTCCGGGCTCTCCTCGGTCTCGGCGCCTTCCCGCGGCCCCTGCTCGGCGCCGTCGCCGTCCTTCCCGCCGGGCTCGGGCGCGCCCGAGCCATTTCGCCCGCGCGGCAGTATGCGGTGCTTGGGCACCTCGATCGTGTGGGGATGCAGCGCGGTCGCCCGAGCGACCAGCTCGTAGTGGCGGCGGATGCGTTCGGCCGTGATGATGAACAGGCCGACCGCGAGCAGGGCGACCCATGCGCCGGCGGTGAACTTCGTGATGCCGGCGGTGATGAACACGATCGCCGAGAGCAGGCCCCCGGTGGCGTTGAAGGCCAGGCTCCGCTGCCAGTGGGGATTGCGAAGGCGCCACCAGTGCACGACCATGCCGAGCTGCGACAGCGTGAAGGCGAGGAACACACCGACCGCGTACAGCGGTATCAGGGGGGCGGTCTTTCCGCCGAAAGCCACGTAGATGATGCCCGCCGCGACCGACAGCAGCATGATGCCGTTTGTGAATGCGAGACGGTCTCCGATGCGCAGAAATAGCCGGGGCGCCTGAAAGTCGCGCGCCAGCAGGAACAGCACCCGTGGGAAGTCGTTGTAAGCGGTGTTCGCGGCGAGCAGCAGGATCGCGGCGGTCGCGGCCTGCACGACGGGGTACATGAAGCCGGAGCCGAAGCTGCGGTGCGCGAGCTGGGAGAGCACGGTTTCGTGCGCGTTGGGCACGATTCCGCCGAGCTGCACCATCGCGATCGTCCCCACGAACAGGGCCACGAGCAGGCTGACCATCCACGTCAGCGTCGTGCGCGCGTTGCGCCACTCGACCGGCTTGAACACCGGCACGGCGTTGGAGATCGCCTCGATGCCGGTCATCGCGGTCGACCCGGAGGCGAAGGCGCGCAGGACGAGCAGCACGCCCACGCCCTCGGTTGCGCTGAGCGGCGGCCGCGGCGTGGCGTGGAACCCGCGCCCGGCCGCATCGCTGAGGCCGACCGCGACCAGCGCGAACATGGCGAAGATGAACAGGTATGTCGGCGCCGCGAACAGCGCGCCGGCCTGGCGCACGCCGCGCAGGTTGCCGGCGAGCAGCACGACGATCACTCCCACACCGATCACGACGCGATCGGATGACAGCGACGGGATGGCCGAGGTGACCGCTTCGAGCCCGGCGGCAACCGACACGGCGACGGTCAGGATGTAGTCGGTCGCGAGACCGGCGGCGGCGGTCAGGCCGGGCACGCGCCCGAGGTTGTCGGTGGCCACGATGTAGGACCCGCCGCCGTGCGGGTACGCGCGAATCGTCTGGCGATAGGACACGCCCACCGCGAGCATCAGGAAGGCGATGGTCGCTGCGATCGGAAGCGAGTAGGCCAGTCCCCCGCTGCCGGCCAGCACGAGGATCGCGAGCATCGCTTCGGGGCCGTAGGCGACCGACGAGAGGGCATCAGCCGACAGCACCGGCAGCGCGACGAGCTTTCGCATCCGCTCGCGGGCGATCGCGCTGCTCCTCAGGGGAGGCCCGAGCAGCGCCCGGCGCAGGTCGTAGCCCAGGCGCCCGGGCGGCGAGGATGAGACTTCGGCCGCTCCCGTGGCCTCCACCGCCTCGCCCGCGTCCGGTCCCGGCCCGCTCTGCACCGGCACGAAACGCCCGAAGCGGGTGGGCCGGACGTCTGTGGGGTGGGGGTAGCTCGAGAGGTTCGGGTCCACGGGCAGCGCCCGGCGCCACGCCTCCGGGTTGCCGCAGGCTCGGCCCCACTCGTGCCCGACGCGGCGCAGGACGTTGAGCTGGCGCTCGTCGAGCGTGACGAGCAGCGCGTTGGGGCTCGGTGCGCCGGGGCCCGGGTCGTCGTCCACCTCGTCCATTGTCACGGACGATCCCGCGCTAGGCTTCGCCGCATGTGCCGCAACATAAGATCGCTCCACAACTTCGATCCCCCTGCCGGCGCGAGCGAGATCCACGACGCCGCGCTTCAGTATGTCCGCAAGATCAGCGGATCGACGAAGCCATCGCAGGCCAACGCGGCAGCGTTCGATCGCGCCGTCGAGGAGGTTGCGCTCGCGACAGAGCGCCTGCTGGACGGGCTCGTGACGTCCGCTCCCCCGAAGAACCGGGACCTCGAGGCAGCCAAGCGTCGTGAACGCGCGCAGCGGCGCTTTGCCGCCTAGCCAAGCCAGGCCCGCGATTCCGGCCCACCGGCCTTCACGAAATCCTTCGCTGGGGCATATCGGCTGCTTAGCGTTCCCGGAGACACTGCAGGCAGTTCATGCTCCGAACACGAAGGGAACACGATGACCCCCTCAGATCAGCATCCGCGGAGCGCTCGCCGGCTTCGCCCCGGCGCCCGCTCTGTGGACTCCCCCCTCCCCAAACGACGGGTCGACAACGGGTACCCCCTCGGATACCTGGCGCAGCTGGCGAGACCGTTCACGTCCAGGCCGCCCGCTCCTGACCGCCGGCTCGGCGGCACGTCGTCGCAGGGGCGGCTGGCGGCGCCCGCAGGCTAGCGCTAGTCGCCGCGCGGAGCGCCGCGGCGACGCCGGCCGGCGGATCGGGGCCGGCGGATCGGGCCCGGCGCCGCGGCGGGCGTCTCATCTGAGAATCGAGCACCTCTCGCAACCGGGAGACTGTGAGGGTGCGGGGAGCCGATCAGGACACCAGGAGACGGCGGGCGGCCGTTCCGCTCACGGTCGCGGCGGTCATTGCGATGGCGATCGCGCAGCCCGCGCCGTCCCTCGCGCGCGGCGCTGTGAGCTCCGGCGCGGCGCCCGTGGCGAAGACCGCCCCGCCTCCCAGCAGCCGCCGCGGCGGCCCGGTCAGCGTGACCGTCGAGCCGGGAACCGCGATCGGCCCGGTCGTTCCCAGCGATTTCCTCGGGCTCTCGTTCGAGGCCTCGAGCCTGCACACCATCGCCGGCTACGCGAGCAGCGGCGACCTCGTCAATCTGCTGCGCTCGCTCGGCCCGGGGGTCATGCGATTCGGAGGCATCAGCGCCGACGAGAGCACGGCCTGGCTGCAGGAAGGCCTCGCGCCGGCGTGGGCGCAGGCGACGATCGTGCCGCAGGACCTGGCGGCGCTCGCCGTGCTCGCCCGGGAGACCGGCTGGCGGGTGCTGCTGACCGTCAACCTCGCCCATTCCGAAGCGGCTGCCGCCGCGCAGGAGGCGAAGATGGCCCAGGCACAGCTCGGCCCGAGCCTGGCCGGGATCGCGATCGGCAACGAGCCCGACCGATACGTGGCCGATGGGCTGCGTCCGGCGGGCTGGACGCAGACCGCCTATCTGGCCGAAGCGGGCGCCTATCGCGGCGCGATCGCCGCCGCGGCCCCCGGCGTTCCGATAGCGGGTCCTGACGTCTCGAGCGGCCGCTTGCTGCTGGGGTGGGTGACGGACCTGGCAAGCGCCGAGCGCCCGGCGCTCCTGACGGATCACTTCTACCCGTTGACGAAATGCGGCGATCACAGGGTGACGCTCGGCGAACTGGTCAGTCCGCTGACGCGCAGGAACGAGACGACGACGCTCGCGAGGCTCGCCGCGATCGAGCAGGCGAGCACCGTGCCCCTGCGGGTGGACGAGACCAACAACGTCTCCTGCCGGGGACAGCCAGGTGTCAGCAACGTGTTCGCCTCATCCCTGTGGGCCGTGGATTACCTCGCTCGCGCGATGGCGAGCGGCCTGGCCGGGGTCAACCTCCACGACCTGATCACCGAACCGCAGGCCTACAGCCCGCTGGTGGCGGAAGGCGCGAGCGGGCTGGCGAGCGGCGCCCTGCAGGCCGATCCGGAGTGGTATGCGCTGCTGCTTGCCCACCACCTGCTCGGCGACCGCCCTGTCAGCGCAAGCGTGGCGGCGCGAAGTCGCGACGTGACCGCAGCTGCCTTTCTCAACCCGAGCGGGAGCCTTGAGATAGTGCTGGTCAACTTCGCCGGAGGACCGTCGAAGCCGCTTGGTGTCCGGCTGCACCTGCCGCAAACGTTCAGCGCCGGACCGATCCTGCGGCTCACGGCGCCGACGCTGCGCGCGAGGACGCATGTCCTGTTGGGCGGCCGTGGCGTCTCGAGCGCCGGCACCTGGAGCCATGTGACGCCGCTTCCGCTGGTCTCGGGCAAGCCCGGATCGCTCGAGCTGAGCATGCCGGCGGGCAGCGCGGCGCTGGTCACGCTGTACTCGCGTGGCTAGATTATTGCCTTGCCGGATTTAGCGGCAAAAGACGGTCGCACCCCTGCCAAAGGCGTTTGTCCAGGCGCTATGCTCGCGCCCATAGCGATCCCGTGTGCGGCCACCGGTCGTTCCTGGGACTGCGACCCGACAGCGGAGCGCGTTGGCGATCACACGTTGGCCGCCATGTTCTGGTCCGTGCAGCCCCTCGTGAAAGAGAAGCGAGATGCTAGCCCGCGGGCGGATGATCCACACGCGTTCCAGAGAGTTCGAGCAGCCGATCCTCCAGATCGGCCGCGCCTCCTCTGGTCCACGTGGCCGGGATGACCGTCGCGCAGCGCCGGCGACCGTTGGGCTGCGCATACCCCCTGGCGATGAGTCACGACAAGCTCCATGTGCCGCGGGACCTTCGGTCTCGGGCACGCCAAAGGAATGGAGACACCCACGAGCACGGATGTTCTTTTTCAGATCAGAGAGGAGGCTTCTCCATGGCGAGAATCCTTGTGATGGACGAGAGACAGGACCGCATCCTGCTCGACGAGTATGTGCACCCGATCCACATCGAAGACGAGCACGCATCGCTGCAGATCATCGAACGACTCGCCTGGGCGATCAGGGACGCGTCGCGCACGGAGCGGATCGCGTTGGGCAACCGATGACGAAGGGCGCGGAAGCGCCGTACCGGACAGCGCCCCGGTGAGCGCCGGGGCGCTGTGGGTGATCGCGCCGCTCGCGCACGGCGCTCGACGACCAGGAGACCTCAGGGGCCGGTTGCCCCATCGGGTGCGTCGAGGACGCTGAGAGCCGCCTTGACGGCGGCGGCGGCGTGCGCGCCTGCGACATCGAGCGGCTCGGTGGTGCGCATGGAGCGGCTGAGCACGAACGCCCCCTCCAGGGCGGCGATCATGCCGATCGCCAGCCGGCGCGAGTCGGGCTGGGCGATGCCGGCCGCGGCGAAGCGCTCGGTGGCGGATCTGACCCAGCTCTCGAACACCTCGGCCGTGGCCTGGCGAAGCGGCTCGTTCGTGCTGGCGACCTCGAGCGCGACCGTTGCGATGGGGCAGGCGTCGGCGTAGGCCGTCTGGCGCAGCGTCTCGGCGGCGCCGGCGAAGCAGTCGCGAACGCCCGTGAGCACGTCCGGGGCCGCGTCGAAGACGTTCTCGACGAGTTCCTGGAAGAAGAGACCCGAGGAGCGGATGACCTCAGCGGCGAGCTGGTCCTTTCCCTGCGGGAAGAAGTGGTAGAGCGAGGAGAAGGGCGCCTCGGCATCGGCGACTATCTGTTTGACGCCGCTTGCGCTGTAGCCCTGGCGGCGAAACAGGGTGGCGCTCGAATTGATGATCCGCTCCCTGGTGGCGGTGCTCATGGTGGTCCCGTGCCCTTTGGTCGTTGCGCTGTGCTGCAAGGATAGCTACGATCAAATGGAGCGATCTATCTAGAGAGGCCAAATCGTGCCGGAGGTCGACCTTCCCAGCGGGACCGTTGCGTATGAGGACACCGGCGGGGAGGGCCCGGTAATCGTGTTCCTGCACGGTCTGATGATGGACGGGACGGTATGGCGCCACGTGGTGGAGGAGTTGCGTTCCGACCATCGCTGCGTGCTCCCCACGCTCCCGCTCGGCGGCCACCGCCTGCCGATGCACCGCAGCGCCGATCTATCGATGCGCGGAATCGCGCAGATCGCCGGTGACTTCATCGCGCGCCTTGACCTGCACGGTGTCACGCTCGCGATGAACGACTGGGGCGGCGGGCAGCTCCTGATCGGCGGCCAACACGACGAGCGCATCTCGCGACTGGCGCTGTGCTCGTGCGAGGCGTTCGACAACGTGCCCCCCAAGGGGGCCGCAAAGGCGCTGCCGTACATAGCGAGGGTGCCGGGCGGGATCGGCGCCGCGCTGATGCCATTTCGCTACGACCGCCTGCGCAGGTTGCCGATGACCTTCGGCCCGATGAGCAAGCGGCGGATCCCGCGGGAGGTGATGGACCGGTGGTTCTCACCGGCTCTCGAGCAGCGGGAGATCCGACGCGACCTCAGAAAGTACGTGCTCAGCTCGGCGCAGGGCCGGCGCGATCTGCTCGCCGCCGCCGAGTCATTGCGATCGTTTGACCGCCCGGCGCTCGTCGCGTGGGCCGCCGAGGATCGCCTCATGCCCCGCGAGCACGGACGCCGCCTGGCGGAGCTGCTGCCGCAGGGGACGCTCGTCGAGATCGCCGACTCCTACACCCTGATCCCCGAGGACCAGCCCGCGCAGCTCGCCGCCCACC
>Ga0302325_10027811_pt1 | contig 11714 bp, 10 predicted proteins | sample Palsa_T0_2_FD_201948 | JGI IMG/M metagenome (GOLD analysis project Ga0302325, IMG submission 201948) | Peat permafrost microbial communities from Stordalen Mire near Abisko, Sweden - Palsa_T0_2 | ecosystem: Environmental > Terrestrial > Soil > Palsa > Peat permafrost | place: Sweden: Abisko... | reverse complement strand
GTTTGTTCGCCGAGTTTATCCGGCAAAGTGCATTCGAAGAAATCTGCACTATCGCACACCATCATGCCGCCGGAACGGCAACCAGGGAATCGTATTCTTCCTGCGATTGACCGGGCAGCAACACCCACATGGAGTAGACGCCGATCGCCGTCCCGAATGGAATGTTAAACAGGGAGATGAACGAGAGCACGAGTGCGACCACGCGCGCCCAGGGTTCGCGCTTGATCAACCCCCAGCCCGCGAAAAATCCGCACACTGCTTTAGCCAGGATGATGATCCCCACTGTGCTGACGATTGCGCTGAGGAACCCAGTCGGGGTTTCCGGCGGCGCGCCCATTTCATGCAGATGAGGGAACAACGTGTTGGCCAGAACTACCAGAATTAAGCCGCCCACGGCATTGAGCGCTGACATCGCCAGCCATAATATGCCCAGCAGATGAATGTGCGCCTGCACCCGTCCCGGCCGTGCACGCATGATCGAAACCGGGCCCACGATTTGCTTCCCGCATCCGCTGCAGAAAGCTTGACCCGGTTGCACTGCGGTGCCGCATCTATCACAGAACATGAAGGCTGCCTCCGACTTAATCCGATAACGCTGCGCCAATCACAAAACAGCTTCAACAGAGGATACGCAGAAAACGTCCGGTGGTTCCTTCTTTTGTTGCCACGAAGTCCTCAGCGGCGTCGTTTCCCTCGGCAGGGTTGGTCAGAAATGGAAGCACAAACGAAGAGGCCACCCGGCAACTGGGCGGCCTCTTCTTTTCAAGGGAGAATAGTTCCAACGGAGGCAAAGCCGTCAAAACTTTCTGAAGAAATCTTATGAGTCCAAAAACAGGGGTGTCAAGGGATTTTTGTGAAATAAATGCTTGTGTTTTCAACAACTTACAAAATTAATCAATACCGGTGGAGAGTGTACCGAATTGAGACTGAAGAGCCTCAAAGGGGGTGTAACGCCATATTTCTAAAGCTACTTACTGCGGTTTAGGGCGATGCCCGACCCAAATTCAGGGCGTCTGACGGCCGCCATCGGGCTCAGGTTCGATCCTGGTCCGAACTACCGTTTCCGTGAGCCGCAGCGAGATGAATTCCATCTGTTCCGGACGATCGAACACCTTTTCTGGATACCAGCGCTTCATCAAAATCCGAATACCTCCGAACGCCACTCCGGCCACAAGCGCCAGTCCGGCGAGAATCGCGCAGAGGACTACGATGTTGAGAATCAAAGTGTAGAGCTCACGCACCTGTCCGCTTTCGCTGGGTGTGTTCCACGTGACGCTGGCTTCCCAGTTCACCAAACCTAGTAACGACTTCGCGTCGCTGGCCGAAACCGGTCCTGAAGCGATGGCGACGATCGGCCCCGTCCGCTTATAGAAAAGCTTTCCTGAATTTCCGATCGTGGCAACACCGGATTGGGATTGCCCTGGCGAATTCGCCGGATTCGAGGACGAGTGCGCTGCTTCGATACGCCGCAAATGATCCGCCGCCAGCTGCGGTGTCGGATAAGAGATCAGCATTAGCGTGGCTTCGCCACTATCCGTGGTGTAGCGTCCCAGACTCACTTCTGAACTGGCGCCGAAATCGACCTGATCTGCGGGGATCGGAGGCGAGAGCACCGCCAATGCCGCGGGCCCCATAGCATATTTTTGTGTATTCGCGACGTAACCGCGGTGAGGCATGAACGCGATGAAACCTGGCAGATTGCCGGCATTTCCTCTGGGCCGCGGTAAGTCTCCGGCTAACTCGCGTAACTGCGCCACCGACATGGCAGATTCCGCGCTGAACTGCGCATCCACCAGCACATAGCCGCGGTAGAACAGAACGCGCTGCCCCAGCGACGATCCCTGATCGCCCACCTGTTCTTTATTCATCTCAGGTTGCAGGTAAAACGTGTAAGCGCCAAACGCGCCTGAGGCGTCGGCGAAGCGCGCGGCACGAATTTTCAGCGTGCGACCATCGTCGCTGCTATAGGTGGCCGCGGCGAAATCGGAGAAATCATATTCTTTGAGAACAGCGGCGTTGGTAGGATCGGCCGCCGCCGGATCTTTGCTGGTGGCGGCGGTTCCCTGCATCTGCCATCCGGCAAAAGTCGGCGGCAGAATGGCGGGAACTTGAGTTGAAGGAGCTGAATTTGAAGCAGCTGAATTTGAAGCAGCTTGATTCGCGGCAGCCGCAGTGGCGGGAATTTGCGCGGGCTTCTGGAGCGCGGACACGCTGGCGGGCAGAAAGATTACGCTGGAAAGACACGCCAGCGTCGACAAAGATATACCGATAGAACGGGAAATGCTCATGAATACCCCGGGAAACTACCTTGCTAATTAGACCACAGAGCATGAAGAAAAGTTTCAGCCATCTCGGGGCCCACGGACAGCTTGGTACCGCAAGTCGCCGTGAGCCTGTTTCCGCGCCCGGGTGCTCCATTTCTCGCGCGCTTTTGCGCGAGAGAGCCTGCCCTGAGCTTGCCGAAGGGTGGGGATTTTTCGACCGAAGGGTGGCATTTTTCACGACGGATCGAGACGACGGCCGGCGACGGCAAAGCCGGAGCTTCGCTGCAACCGCCTGATTCGCCTGCAATTGAGTGTGGTTACCATCGGGCATGGGGGTTGCACGTCAGAGCCATTCACAATCTTCGCGTCTCCGGGCAAACTGTTTCTGGGTGAGAAATGCGACCTAGTAGTCAGAAAGTGAATAATCGCCGCGGAGGACGCACCAAGGCTGTGCTCCCCGTCAGGGTCAAGGGCAAAGACAGCGCCGGCATGGCATTTGAGGAACTGGTGCACACACTGGACGTGACTTCCACGGGCGTGCGGTTAGGTTCAGTTCGGCGCGAGTTGAATCTGTTCGAAGAGATCACGGTTCTCTACCGGACGCGCAGAATTCAATTTCGCGTGGTCTGGACGAAGAAGCTGAAAGGCACTTCCGAATTTCAGGTAGGCCTGCAAGCGGCAACGAAAGATCTCGAAGCCTGGGGTATGAGCTTTGAAGGCGCAAGCCAGTCGGCTTCTCAAGCGGCGGCGCAGGCAAACGGGGCAGCACATTAGCAGCACGCAACAAGAAATGGAGAAGTCGATGAGTGATTCATTCCGCAATCTTTTTTCGAACGAGAGCCGCGTAGGCAAACTATGGTCGGACGAGTCCGGCCAGGATATCGCCGAATACTCGGTGATGCTCGCGGTGATCCTGGTGATCGTCGTAGGCACGGTCCGCCTGATCGGCTCCAACGCCGGCAACGTCTTCTCGCAGGTCGGCAGCTCTCTGCAATAGTCAGGCGAAAACGTAATAAAGCAGAATCGTGGTGCCCCATCCTGGTCGCGTTCTTCGCGACAGGGTGGGGCTTTTGATTTTGACCACAATCCAACCTTGAGGCTTCTTCAATTCGCTGCCTCCTCTTACGACGCGCCAGGAACCACCGCCCCCTCCGATTGATTCGGGCGATCACTCTTTTCGAGATACAATCTCCGCGACTTATCTTTTGTTCGAAAATCGCCATTCGAAAATCGCCATTCGAAAAATCGAGCTCAACCAGCACGGAGGAAACTCTGGCCACCACCGTCCTTCAATCAACTTACTTTTCATCCCCGGCGCCGGGGCGCCGTTACGATCACGTCTTCTTCTCGGCGATGGCGCTGCTGATTCTGGCCGCCGTGTTTGCCGGCTTTGCCCGTTCCTATTATCTTGCCGGAGTTTTTCAGGCGCCGCTGCCCAATCGGCTGGTTCACATTCATGGCGCGGTCTTTACCGGCTGGATTCTTCTTCTCATTACCCAGACGGCGCTGGTCTCAGCCCATCGGGTGGACATTCACCGCCGCCTTGGTCTCGCCGGCTTCGCTCTCGCGTGCGCCATGCCGGTTCTCGCGATCATGGCTGCGGTCGACTCACTGGTTCGTCATGCCGACCGGCCCACCGCTCGTGCGTTCTTTGCCGTTCCTACTTTCGACATTCTGGCCTTCGTCCCGCTGATTTTCCTTGCCTGGAAGTACCGCTCGAATGCGGCGGCCCACAAGCGGCTGATCCTGATCGCGACCATCGCGATCCTGGACGCGGCGGTGGCGCGTTGGCCGATTCATGCACCCTGGTGGGGCCTGCACCCCTCGGAGTGGGCGACGGAAGCTTTCCTCATTCCGCTGATCGTTTACGATCTTTTCGCGATTCGCAAAATTCATCGGGCCACGCTGTGGGGCAGCTTATTTCTCATCTGTCTCCAGCACATCCGCGGGCCCATCGGTCACAGCATCGCCTGGCAAAACTTTGCGGCGTTGTTGCAGCGCGTCGCTCATTAGCGCGTCGCTCGTTACACGTCGCTGCTTGAAGAAGACGTGCACGTGCCTTATAAAAACTGTGGGAGCTCATCCCTACCTGATTCGAGAGATGAATATGGCCTGTTCATCCATCCCCGAAGCTCGAACCTCAGCCCGTGTCGCTCTGGTTGAGCAGCACATTCGACTGGAGAACGAGCACAATCTCCAAGCGGTTCTGGGGACCTTCGGCGACGCCGCCCGTTACGACGATGAAGCGTGGGGAGAACATTACAACGGTCGCGACGGAGTGCGCGAGTTTTATCAGCAGCTTATGCAGGCCATGCCCGATTTGAAGATTGACGTGCAGCAGCGGCATGTTGCGGACGACGCCATTCTGGTTGAAGTGATTATCTGCGGTACCCACCTAGGCCCATGGCGAGGTCTGCCGCCCACCGGGCGAAGAATCGAGTTCCCGCTTTGCGGCGTCTACACCTTCGACGACGATAACCGGTTAGCCGGGGAAAGAATCTACTACGACCGCGGCACGGTCTTGCGGCAACTCGGCGTCTTCCACGAGCCGCAAAGCGTGTTAGGACAAATCTCGATTCTGGTAACCCACCCCCTCACAATAGCGCGGGCATTGCTGAGGAAGCTTTTGCCGGGATGAGTAGGGTCGCCCGCCTTCGCGCGAGCGAAAACTGGCTTTTGATTTTGGATCACGTCGTCAGACGCTAAGCATCCACGTCACGCATTTTCAGAGCGGAGTTGTCTTCAGGATCGCTGAAATTGTTGTTCGAGTTTATGACGATATCTTTCTGAGAGGGAACTCGCTACTGCCCCGCCGTCCGCTCCATCTTGCTGGCGACCTTTACCCCGCTCAGCCCGTTCACATACTTCGAAATTCCGCGATAGAGTGATTCAGCGATGCGCTGGCGGTACTCGCTGGTCTCCAGACGATGCTCGTCCCCGGGGTTGCTGACAAAAGAAATCTCCGCCAGAATCGACGGCATGTTCGCGCCGATCAGCACGATGAACGGCGCCTTCTTCACGCCGCGATCGCGGATGCCCGGGCTCTTCGCAGCCAGGCCGCTATGCAACGACTCTTGCACGTCTCCGGCGAACTCGCGCGATTCTTCGATCTTCTCTTTCAACGCGATCTTCTTTACCAGATCCTGCAGTTCGTAAATCGACTTCTCCGAGACGGCGTTCTCGCGCGCCGCCACTTCCAGCGCTTCCGGCGATGAAGTGAAATTCAGGTAGTAGGTTTCCACGCCGCGAGCGTCCGCATCGTGACTTGAGTTGGCGTGAATCGAGATAAACAGATCGGCGCGCTGCTGGTTGGCGATGGCGGTGCGGGTTTCGAGCGGAATAAATGTGTCGTCCTTGCGGGTGTAGACGACTTCAGCTCCTAGCCGTGTCTCCAGCATTTTGCCCAGGCGGCGGCCGACCTCCAGCACCAGATCTTTTTCTTCCAGGCCGCCGGGACCGATCGTTCCCGTATCGTGCCCGCCGTGTCCCGGATCAATCACAATCTTGCCAATTTTCAGTCCCAGCGCCCGGATCAGCGACCGGTCGCCGCTGGCCGTGGGGCGCGCCTCGCGAACATTGCGCGAATCGCGTACCTCCTTGCTCGGAATAGAGTCAGAGGATACTCCGTCATCCGAGGTGGACGAATCTTTCGAACTTGCGGCCTTGCGCGCGCCTGCCGGATGAGGACGCTTAGCCGGAGCGTCGGCTTTGGCTGCTTCGGCAGGCGCAGGATCGTCATCGGCCTCCACGATCACCTTCTTGAGCGGCGGGGTCGCGGTCTTTTTTTCGGTTTGTTTTGCGGTCGTTTCGTTCCCGACGTCTTCAGCTTTCGTCGCGGCTGAGGCTACCGTCCCGTCGGCCTTCGCATCGGCGTTCGGTTCATCGTTCGGATCGTCGTGAATCTGCTCTTTCTTGCTGACCGGCTTTCCCGCTAACGCCTTTAGGTCGGCTTTCAATTCTGACTTCGGCACGTCTGGTTTAGCAGAGCCTGGCTTCAAGCCAGCGGCTTCGGGGCTGATCGAATTAGCCTTCAACCCTGCTGTTGGAGGAGCTTCAAGGTCGCCGGTGTCGACCGTTTCCTCTTTGTCTTTGTCTTTATCGATATTGTCTTTATCCCGGTCTCTGAGAGACTTCGCGCCGGCGGACTCTTTTCCGTGAATATCCTTGCCGTGGATATCGATGATCAGCCGGTAGGGATTCGGCAGCAGGAACGCCTCGTAATCCGACAGATCGTCGACTTCCAGCACGACCCGCGTACGGCCGGGTTGAAACTGCGCCACGCGGATCTTCTTCAGGAAGCCGTCATCCACGTCAAAACTCTTGCCGACCAGCGTGGAAGCCAGCTTGGTGCCGCGCAGATCGAAGAAGATGCGATCGGGATGGGCGATGCGCTGCGAGCCGAACTTGATTTCGCTCTCAAGATCGATGGCGACGCGGGTATAGTCTGGGGTCGACCAATGCCGGATTCCGGTCACGCGGGGCATGCGGCTGGCATGAGTAGCTGAAGAATCCGCTGCGGGGGTGCCCGTCTTCGGATCCGCTGCTGCCGGATCACTCTTAACCTGTTCGCTAACTTGGCCGCTCGCATTAGCGCCGTTCGCCGCCGTTCCCTTCGCGACCTTCTTATCCGCAATCTCCTTGTTCGATTTTGCCTGCTTCTGCGCCTCGGCTTTTTTCTCAGCGCCTGCTGCGCGATCGAGTTCTGCGACCGCCTGCTGCGCATCCTCTACCAACCGGTTATTCGGATAGCGGTGCAGGAACTCCTGAAAAACTGCGCGGGCGTGCTCGGGATCGTTGAGGTCGTCCTTATAAATCTCTCCCATGGTGAAGAGCGCATCGCAGCGGTATTTACTGCCGGGATACTCTTTCCGCAGAAATGTGTACTGGGCGATGGCCTCATTCAGGATCTTGTCATCATCGAAACGACGGCCCATTTCAACCAGAGTTTCCGCCACGGCGACTACGCTGGGATCGGCCTTGGTGGAAGTGGGCGCTCCGAAATAAACGCTGCGGTAGGTGTTAATGACACGCTGGTAGTCGTGGCGGCTGCGGTCGGCTGGAGGACGACCGTTGAGGGCTTCCCGCATGCGCTCTGCGGTCGCGAAACGGTCGCGCGCCCAGGAATCGGTGTGATGGGTTCGGGCATGGGCGGGCACTCCAGGAAGCGCGGCCACTAAGAGCAGCGCTGCCCAGCGCAAGCCACGCTGGCTCAATATCTTTGTCAAATTCGCCGGTCTCTAACTGTCTCGATCCGCCGTTTGCAGTTGAACTGCCTGATTGAACAAATCCGCTACCTGAGAGATTTCTTGCTTAAACAGATGCCGTGAAACTAATCCGTGTTGCTGATATAAAGCACGCCCCGCGCATCTCGTTGAACCCGAACGGGATCGCGCGAAGGCCCGGACGGGCCTAGATTGAAACCGCCATAGTAAAGGTTGGTGATCCGGCGCACATAATTCTGCGTTTCCGCGAAATGCGGCACGCCCGCACTGCGCGCCACCGCTCCCGAACCGGCGTTGTAAGCGGCCAGTGTCAGATCGACGTGTCCGCCATAACTTTCAAGGAGTTGCTTCAGGTGCCGCACCCCCGCGTCCACGTTCTGTTCGGGGTCAAACGGATTCTTCACATTCAACGACCTTGCAGTCGAGGGCATGAGCTGCATAAGCCCCATTGCACCCTTGCGCGAAACAGCGTTGGAATTGAAATTCGACTCGACCTTCACTACCGCGCGCACCAGGTTCGGATCCACATTGTGCCGGGCCGCCGCCATCACAATGGAAGAGTCGATCTCCTCTGGCGAAGCTTGCCGCCCGCGCGAGTTTGCCGCCACGATTTGGGCATTCGCCGACTGGGCCGATTCGCGGGCGTAATACTGGCTGACTTCCGCTGCCGCCGAACGGGCCGCCTGCATTGAGGCCGTTCCAGCCGAGGGCACCGGCTTCCAGCGATTTTCTTTGCTGCTCCAATACACCAGCGTCGAACGCCTGGGCTGCGGAGCCTGGGTGTGATGATCCCGCACCGGCGCATCCTCGTTCACATAAACCTTGCGTCCGTGCTCGTCGGTCGTGGTAATCCTCGAGGCAACAGCCGACGGGCCGTCCGCCTCATCCGCCCAAACTTTGGGCGGAGCAAGGAATAACGAGAATAAAGAGTAGGAGGTCGCGATTGCCGTAGTGGCCGTCAGCATTGCGATTTTCAGGCGCTTTCGCATCATCCGGGCTTATCCCTTCACCGAACCTTGGCGAGAAGAGTTTCAGACAAACTTAGCCCTCCTCGCGTTTCTACCCGGAACCTGACGGAGAATTCTGAACCAGAGTAGATCGATTATAGGCGGGAGACAGGACGTGGGCAATCTCTCCGAAGGGTGTAGAACCACCGGAGTAATCTCGGTAACATATTGAAAAATAAAGTAATTAGGTAAACCTAAGAGTGCCCCTAGGGAAGCCACAGGTAACCCCAGGCTGGTTACTGCCAGGTTTTGATCCTTGCGGGAACAGACGCCCCTGGAGCTTGTCGAGGAGCGTCCGCGAGCCTCCAATCGGTTTCCTTACTCTTCGTCTTACCCTTCGTCGGGCTAGACCTTTTCCAGCGCGGCCGCGAATGCATCCAGCGACAGCGACCGCAGCAGGTTCCGCCGCATCCCCCGCTCCACTTCTGCCAGTCGGTCGGACGCTGCCGTGATCCAGGCGAAATCTCCGGCTTCAGCCAGCCGTTTGAGTTCGGACGAAATGTCGGTATTGCGAATTAGTTCCGGGGCGCCCGAATCAATGAACAACAAATCGCGCAACAGCGAATAAAGCGTACGAATCAACTGCTCGGTCTTCTCGCGGCCTTCGGCGCCGGGGCGGTATGACTCAGTAATCTTGAAGAGTTCGCTGTGCTCTCCCCCAGCGAGTGCAGACTTAAGAATCGCCATCGCGTTCGCGCGCGCTGCCGTGTACCCGTCGAGATCAAACCCGCGCGCCCGCCCCACCGCGCCCTCGGAAAGCCGCGCCACCAGCGCGCGCTGCGGTGGCTTCCACTCCGGACGATGCTTCTCCAGATCGCGTTCAATCTCCTCTGCCGTCAACGCCGCGAGCGTCACCACCATCGACCGTGACCGGATCGTAGGTAGCAATTCTCCGGGATTCTCGGTCAGCAGAAAAATCGTCGCGAAGTCAGGTGGCTCCTCCAGCACTTTAAGCAGCGAGTTCGCCGCCTCTTTCATGAAGGCCGAGTCGGTAAAGATGTAAACCCGCTCTCTGCCCTCCGCCGGGCGGTAATAGATCGTCTCGATCACCCGGCGGACCTGGTCGACCTTGATCATCATTTGCGGCGGGTCGGGAGGAATGACGAGCACATCCGGATGCGTCTGCACAAACAGCCGCGTTTCTTTTTTATCGGCGTCGCGCAGGTTTTCGCGCGCTTCGACTGCCTCGGCAAACCGCGCATCAAGGTTGGTCGACTGCGCGATCCGCTTACAGTTCGCGCACTTGCCGCAGAAATCGGGCAGGCCATCAGTCACGATGGGCGCAAGACAGTTCAGGGCCTGCGCCAGCATCAGCGCCAGCGTGTATTTGCCCGACCCCTGCCCGCCGGCGAGCACGATTCCGTGAGGAAAATGATCGCGCGCGATCATTTCGCGCAGGCGGCGAACCACTTCGGCGTTACCGTGAAAATCAGAAAACATAAGTCGGCACTTGGCAATTAGCACTTAGCAATTAGCATTTGGCGTCTAGCCTTGGGATTTGAAACTGAGCCAACACACCTGCGGAAGGGCCAAATGCTAAATGCCAATTGCTAAGAGCTGAATCACCCAAGCTTCAACTTCCTCCGCACCGCGTTCGCAATGCTCGCGTGCGTCTGCCCCGGCGTCCCGCGGGCGTCGACCACCACGACCCTGCCCTGCTCCCGCTTCGCGATTGCCAGATAGCCTTCGTGCACTCGCGCAAAAAAAGCCCGTGTCTCCTGCTCGAACCGGTTCTCATCGCCGTGTCCACGTTTCGCATCTTTCGCCGCCCTTTTGTTGCGCCGCCGCGCGCGGCTCACGCTGGCTCCGGCATCCGAGTCGAGCAGAATCGTCAGATCAGGCTGCAGATCGCCACAGAGCACGCGGTGCAGCTCGCGCACCGCCGCGCTCCCCAGCCGCCGCCCACTGCCCTGATAGGCCTCGGTCGAATCGGTAAAGCGATCGCAGAGCACGACACTACCTGCGGCGAGCGCCGGTTCGATGACCTCGGCAATGTGCTGCGCTCGCGAGGCAAACATCAGCGCCATTTCGGCCGGTGGCGAAAGCTCGGCCGTAGCAGAATCCAGCAGCACCTTGCGGATCTTTTCTCCAGTGAGGGTGCCGCCGGGCTCGCGGGTCTCGATCACAGTGTGTCCCGCCTCACGCAGCACCGCAGCCAGCTTGCGCAGTTGCGTGCTCTTGCCGGTTCCGTCGAGCCCCTCGAAGGTAATAAATGTTCCCCGCCGCGACATCTGCGGAATCATAGCAGCGTAATCGCTGCTTTGGGTTTCCCAGCGTCGTCCTGAGCGAAGCGGTGCTGAGAGAATTCTCTTCCATGCCGTTACCCTGTACGCTCTCAGCGCTGACTGCTATAGTTTTAAATTCCGCCGCACCGAATCAGATCATTCGAACAAAGGGACCCGAACCATGAACCTCTGCAAAGCCTCGGGAGTCATCTGTGCCGTAATTCTTTCCGCTTCCGCCTGGGCCGCAACCACGCCCAATGTCACCATCTCCGTCGACGCCACCACCGCCCCCCGCAAAATCTTCCACGCCTCGCTCAAAATCCCCGCTACCCCCGGCGACCTGACTCTCTACTATCCCAAATGGATTCCCGGTGAACACGCCCCCGACGGTCCCGTCACCGATCTCGCAGGACTGAAATTTTCCGCCGGCGGCAAGACTCTCAAATGGCGCCGCGACACGCTCGATGGATTCACGCTCCACGTCGACGTCCCCGCCGGAGTGAATGAAATCTCCGCCGAACTCGACTTTCTTTCTCCCGCCACGTTCGAAGGCGGCTTCTCGGCCGGATCGTCGGCCACCGACAAGCTGGCTATCATCAGTTGGAACCAGGTGCTTCTCTATCCCAAGGGCTATAAAAGCGACGACATCAACTACACCGCCAGTCTCAAACTGCCGCAGGGATGGAAGTTCGGCACCCCGCTGCCCGTGCGCAATCAGAACGGCAACGAAATTAATTTCACCACTGTCTCGCTCACCACTCTGGTCGACTCTCCCGTAATCACCGGAGAATTTCTCAAGATTGTTCCGCTGGCCAGCGATCCCGTCACTGAAATGGATATCGCCGCTGACAGCGCCGCCGCACTCGAAGCTCCGCAGGACACCTGGGATCACTACAAGAGCCTGGTCGAGCAGGCGCAAAAACTTTTCGGCGCTCACCACTACCGCGACTACCATTTTCTCTACACCCTCAGCGACCATGTAGCGCACTTCGGCCT
>Ga0302325_10027810_pt1 | contig 11714 bp, 7 predicted proteins | sample Palsa_T0_2_FD_201948 | JGI IMG/M metagenome (GOLD analysis project Ga0302325, IMG submission 201948) | Peat permafrost microbial communities from Stordalen Mire near Abisko, Sweden - Palsa_T0_2 | ecosystem: Environmental > Terrestrial > Soil > Palsa > Peat permafrost | place: Sweden: Abisko... | reverse complement strand
CAAGAAGTAGCTCGACTATATCACTACAGCCATCAGCTGCTGCTGCTTGGAGTGCATTGCCATAGTGTCCGCCTTGAGCATTAGGATCGGCTTCGTGCTTAAGAAGTAGCTCGACTATATCTCTAAAGCCATGAGCTGCAGCTGTTTGGAGTGCATTGCCATAGTGTCCGCCTTGAGCATTAGGATCGGCTTCGTGCTTAAGAAGTAGCTCGACTAAATCTCTAAAGCCACAAGCTGCTGCTTCATAGAGTGCAGTGCTATAGTGTCCGCCTTGAGCATTAGGATCGGCCCCGTGCTTAAGAAGTAGTTCGACTACATCTCTAGAGCTATGAGCTACAGCTGCTTGGAGTGCATTGCCATAGTATCCGCCTTGATCATTGACATTAGGGCCGCACTCGAGAAGTAGGGCCTGAAGCAGGTAGTAGCAACCCTGCAGAGACATTGCGTAAAGCAGCCGTGCCCCGTAAAAAAGACTCCCTGCCCCGGGAAAATAATCGTGAAATGACTGCAAAATGTCATAATTTTCATGCTTTTCAAGCTGACGGAGGAGCTGACCCTGGGAGATTCCTTCTGCCTGGGCATTTTCGGCATGTGCTAAAAGATTGCTTGAAGCGTACTCAAGAAACGGATATGATGCCTTGACTTCATCCAGGCTTTTTCTTGAAGCCATTTCCATTGCAAATGACCTGACCTTCTCTTGCATAATATAATTCATGCAGCAAGACGCCAAGCGAGATTGACTAGCACTAGTAGGGTCGGGAGCAAGTGCCGAATCTAGCTTAACAAGTCTTTGATTGCGGGTGAGGAAATCGATTACCGACTGATGTATAAATCGGACGTTGCCTTGTTCTTTACCGCTGTCGTTTTCATCCGTGTCTTCTGTGGCAATTTCGATTAAACCTCTGGAAGTGCTGGTAATAAATCGCCTGATGTCTTCGAAACTAAGTTGGGATCGATCCCAGGCACACAAATCGTCTAGATCCGTTCCTGCTATTGCACCAAAGTAAAGCTCCGTCGCCCTAAGAGGTCGAACTGAGAATAGCACCCACTGAAAAACAAGAATGGTTAACTTCCTATCATCGGCGTTCTCTTTTTCCAAAAGTTTTGACAACAATTCATCAAGATCACTCGGCATCTCGTTTAATTTCTTCTTCATTGCCGTGATTTTGCCTTTATTGAACTCTCTATTCAGCAGTTCAACAACTAAGACGACCCAGATGAAAATATGTTTCGCTTTTTCGAGAATTCGCGTGTAGATCTCCTCGTTTGGTGCTTTTAACTTGCTCTGGACATAATTGGCAATATCCTGGTCATGCTCTGCTTGCTGCTCTACAACCAGCTCGATTTTCTTTTTCATATCGATGTGTGGGTAATGGCGACTAGATAAACATATCCTGAGATTTGAACCAGATTGTATCGCATTCTCGCTAAGGTTTTCGAGGAAATCCACTACTTCTTGAACATCTGTGTCGTTGCATTCGTCTAGGGCATCGACGAGGATTAAAGTGTCTTTACACTGGCGCCGTTCATATTGTAGCAAAAGGAATTCCTTGAGCTCCCCAATTTCCCATTCCCATTTCCATTCCAATCCCCTATGCCTTGTTTCCTTCTGGACATAAATTCGATTGAATTGTTCTAGTAGAAAGGAGTCCTGTTCCAGAAGTTGAACCATTAACGAGCGCAGCATACCTTTCAGACTTTTCTCTAGAAGACTACCACGAGCGTTGAAAAAGTAGAATGCGATGCTATGGTCCTTGAATTCTTTCTGGCAGCGAAGAAGTGTGTGCTTCATCAAAGTCGATTTCCCGACTCCCGGGTGGCCTTTAATCCAGAGAACTCCGTTGTTGTTTTGGAGATTAGTCCGATCTTTCCATTCCCTAAACGACGTGGTTTCGAACAGCCACTCACAAGTGCCGCGGTGGGCTAGGCTTATGTTGTTTCGACGACCGGTGATTCCCTCAAAGCTGAGTGAGCGTATGCAATCTTTGCTGATATTATCTATCAAAAGAAAGTCATTATTTATCCCCACATATAAACTATCTTGCCAAATGTCACTTACCTACTGGATTTAGCTCAACTCCTCCCGGTGACCCCGGCCTGGAAAGTTGCTCAACGGATAAATTCGCCATGTCTTGGATGTCTCCTTTTTCGAGATCCGTCTGAGTCGTACTTGCTGTATTTTCTTGCTTCTTCGACTGTTCAACCCTTTCATAAGGAGTAATCCGACAGAGAAGGTCTTTCGCATACGCCGCCGCCGTCATTGCTGCATAGCCTTGCCACTCCTTGTTCTTGTGTGAGTCTGAGTAGTCGCAGATGCCCCGGATAACCAGGCACTGGAATTGGTTTAGCAACCCTGCTGCTTCCATTTCGAAACACAAAACGTCCTTTTCCGCTATAAGTCGATCTCGAAGCAGTGCATCCTTCATTAACTGGTTTGCAGACGCAATTAGGCCGTAATGAATTTCGGGATTGTCCTTATTTAGACTCCGTTCGGGTCGACGAACTAACTTTGAAAGATCATCTCCACAGACTACCGCACAGCTTGTGGCATCGTTTACCGGGTGAGTGATTTCAGGTCGATATAGCCTGTCGCTACTTAAGTCTGGACACTTGTACTTATTCTGTAGCCGGGGATTCTTCTCGAGGATATTATCGATAGTCACTTTGAGCTGATGTCCTTCACTCTCATATTGCGCTTTGAGTCCATTCATTGCTGTTCGCAAGATTGCTGGAGGCTGATTTAAGAACCCCGTGGTCCGGAAGCTTTGATCTTGTATTGTCTTGCCAAAGTCATATTGGAATACTCCACCATTCCCATCACGCGGAGTGCTGACCACGATGTCGCCCAAACGGATATCGTGTTTTCGACTTGGCGCACCGCCGCCAATCCCAACCATTAGTCCAATTCCAATATTAGGAAAGCTGTGTAGCAAGTCTTTTGCCACCATTGCCGCTGAAGCTGTGCCATACTCCCCCTCGGGTAAGATGGTAATAACGACGTTATGTCTCCCAACTCTGCCTAGTGTGTAATCGTTATTGTCGTTCCGAAATCTGTATTTGGGTCCTTCATGCTTATCGTCGAGAAAAGCTTTTGCAGCCACGTACTCGGTACTGATTGCACAGATCCAGCCAACGGTATAGTCATCATTCCCCATGTACTTGGTAGTGTTGGCCGCGAGTAGCTGCTCGCGATTGAGAGCTGTCTTCTTCCTCTTTATCGCGCCTGTCGCGGCATGTTGGCCATGCTCAGAAATGAGATCACGCTTCGACATTGTCTTAAGGCTGAGGCAATGAGGTGTTTAGTGAAGTGCATTGTTTTAGTTGATTTATGCTTGACACATCATGCGGTGGCAGTGCTAGGCTTCGCAGCGATTCCTGAGGCATTGATACGGTATCGATACTGGATAAGTGTCGATTCTAAGCGAGACATAGTTAAGTATTTTACATAGTAAATTTGTATGAGAGGTACTTCGAGGCAGTACTCCAGGTTGAGCGAGCCTCACGAAAACTCCCTTACCTTTCTTAACTTTATAGGGCCGCATTAAGACGAGTTTAAGTCCAAATTCCTCCCAGGCTATACTATTAGAGAGGTAGAATTAAGTAGAGTAATCGCGCAATCGAGATTTTTAATATACGATTACTCGATATGAAGTTATTTGCAAATTAAGTAAGAAACACATTAGAAACCCCTAAAACTCCCCCTGAAATTATTCACTACAGGGGGGTAGCATAGCCTAAGAAATAATTAGCTCTAAGAACCGATTCTAAATCGATTCGTATCGATACCTTCTTACGATTCTGGCATTGCTATGTATCGATACTAGAAATTAGGTATCTGGGTAGTGCATACGGCACGATCTTATGACCCAAAACATCAAAACACTAAAAATGCGAAAATGCGATTAGTGATGTATAAATACAATTGTTTTAAAACGTTGTCCCTTCTTTTATTTAATGTTTTTAAGTTGTTTTGGTGTGGAACAAATAATTCATATACTCTTATACCTTTATTTAAGAAAAAGAAAATAGAATAAAATTAATAAATAGAGAGGAGAGCATTTAGAAAAGAGGGGAGAGGGGTGTGCTTCGCTAAAGGGGGCCCACAATTTCTGCGCTTTTGGCACGTGCACCTAGTCCCTAGCACTGCGCTATCGCTCACGTTAAAGAACCTATGGAGTAGCTAGGCTCTTATAGCTTATACATTTTAAAGCTAAGAATCCCTTATACATAATAATAATAATAACTTTATTAAATATAATATAATTATTTGGGGTTTTTTGGGCATGCTAATTTGTGTAAAAACATTAATTTTTAGTGTCTTTTGCATACAAAATCAATGTACATCACCAATCGCATTTTCAGCGTTTCGATGTTTTGGGTCATAAGATCGTGCCGTAGCGTCTTGCCTTTTTCTCAGCTTTTCATCCCGCTTTCGGTTGAGAAGGTAAAGGCGGCGAGCAGTTTCGACCGACCAGCATATTATCCCATCCTGTTCCCTCACGCTTTCAGCGCTTGGCTGTACCAAGAATCCACCGGATATTCACTGTCACTTCATCACATCTTTCCGCAGCTTTTTGAATCACAACCTGACCGCCTTTTTCTTGTAGGCTAAATGTTTTGTTGTTTGAAATACATGTTGATGCCTGGCAGCCACGGCGCCATGAGCGACCAATACCAGTTCACGAACGACCCGGTGGCTTGGGATGATTGGCTGCAACAAGAGGAGCTCCAGCAGCCCTTTTGGTAAGTGAAAAAAAAAAGAGACATGCTCACAGAAAAAGGGCTGGCATAGCCTCCATACCACCGACGAATGACGCTGCTTGCGTTGATGACCTAGCGATGCCCAGTGGGTACGGATTCCAGGTGGAGCAAAGCTCGGGGAATGATGGAGGAGAACTTAGCCTCTTAGGTGGTCTGCGGGGTGATATCGACATTGCCGACTTAGGCTCTGGTCCTCCCGTTGATGTTGAAAAGCCCGAGGAGCCTTTCGCTGGGATTGAAATATCATCGTAAGTTTTTCTTTGATCCTAAACCGAATCACAATTTGCTCACAACTGTAGCCTCTCTCAGCGAATGGTGTACAGCCGCACTACCTGTGCCTCCTGCAATGCACCCCTTGATACCTCTGAGCAGTTGTTCAACATTGAGAATACAGACGTATATTGCACTCAAAATCGAGATGTCCATCACCTGCCTGTGTCGTGCGGGAAATGTAACAGAAAATTTCCCAACCTCAAGGAGCTCAGGGCGCATGCAAATCAGTGCCAGGACGATGACTACCACTATCCATTTAGCTGTGCGGTTCCTGGCTGTACTCTCGACGTCAAGCCTTATCTCATAAATAGCCATTTCCTAGAACATCATCCTCATATCGAATTCATTTGCGTACAGTGCAATGTTGGATTTGCCGATCAGGAAGCATTGGACCGGCATGGAAAGGAAAAGATGCATGCAGCATATAAATGCCGGTACCCTGAATGCGGCTCCGATGCGACTAGGATGGCTGATCTCTATCGGCATCAGTTAAAGCACAAGAAAGTTGTCCGACGCTATCCATGTCCTCATTGTCGGAAATAAGTTCAAATTTTGTCTTTTACGGAATATCTTCACCCATTTCTGGCCTAGAAAGGAATGTCTCAGACTCCTTATTCAAGTGCAAGGATAATTTTGCTGGACGAAAAGCTTAAGGCTCAATCTGATAGTCTTTGGCACTGCTAATTACATCTCCTAGATATCGACAAAATAACGGATTCAAGCGCAAAGATCACCTTCGTCAACATATCCGAAACTACCACCACATCGAGGACAGTGCTCAAGATTTGAATGCTGCTGATTCAGCCAGACATTCTTGCCCCTTTGAGGGTTGCGACAAGACCGGTTTTAACGCCTTAGAGACCGAGAAGCTCTTGAAAGTCCACCTCAAGAAGGAACATCCTTCACCTTTCCAGTGTTCTTACCCTGGTTGCGACCGTATCGGCACCAAGGGGTGGATGCGAGAAAAGGATATGGTCAAGCACATGAAGAAAGTCCATGACGTTTGAATGGGTTAACTAACATGGGGCGTTGGAGAAGACGTCCCGGCACCGCGTCACGTAGATGATGTCCTTTTCTTGCTTGAATTTTGCAATGTTGTCTCCTATTTGGACTTGGATCCGTGGTTTCTTGTTGATTATAAAGCACCCAAGTCGTTGGAGAGAAGGGAGGACAAGTTTCATGTTGCTGTTGTCTTGCTTGATTTATTGACTCGGGTCTTGCGTTGTATGTTCTGAAATTATTCTTTGAGCATTGGCTCCGAGTCGATGTCTGTTCAACACAGATGTCTCCAAATTGATTGCTGTTTTCTTTATAAAGTTGCATCCCATTGATGATATCTCAAGTGCCGTTAACATGTAATTCGCCAGTTCTCAAGCTACCTAGCCACTTTCGGGGAAAGCTATCCTCACAGCCCTATAAACTTTACACTCGCCCTTATTACCCTTCCCACTCTAACCTAGCATTTAACAATCCTATACACTGTTAGCTTGCCACGCCCAGACCAGGTAATAGAACTCGCCTTATCGCAATACCAAACTAACTCACACCCCTCGCACCTCGACAATATCTCAGTCTCTCTTCTCCTTCCTACAAGCCTGACAACACTCCTTCTCTTTACTCTCACCCCCCCTCTTCCCAACCTCTCTTCCATTTCTCCTAACTCAACCAACTTGATTAGCCTAGCAGGAATCATCTATCCCCTCTTCCGTCAGCCCCCCTCCTTCTTCGTTCTCTCACACATAATCTCACCTTCATCTCACCAACCGGAATCTTAACAAACCCCTGCTTCCCCTTACTAATCCCACTCCTCCTCGCCCTAGGCACCACAGCCACAAAACCCTTCTTAAATCCACCACATCGCACCCACCTCTTCTTACACCTTCTGTCCTCAAAGCAGCAGGGATGCGTAGTGTGAGTGCGAAAGGCGAACCGGAGGAGTCTTTGCAGATAACTATTAGGGAGGTGGGGAGAGTTATATTTTAGGGTATTGTGGCTATTAGGTAGTAAAGCCTGTGTAGGATGTTAGTTGTAAAAATAGAGGGTAGGGCATAGAGAAAGAGGAAGTGCGGTGAATTGGGAGGCATATGGTCTATAGCAAGGGGTAAGGAGGCGAATATGGGGAAGCGTGTGGGGTTTGTGAAGTCTGGGAAGGGAGTCATCATTTTCGAACTATAATATGAAATTCGGGCAGCAGCAGCTACGTAATTAGCATCCCACGAATACGTGACGGTGCTACGCGTTCCGGGTGGACCGACAGTAATCACAAACATTTATAATTAACTTAATTAAAATATAATTAGAGTATAATTAGAGCATAATTAGTAAATGTATTTGATAATTAGATTAGATTACTAGCTAGTATTCTAATTTAATTTAATCATTTAGCATACTAAAGATAATTGCACGCTATTTAAATTATGTATAATAATATTAATAGTTGATTAATTTATTTAAAGTTTCAAAAGTGCGACCAAATATAGCACCTAAAAAATAAAATTTTCTAATGGGTTGAACAGGGGTTTTATAGTCATATGATTTACCTGCCAGATAATGTGATGGGGTATACAACCCAAGTAGGGAGGGAGTGCGAAAGGGGGTGCAATTGACTGATGGCATTCGACTACTAGACTAAGTTTACAGGTGGCAGGAAACACGATATTTACCTATGCTCCTTCGCGTAGATCACGTGCAGTGCCACGTGACCCCGCCACAATAATCTGACCATCTAGCCCCCTTTTTGAGTGTCTGGCCATATAAAATCACCTGGGTAGGGTATCCTCCGCTATGCCATCCGGGTTTACCCATGCCCAAATCTGATATTAAGGGAGAAATTAAGAAGGTTGATAGGAAGAAATTTATAGTTAAGTGTGCTAGGCGTTATGCTACCACAGAAATAGCATCTAGCTCAGGTAACTGACAGCTTCAGACACCATATCTGTTGATTAAGGTACCTAAACTGTATTTTGAGTTGAAAATTGCTCAAATGACACAGTAGCAACATCGCCTTGCTGTTTGCAAACCGTCTGTCCATTAATATCTGGTCATATGGGGGACTGGATGTACACAATTCAGATAGCTAACAAGCAAGCAAATATGCAGCAATAATTGTGCTTAACCTGACAAACTTGTACTGATCTAGTCAAACAGGGAAACAATCGATTGTATAATCGTGTTTAATACCTTAAAGCTATGCTGGAGCCAAACAACTTGGGAACTTCAGACTATATTTAAACTCCTTTCTTAACAGTTCTGGCTTGGATTTTCCTGACATGCTTAGTTGTTTAGTCTGCTAAATATATATTCTTGCTATAATAAAATCTCCAAAACAATGTCTCAAAGTCGAAGCGGTTTCTGACTCATATTCTAATTGAGGAGGCAAATTTCTTAAGTATCTTGGCCCTTTACATCGTGAATAGACTTCTTGTTTCGAGAACTTTCAAAAAGTGACGCGGCTTTACTCTTAAAACCGAAACGGTCTTGCTCAGGACTCTAACCCATTAGGCTATTTGCTTTGTGACTTGGTATTTTATGCAATTAATAAACTTCTTGTTTTAACAATATCCTAAAAGCGATGCGGTGTTATTTTCAAAGCCGAAGCGGTCCTGCTCAAGACTCCAACTCACAAAGCAGTTTACTAAGCACCTTAGACTTTTATGCAATAAACAAACTTCTTATTTTAGCAAGGTCCAAAAGTCTAAAAAGCGACGCGGTGTTATTCTCAAAGCCGAAGCGGTCTTGCCCAAGACTCCGATTTAGGAGTGATTTCTCGACAGCGTGGGCTGTTTACGCGACAATAAATAAAACCATCCACTGCGCCTGACCATTTTACCAATACCAAAAAGCCATCAACACTTTTCCACTTCAATTAGTCGTGACACAAGATCATACGGTCTCCCAAAGTGGTAACAACAGTCAGTCTTACCGGTACATCACAATTTTCAGGACTCGTTCTGTTGATCCAACACTTTTCTCGGAATCCTACAGCATTGGCGGCTTGGATCCAAACCTTCGAGTTGTGACCTAGAATTTCCACTATCTGCGAATACAATACGCCTTTCTCTCCCAGCTCCAATTCGACTACAAGTCCGCGTCCCTCGCAGATCTCGAGTTTTTACATTACTGAAGGCATCCCAGCAACTACTTGCCTTCTTGGCCGATCTTTCGAAGCCCCTTTCCACACACGCAAGACACATTGAACAAAATCTGCCAACAGTTCTTCCTCAACCTGAAGTTCTAGAATGGCGCCTCACAAGTCTACAAACACCAGTCCTTCTGGTCAAAAAATTAGGGAATTACTTCCCTCAAGGACCAGGGAGCATGATATGGTAGCATTGGAATACGCCAGATCAAAACTCAGTTACATTCGAGACCGCCGTGATAGGTATCGAGGTGGCAAAGGAAAAGGAGCGAGCAACTCTCTCGAAAACGGCGAAGATGTCATTCCCGAACAGATCACGGAGAATGACGATGAGTTACTTGAGGAACCCCATGAAGGCCTCACCGACAGCACAGAATCTCAGCCGACATTGTTCGGTTCGGGGCCTGTTGTGACACTGCCTCTTATATCATTGGACGAATTCATGTGGCATCTGCCAGAGAAGGATCTAACGCCTGGCGCAAAGTGTGTCACTGACACTAACATCGGTTTTCCAGATGACCGGTCTCTCGATATCAATGAATTCGAAGTTAATATAGACACACGGAAGCCATCAGTTGCCGAGCTCACTCAGGATATTATCGACATCAAGACCAGACCTGCAGCTGAGATTGCAGATGGAGGAAATATAAGCACGAATCTCAAATATAATCGCACAATCGAGACTTTCGCGGTCAGAGGGAGAGCAGTGGCGAAGATTAAATTCTCAGACGCGGATGTTTACAAGAAGGAGTCGCCATTTTATAGCAAGCTGCAAACTAGCAAGCAATTCCAGGGGAAAATTTCAAAGGGACTTGAGGATCAGCCCAGTCTCGATATTGAACGCTATGTGATAGCCCAGATATTGCTCAGTCTAGCCGGCGAGGTAGGTGCAGAGGAGAACCCCCTTTCTCATTTCCAAAATTTCTCATGGATCCGGAGACATTGTCCCGTTTCTCTCGAAACAATCTTCATCGAGCAACTGCTGACTTCTCTGTTATAATCAGATAGGTGGTAGAGGCGAGGCATATTGGAGAACCGCTCGAGGCATGGCTCAACAGCAGCTGTTTCTCAATGCAGACCTATCACAAATAGTGCGCCAACAACAATCGCGAACGAAAGAGGATCCCGCGCTGGAGGAGATGCTAGAAATCGTGGAAAAGGGCATCCTAAAGAAAGGAGACAATCCATATCATAAAGCTCAAAGAGATGAATACGCCATTGAGAATGGGCTCTTCTACCACGTCAAGAGCACCGAAATTGTGATGGTCCTGGATAAAGCCGACAACGTCATTGTCTTTCAATTTTCCAACTCCTTCAGAGAGTTGCTTTCGACCGTCATCCAAGAAGAGGTTCTTGAGGCTTTCGAGAAGTATACCACACTACAACCCGTCCCAGTTCCAGATGCCACGAGACATGGGCTTCACTGGGTAGAATGGCTCAAAGAGCGGCCAGATCTTGATTTTCGTATCTCGGACAACGACCCCCGTAAGGCGAAGTCAGGCGTGTATCATTTTGGCGGTCGATGTCAAACCGGCGATCCTCATGGAGACAGAGTCCCTATATCGACTCGAGACTCCGGCAAAATGGTGCAGGACTCGACCTACATCTCCCAGCAGCTAGAAAAGCTTAGATACAACGCTTTAGGAGCTTGCACAGAGATTATTCGCTTCTTCTTCAACATCTTGGACCCAGAGCTCTTGAAGAAGTATCAAGATGTCGCTGCGGAGGTGGAGAAAATTGGGAAGAATCCAGCGGAGACCGAGAAACTTCAGAAGATTCCCTTCCAGACCCGCCAAAAAGGAGAGCCCTTCCTTGTCCGAGCTTTGCTTGTCAACGTAATGACAAATCAGCACAAAGATAAGGGAGATTGGAAGCATGGTTTTGCATGTCTGGTACCGGTAGGGGAGTATACAGGCGGAGATCTGCTACTGCAGGAGCTCGGTCTTCAGATTGAGGCTCCACCTGGTTGTGTGCAGTTCATGCGTGGCCGAGAACTGACTCACTCGATATCCAAATGGAAGGGTAGAAGATTCGTTGTGGTTCATGTCACTCATGAGCCAGTAAGGCAGTGGGCTGAACGGAAGATGGATTTGGGAGTTGCTGGAAATGCCATCGTTGAGAAAGATCTTGGAGAGGAGAATGGCGATAATGCTTCTGGTGCAGAGTACAGCGCTTTGCTTGACAACATTCACGCACCTCGAAAAGTGTTGAAGGGAAGAGCCAAACGGGCGAAGATCTCATTGGATGCTTCTGACGAGGAGATAAAGAATGGACAAGCGGGACCTAGCCGCAAGAAGGCGAAGAAGGGCAATGGCCGCGCTTAGTTAGAGGTAATGAATTGATCTTAATTTATCAACGGATCTGTAAATCATCATACAGTGAAACACACCTAAACTCTATGCTGTTTTTTCTCCCCCTGGTTCCGTTTGAGTCTGCCGACGTGAGCGTCCGCTTTAACCTAATTCGAGGGTAAGTAACTAAACATGCTTAAGCTGCAATAGATCTGCGTTGCCGCGTGTCACTTTAACCAGGGAACCAAGTC
>Ga0302325_10027809_pt1 | contig 11714 bp, 10 predicted proteins | sample Palsa_T0_2_FD_201948 | JGI IMG/M metagenome (GOLD analysis project Ga0302325, IMG submission 201948) | Peat permafrost microbial communities from Stordalen Mire near Abisko, Sweden - Palsa_T0_2 | ecosystem: Environmental > Terrestrial > Soil > Palsa > Peat permafrost | place: Sweden: Abisko... | reverse complement strand
GAGGTGGGGAAGATCTTTGCGTATCCTTTTACATATTTTGATATGTGTCGTTGCTGGGCATCGGTCCAAGAAAAGAGGAGGATGAGAGAGGGAGAGTTCGACAAATGAGAAGTTACTCATGTGTCAAAGGATTTGATAGAGGTTGTGCTGTTGAAAAAGAAAGAATGCTTGATTTCGTCCTCGGATGTGGAGATGCAGGTTCCGCGAGACTCTACCATTGTTTCTGAGCGATCTTTCTCCATCTCTCGATGTCTCGTGAGAGTTATAGATGGTTCTTGATAATTGTTAGCTTTGGAATACCAGGTCCCCAGGAAGACTTGGCACACTGACATACCGAGAGACAGAGAAAGGGGATTAAGCGAGAAATTTCAATCGAAGGACTGAATTGACTTCAAGGTAATGACTGTCATGCTAGGATGAGATTTGACTTGAGAATCAAATGAAAAGGACGATGAAAAGATAAACAATAGCACAGCACATACTCCCGGAAATCACGGCTTGGGACTTCCATATTGCAGGCACGATATGAGACTCCCACCGTCCCACGCAGCGGAGGAGTCCGCTAGGACTCCTTTCAACGGTTGCCATGCAGCGTGGTTGAGTAAAGTTGTTTTCACATTTCGTTCATCCCGAACCCACTTCTTCAGACTCAAACAATAGATTGGTCCAAACTGAGACCTGCATTTATGCAATTCGCGAGTTGTCAACTTGACGCTGGATGGCTTCAGCCTCCCGCACATATCAGCGAAGCGAAGCGCCGCAAGCGTGTCTCATAGGTCACGAATTTCTGATCTAGATTGCGGCTCCACTCATGGAGCTGAGGACTATTTCCAATCCGCAGCTGAGCAAGTTGCCAAATGCGGCTCTAGCACGGTCGCCCTCGTTAAATCCAGCCATATCGGGCATATTCAGCTGAAAGCAAAAACTGTAAGGGTACGTGTCTTCCTCGATGCGTTTTCACGGCAACTTATCCGCGCGAAGTACTTCGTAAAATGTACTTGGTGGCTGACTGAGAGACGTAACGGATAATTGTTTCTGTGTACTGAAAACCTCATATGTTATTCATTCTGAGCGCGAACACGCTTCTGTCATTCGAGACTGCAACATTTCGTACCCACCAGGGCGGTTCGGTTCGGGGAGGCCGAGAACAGGGCAGGACAATCAACCGCACGAACCCGCACGACCCAATGGAGTTACAGTTCATCTTGAGATGCTAATCTTGAGATATTCTCTGCCGTAACTGGCACGGGAAGAGTCAAGGCCTCTGGATGATTTCCTGCGTTGCTGAGAATCACGAAAATACCAGACTGCGACTGCACTTGAACAGAGTTGTTCCTATTTGAGGGTTCATATTTAAGAGAGCATAGGCGATTAACTATCTTCAAAAAATTCCGGTCTGGTTGATGGCAGGGAGAGAAACGTGGCAAGCAAGGCGGGTACCGAAAATGCAGCCGGGACTAAACTCACATTTCTTTTTCGCCCTACCAAGTCACCTCGCTCCAAGTCCAAGCTGACAAATTTATGACTAGTCGTATATTGTGCCATACAGAGTACCGGTACTTGTTTACTTTCCGATGCTTTGGCCCCGTCAAGTTGCGGGTTTGAAAATTTGTAGTTTACAAACCTTAAGTCCAGACGCGCGGGTTCAGCTGCAACCACTTCAACGCCCGAGTTCTGGACCGTGATTCAATGTGGGTACAGAGTATATGGAATCTATTGATCTTTCTTTCGTTTATTTCTATTTCTGTTTCCCCATCATCACTCTGCTCATATCTTTCCCGTTCTCCTTGACTTCTTGCTTCCCTTCTACATCCCACGGATTACATACCAGACCGCTTCCTCACCAGGCTGAGTGTGGTAATTACAATCGGTGAATTTCGTACCGAGGTGGTTTTATATTCTGCAACGATTACAGCCATACTAGCAGCGCATTGTGCTATGGTTCAAGAAGTCTCACCACAATCGCTTCTGCTCCTTCGAGCCTTCAACCACGACTTCCATCACGACAACAACCGCGACTTCCTCACATTCGAGAGTTAAATTGCAGTTCATAATTTCTCCTTGCATTTATCAGCGCACTGCGCCTTCAACTTAGCTCCCTTTCACAAAGATTTTTCGTTTCTGCGACACACTTCATAGTCAGTTATGGCTCCCTCCACAAAGGATGAAAAGCACGCCTCCATCACCTCGATTTCTACGACAGACCCTACCGCTCTCGATACAGAACCCTGGAAGCCGCTTAAGCAAGAATACCTCGTTATGCTCACCATTTCCGTCCTTTCACTCCTGGTTGCCCTGGATGCCACCATCCTTGTACCAGTTCTCCCTGTAAGTGTCAAACGACAATCTTCCAGCAGTTGACATCACAGCTGACCAACACACAGGCATTAGCAACAGCCCTCCACGGAACATCCTCCGATGCTTTCTGGGCAGGGACGTCTTACCTTCTAGCCAGCGCCGTCTTCCAACCCTTCATCGCCGCCTTATCCGACGTCTTTGGTAGACAACAACTACTTCTACTTTCACTGCTCTTCTTCTCAGCGGGTGCGCTGCTGTGTGCCCTTGCCAATGAATTTATAATCCTGTTTGTTGGCAGAAGTATACAAGGGATTGGCGGAGGTGGAATCATCACTCTGGGACAGGTTATATTTTCGGATATTATACCGTTGAGACAAAGACCAAAGTACTTTTCCTTCGTGCTTGGCGCTTGGGCAATTGGTATGTTTCTCATTCTGTACATTTTAATGGAGTCTTGGTTACTTTACTGATGTTTCAATGCAGGAACGATCATCGGTCCCGTAATTGGTGGGGCGTTCGTTCAGAAACTCAATTGGAGATGTAGGTGTTGGGGGAGAAATCCCTTTCCTATTCTGACCAGTTTCATGATTTTGTCTTGTCCGGAGACAAACTTCTGAGACAATGTCCCAAATTTCCCGAAATAATCTTAACTGAGAAATTGCTGACTCCCCCGTTACCCAGGGGTCTTCTACCTCAACTTCCCCTTCTGCGTCGCGGGAATGGTGATGATTCCTCTGTTTGTCAAGATAAACACCACTGTCGAGGAGTCGCTGAAACATAAAGTCCAACGAATCGATTGGCTTGGCAGTTTCTTGTTCATTGGAAGTACAACAAGCTTCCTTATTGGGGTTTCCTGGGGCGGGATTCGGTATAAATGGACTAGCGTATATACACTTGCGCCAATATTCGTTGGCCTTTTTGGATTCTTCCTGTCATGCATATGGGAGGTAAGAGTTAAGGAACCGGTTCAACCGGTGCTTCGAGGTTCTTTGTTCTATAACGCCTCTGCCATTGCGGCATACTACTGTGCCTTCGCACAGGGTTTTCTCGTGAGTCTCAAAACATAAGCGTTACCCCACGAGAGCCTATTTCACTGATAGCACAGCAGTTATTCACAGCACTCTATTATATACCTTTCTACTTCATGTCCGTCCGCGACACAGTCCCAATCCAAAGCGGCATCAACATTTTCCCCGTTCTTTTCCTCCTCCTACCCGGCTCTATCGTCGTCTCAATCATCACCACACGCATTGGTCGTTTCCGATGGGCTATTTGGTGTGGCTGGATCATCGCAACAGCTGGGTGCGGCCTCTTAACGCTCTTAGACCTCCATACCAAGACTGCTGTCTGGACTGGAGTCTTTGTTGTGTTTGGCGTGGGCAGCGGGATGTTGTTGAGCAGTGTCAACTTTGGAATCCAGACAATTTCGAGGTCGGAAGATTGTGGGAGAGCTGCTTGTATGTATACTTTTGTGAGGTCGATGGGGATGTCGATTGGCGTTGCTGTAAGTCCATTCCGACAGCTTAACTCTAGAAAGCTGATGTTAACGAAATCTTGCAGGTTGGCAGCACAGTTTTCCAAAACGTGATGGGTTCAAAGCTCATATCTCTCGGCCTTCCAGCCTCTCTGGCACATGCGTCGGAAGGTTTCGTCGCGGTGATGAAAACAATGGCAGCAAATGATCCCGTACGTGTCGGTGCATTGGAAGCTTATGTGCAAGGCTTCCATGGAGTATTCATTGTCATGGCATGCGTTTCGGGTTCGGCTCTCTGTGCAAGCTTTTTTATCAAGAAATTCAGCATGGATAAGTCGCTGGAGAGTGAGTACAAATTAAACGCTAGGGTTGTGTCGAATCAGGACGTGGAATCAGGTGTGAGTTCGAAAGTCGACAAGGGAAATGGTTCCGAATCCTCATCTTCAGGGAGTTCGGTGGGCGGGAGCAAAGAAATATCTGTTGTGGCATGATGGTTTATGACACTAAAAGTCAATAAACAATTTTCTCCAAATCTGCTATGACTTTCCCTTTCCATGACAGCATGAGCACAACATTCCAATATAAATATAATGGCCATAGATCTATCTTCAAACCAATCGCTCTGCAACATTCGTCTCATTCAACAACCTTCACACCGCCACATGCGAAATAAATCCTCGAATTCTACAAACTACCACCAACCTATTCATCTTGTAGGTTCTCCTTAGAGCGTTCCATGCTTGCTAGAACACTGAAATTCAAACCTCAAATTAGGCCTTCGTAGTAAGCTTCCAACCGGCCTTCCTTCCCCTCAACACCACAATCCCCACCAAAGAAACGGCATAGCTAATCCCACTAAAAACAGAAGCATACACATAACTCCCACCATTCCTAGCCGCAATAGCCCCACCAATAGGCGGACTTGTTAGTGTCCCAATACCAGCAATAGCAAACACGGTCCCCATCCTATATCCCACTTCTTTCATAGGGGAAATACCCATAATGAGAACGGGACCAAGACCAATGCAGGCACCTGAGCCGATACTGAAGAGAGCAGCGAACGTGATGATTGCCGCGTGACTCCGGCCCGGAAGCCAGAGACCGAGAACGATGATGGTGGAGAAAAGGACCATGATGATTGTTACGTTGAAGCGGCCGTATTTGTCTGCGATTATGTTGGGGAGTGTGCGGCCGATGAAACTATCATGTCGTGAGTTTGTATCTCTCATTCTCCAATCGAAACGGGGACAAAGAAAGCTGTTCTTACCTGGCGCCGTTGAGGATGGGAATCAAGTTGAAAGCCATTGATACGGACATGCCGTCATGGATGGCGGAGATGACGATATAGTTGAGAGGCACGAACATTCCCCCTTTGTGCAAACTTAGCTTCTGAGAAAGGCACGGAGGGAGAGGGCGTGAGTGTCTTACAGTAGAGGAAAAAGCTGGTGATGCAGATGATAAGGAAATTCGTTTCCCGCAAAGGTTTTAGATACAGGCTCAATTTGAAGGGCTGCGGAGCATGCTTGAGGTACGATGAGACAGTTAAATTGGTGATGATGAGCAGGCCAAGGATGAGAAAGGCGCAAATTCTTATTGTCCAGGCGAAACGGACTTTTGGAAGTAGGTGTGCAACCATGATTGGAAAGATGACACCTCCCAAGGAGGAGCCAGCAATTGCTAGGCCTCCAGCGATTGCTCGTCTTTTACGAAAGTAGGTCATTGGCTAGAGCTATGGTCAGTGGCTGGAGGCGTTCGGGAAATGATACAAAGTGCTTACCGCGGTCATCGCTGGCCCGAAGATCATGGATGCTCCAATCCCAGAGCAGACGGATTAACTGAGTACAAATTGATAGTATTTGGTAGACAGACTAGTCATCATAAGGCCGAAAACATGCATGAAAGTTCCAATCGCAATAGGAAGACGTGGGCCATATTGATCGAACAGTCTGCCGGACAGGGGAGACATGAACAGCATGAAGAAAACTAACACTCAATTAGCATGACTAAAGTTTGGGAGAGATATGGGTCATTTCATACACTCTATTGAAGTGATCCAAGAGACTTCCGAGCTTGTGTATTGTTTCAATTGATTGGTTTCGTACTCTGCTTGGAAGAGTGCAACGCAGTTCACCCATCCGAAGGATACGAACATACCGGTGAAGGCACCAACGATGGCTAGATATGCCTTGGTACCTCCTTCAGGGAGATCTAGTAGGTCATCGGGCTTTGAAGCATATTCTGGGACTGCATCTGTATTGTTCTTCTCGTCCGGTCCCTTTTCGAGGCTGGAAGAGTCGTTCGTGGTCGTGGTGTTGGCCGTTTGGCTTGCCATGGTGAGTAAATGATAGTGAGAAGAGATGGAGATGACAGATATGGTTCTGAAATGAAGTCTTTATAGCAAGCTTCTAGTTAATATACAAGGTTGATTGAGTCAACGGAGTTCCATGGGAGCCACGGGGCATCGAAACGAGCGGACCCCACTCGCCCCCTTCTCCCCACCCCTGCTCCGTCGCCTCTGTGGATCATCCACCTTCTTGACCTTTACACGTGAGAAATTCTTGTAGCAAGAGTGGCTACGCTTAAAATAGCAGCGTACCTTTTATTTTCCTTTCTCGGCTGCAACAAGCAATTTTTCACCGCAATTTGCACCTCTTCGATATCTGGCATAATCCCGTTGTACCACTAGAGCAATCTCTCACCAACTTTGGTACCTCTATCTCCCTTATATCTCAAGCTTTTTTGGCCAATAGCATGAAGTCTCAGCTTATTATAGCCGGGTGAAAAACATTGAGTGCTCTTTTGAATGTACATTCCCACTCAAGGGTTACCATCGAATTTTTTTGTTGCAAAATCGACGAAAAGTAAGCCAATTTCATGGTCATCTTTCAAAAACGCATGGATTTCCTTCAAAGTTACCTCGGTGAGAGGATGAATGATATTTAATGCTGGAAAGTTGCTTGACTTGATTGATTTCTTCAACAAGCAGCGGAGAAAATGGACAGCAGTACCACCTTCGAGACTTTCGAATTGCTCCAAGTCAGCTCGAATGAGACTAGCTGACTCTGGAAGCTGACAGAGTAAACCGCATTAGCCGTAAGATTGCATTTTGGTCGGTTTGTGAAAGACACGTCCTTTGAGCCCGGGGCCTTTCAAACATCAACAGCCCCCCTTCAAAAGATTCGCTTTCGCAATGCCGAGTTCTCTTTCCCAAATCCTAGACACTGGACTCAAAATTCACCCAAAAGGCCCTGATTAGCCCGCTCCCCAGCCTTATTTAAACTGCCCCTCTTTCCAACTTCTTTTCTGACATTTCCTGACGACTTCGACTTCAACACTTCCTCACCAGTACATGCCTCCTTTCTACTATATTTTCACACCTATACTGGCCATAGCAGCAATTAACAGTCACATAGCTATCTCCTCTTGCACTCTTACCAGTCGCCACGATGACTCCCCTTCCTACTCCAGAGGAACTGGCTGCGCGTCACCTTTTCGACCCAGTCCCTGGTTCCGTCCACATTCGGGATCTCATTAATCAGGTCAAGGATGGTATTTACGCCAAGGACAAACTCTCTGACTATGCCATCGGCATAATTCTCTGGGCCAAGTACATTGGCATGATCACCGCATGGGAGGGCACCCTTTTTCAAGTCCCATGGGTTAAAGACATGAAGCTCCGCGTCAAAGTCCCGCATGTCGGCCGTCCCCTCCTGGGTCCTGATGGCAACTTCTTGACACTCATGGGTCGCGCTTTGCAAGGTGCCAGCGAAGGTGACCTCGACAAATCGAATCTCACGCCCGACGCCCTTCTCTCCCATCCAGGTTATGCGAACTGGGTCAAGAGAAATCTCTTCGCTGGCCGCACCCCGGAGGCAACGAGGTATAAGCGCGTCCGTGATGCCGACAACGTCAAGGATTGCGATGTCTACGTCAACTCGATTCCGTACGCTCCAGGCCCATTGTCAACCCCCCCTGCTCCCGTTTTAGGTTCCAGCCCTGAACCTGTTACCAAGAAGAAGGTTGCTCCAAGGGCATCTCTAAAGGCAGACAAACCTGCTTTTAAGGGAACACGTGCGCCTCAGGCAGACCATGAAGGAGAAACTAGAGGGGAGGATGCAGGATAAAATGGCCAAAGTGGGATGACTCAAACTGGTCTCGGCCGACGCGACGTGGTATGGCAAGACGAGTAAGGCCGGGAATTGATGAAGGCTGGGAAAGTGAAAAGCGACAACCACAACATAGTTCGAGGCTGGAGGAATCTTGGGGCTCGATTTGAGCCGCGTGTGTCACATAAGAGGGTCCCGACGAAAAAAGATAGAAATCGGGAAAGTATTCTGACATCATGAAAGTCTTTAAAATAATCCAACATTGATTCTCCGTGACGATCAGGACTTTCTCTAACACCCTAAGATTACCACATTGTTTAGTACGTGTATTATGCATACATGAGACGTCTCTGAATTGGTTCTCTCACTCGAAAGATTCAGAATGTTGAGGTGATATGCCATCATTACCCCCGAGACACGCATTTGCTCTCGAAATTGCTCACGAATCACGATGCTCGTTAGTCGCAATATATCAGTGTCAAGTTATGAGCTTAATCGGCAGCGGAATAATCGTATAAATGGATGCAATTGTAGAGGGATTGCAGTGATGTTTATACAATGTAAATTTCGTACAAATGATAAAGTTAAGTAGGGTGCAAACACCATATATATACAGGATCACCTAGCGGGCCCTAGCGGCAATTCACGTGCTACTATACCATTATTTCTAACACTCCCCCTCGTCGGCACCTGTTAGCGCATACCCCAAATAAGAAATAATGAGGTTATTCAAGTCTCATTAACTCTTATAGTGAGCCTCTAATGCCCACGGCACCTACGTCTCCTTAATAGGAAGTTTAGTGCCCTATAGTCCTATAGGCCTATATCATGGTACAAGAGTGCCTATTTGCGCCATTCCCATTCCTTGTAAATGCCATACAAATGTAAGTTTCGGGAGTTGTTTTGTCAAGGCATCTGCAATATTCTCTGTACTAGGCGTATGCTATACTACTAGCCTATTGCGCAATACTCTTTTGCCGATTTGCAGTCTAACTAATCGATCCTTTATACTAAACTAGAATATAGCCCTAAAACGATTTCCGATCGTCCTTTATACCCTATATAGCATCCGACCAAACTATATAATCGTCCCTTAATTGCGTAAGTTTATAAGTGATTCTAGCTATAGCTGTCCCCTTTAAATATTATAATAAGCCTTTAGCTATTAAGAGGTAATTTATATTCGGTTTAGCCATTATTCGGGCTAGTTGGCCAGTTGCGTACGCAATATCTAGCCGGGTAATATTCGACAAGTAAATCGCATAACCAACAATTATACGGTATATAGCAGCTTAATCCTTATCTAATTTATCGAAATTATCCTAGATTATAGTCCGTAAAACAGTTCTTGCGGGAATTAGCAAGTCCCGCGGATTAGAATTGGCCATTCCTAGCCTTTCTAGCAACTATAAAGTATATGCAGACTAATGAATTTGTAGCGTACAATTTTTGCAATCCCGTTCGATTTGGAATCTTATAAATGTGCTAGTAGCCTTAAGATCCTTGCATTTCTAAAGCTTATTAATTTCGCGCTTTATATTATTAACTAGTTTACGGTCCCTAATAATTAGCATATTATCAACAAATAAGAGTAAGTATACTCCTTTGCTAATAAATAAATTTGGGTCCGAATTGCTAGGTTTTAGGCCCAATTTGCTAAATTCCTTCTTAACTAATTAGAACTAAGCCCTAAGGGCCTGTTTTAATCCATATAAGGACTTCAAAAGCTAGAGGTAGTAAGTGTGTTTAGTAATGCCCGGCATAATTAGCTCAAAATAATCCGGGACTTGCATATATATTTCCTCCTCGCAATCCGGGTTTAAGAATACTATATTCACGTTTATTTAATCGATTTCCAAATCCTTAACTGCTGCTTTTGCTAGAAGTGCCCTTAGCGTATCATACTGTACGACTAATGCAAATGTCTCCTAATAATCGATTCCGTATTGTTGCTTAAAACCTCGTACGACAACCCTAGCTTTATAGCGCGCGATTGTATTGTCGGTATGCATTTTGTTCTTTAATACGATTTTGCAAGATCGAGGAGTAACTCTTGCTAGTGGGGGTCCTTTTAGGATTTTAAACGTTCTTGCTTTAATTAGCGATTCCAATTTAAAACGTAAACCTGCTTGCTATTCTTGCAAATTATCCCGTATAGCCTATAAAACTGTAATAACCTCCGGTTCCGGCTAGCTAAAAAACTCCCCCTATTCTAGTTCTTCCTCTACCTCTACAACTAGCATTGCTTTTGCCATTTTCATAATAGTATTACTAAATTCAGTCCTCTTAACTATTAATTTTGTGACTATTAATTTCAATTTAGATCTTAGCTTATAAGGCGATTCTACAAAAGCTCGGGGTGGCTAGTCCCTTAATTTTGCTCCATCTGCCTTCTTAGCTTTAATCTAATCCTTATTGCGCGAAGTAGTATAGTCTATACGCCGAATCGTACGACTATTGCCCTCTATAGGGCTCCCCTTAGGGATATCCACTATAATAGTGTTTTTAGAGTCGATTCCTTCGACTTCTAAAGCTTTAGCCTCCTTAGTAGGGCAAGCTAGGTCATTTGCTCTAGCCTCCTCAGTAGAGCAAGCAAAATCAGGGTCTTGTAGAACCCGAGCGTCCCTAATAAACTGCTTAATACGATTATCCGGATTCGTACAATTTAACCTTTTAAATCGCTATTTGCGCGTAGCTTTAGCGTCCTATTTAGCTTAAATAGCCTCTTATTCTAATTCTTGAATCTTTTTAGAAGTGATTAAAGGGAAGGAATACTTATTAAAACGAGCGTCTATTATTTTAGCTATAACTAGCGTCTTAACATTTAGCACCTTCCAAATGCTATTCCCCTCCATTCTAATAAAAATCTAAGTTCTATCCCTAATTCGGGGTTTAAAAGTCGTCAAGTGATCGATGTTAATTTTGTATAAAACTGCCTTGCATCCGAAAACCTATAATTTGTTAAAATCGGGATAATCGCTAGTAAATGCTTTATATAAGGTAATGCTAGTTGCAATATTTATATCCTTATCCCCGAATAGCAAAGCCGCAATTAGAATCCTATTTTTGATTTAAACGGCATGTTTTATTGCGTAATCCCACATTTAGTATAATAATTTAGCCTCGTATATAATAAACCTTATAATAATTATAATAATTCTAATAGCCTGTTCGATTACACTATTAAGTAAGTGTTTAAATGCCGGACTAAGCTCGAATTGTATTCTATTAACAACAAGCAATTCCTAGAATATATAGCCGAATTCGCTAATATTATTATTAGCCCGAAAATATACGCATTTCTCACCCGTAAATCGTTTTGCGCGTTTCCTAATTTTATCTAAAGCAAGGTAAACCTCCTTAGTGCTTTTCGTTTTAAGCAATTTGACTTATATAATTCGACTTGCATCGCACGAAATAACTAAGAAATATCTAAAGCCTTATATAAATAATAAGTAATATCCGGATAAGTCGGCATGCAACCTTTTTACCCTTTTACCCTCGCATTTATTAGTCTTTTTGTTAAATAACTCCTTCATTTTGCCCGCTAAATATAGTTTATAAAGCTTTTCTCCTTTTAGCTATTTCCTTTTATCCTTTAGCTTAATTAAACTAATAAAATTGCCATTAAGCAATTGATTAATCCTTTTATAGCTCACATAACCAAGTCTACAATGCAAAATCTTCCATTCCTCACTCTCCCCTTTATTATAAGTTAATAATGTGTCATTTGCGGGTGAAGTGTCGTTTTGCGGACCGTTTTGCGGATTATTTTGCGCATTTTGCATATTTTTGGCATGCTCTACTTTCGGGTGCAATTCGAGTATATATAAACC
>Ga0302325_10027806_pt1 | contig 11715 bp, 12 predicted proteins | sample Palsa_T0_2_FD_201948 | JGI IMG/M metagenome (GOLD analysis project Ga0302325, IMG submission 201948) | Peat permafrost microbial communities from Stordalen Mire near Abisko, Sweden - Palsa_T0_2 | ecosystem: Environmental > Terrestrial > Soil > Palsa > Peat permafrost | place: Sweden: Abisko... | reverse complement strand
CGAGGGCTCAAGCGGTATCATGGGCTCCACGGCGTTGTGCTCAATGACATCAGGGCGCTGATGCCCGTGAACGTCCGCGCCAAGGCCAATACGCTCGATGGAAATCACTTCGTGCCGGCACGCTTTGTCGTGCCCACGGGAACCGATGCCAGTGAGTGCCTGCGCGCGGTCCAACGGATCACCGATCAATGGAAGCACGCACCGGGTCTGGCGCTGAGCGATGTGCTGGCGAACGCACTCAGCTTTGTGCCTTCCCCTGTGGCGACTTCTCTATGGGGTTCCATGCTGAAAGGTGACGACTTCTGCGTGACAAACATTCCGGGCCCGGCCTTCAAGGTGTTCGTCGCCAGCTCCCGGGTCGAGCGAATCTACGCATTTGCCCCACCGTCGGGGGCGGCTCTGAATGTCTCTCTGATTACCTTGGCTGGGCGTGAGTATGTCGGTATAGCCATCGACTCAGCGGCCGTGTCCGACAGTTCAAAGTTGGCCGTCTGCATCGAGGAAGGATTTGGCGAGGTGTTCGAACTGGGGCGCCTGCGACCTCGCGGACACTGACTCGTCCAACCCGCAGTCCCGGTTGGGGAAACACCCGCTCAGAGGACCTTCGGCCCTGACGCAATCGGCAAACTTGACACAGGATCGCCTTACGGATCCAAGGAGACTTACGAGTACAGGTAAAGGGAGAATTATGCGCACAATCGATGGCGTACGCCGATCCGGAATCGGGATCGGACCCCAACGAACAATCCACGATGCCGCAGTGGTCATGGAGCGTAGCGACGTCGGCTCATTGGCCGTTATAGACGGCACGCGACTTATCGGGATTGTGACCGACCGCGATCTCGTCCGAAGAGCTCTTGCCGCTGGGGTATCTCCGGACAGCCGAATTGACGCAGTGATGACTTCGCCGGTGATCACGATTCCTTGCGACGCGGAGCTGCGGGACGCGTTTCCACTGTTTCGGACCCACGGAGTGCGACGGTTGGCGGTAGTGCAAGACGACGGACAGTTCGCAGGGATGATTACCATCGACGACCTTCTGATAGACCTTGCCGCCGATCTGGCAGATCTTGCGAGGCCGGTGAGTGCCGAAGTGATCTTTGGTGATCACATCGCCTCCGTAGCGACGACCGTGTGAACAGCAATGAAGGAAACCGTCTAGCCCAAACTCCTGCCGCAGCGCATCCACGCGGTTGGCGGCGAGCACACCCAAGGTTGCGGCCGCCATTGAGGGCGCGGACGCCGACCGTGTAGACCGGGCCCCTGGGCAAGACTGTCGTCGTCCACAGTATAGGGCTCCTTCGACGCGTTCACGCTGGTCGCTCAGCCCGGTGAACGGCTCGATGCTCATCGTTGCAGTCAATAGCAGGAGCGCCCCTTGGCCACCTGGTGACCTTTGGCCCTAGCCGCTCGACTCGTCTGGCGCTCGACTGGATGGGTGAGCGTCCTGATTCGAGCCGAAGTGGCGATGCATGGTGAACGGGGCCCGCGCCAGCGGCTGGCCCTGGCCATCGTGTGCCTCGCGGCCCTGATCATCAACGTCGACAACACCATCCTCAACGTGGCGCTCCCGACGCTTGTCCGGGACCTGCATGCCACATCGAGCCAACTTCAGTGGATCGTCGACTCCTACGCAGTGGTGTTCGCCGGTCTTCTGCTCGTCGGAGGGACGCTGGCCGACCGGTTCGGACGCAAGCGGTTCTTCCTGATCGGGCTTTCCGTGTTCGCACTGGGGTCGATCGGGGCGGCGCTGTCCAGCTCGGTGACGACGCTCATCGCATTCCGGGCCCTTATGGGAGCCGGTGCCGCGCTGACAATCCCGACATCACTGGCGATCATTAACGACATCTTCCGTGATCCGGGCCAGCGCGCTCGTGCCATCGGCGTCTGGGGCGGCACGATCGGGCTTGGGATCGCCATCGGTCCCATCGCCGGTGGGCTCTTGCTGTCGAGGTTCTGGTGGGGGTCGATCTTCTTGGTCAACGTCCCGATCGCCTGTGTCGGCTTCCTCGGGGCCGCTCTGGTGGTCCCCGATTCGAAGAACTCGCACGTGCAGCGACCCGATCCCGTAGGGGCCACGCTCTCGATCGCCGGTCTCGGCCTGCTGCTCTGGGCGATAATCGAGGGACCGACCCGGGGGTGGACGTCAGGGACCGTGGTGGGGGCGGGGCTGGCCAGTGTCGTCGTGCTCGGCAGCTTCGTCATCTGGGAGTCTCGCAGCACGCATCCCATGCTCAAGCTCGAGTTCTTCCGGCAACGAGGGTTCTCGGTCGCCCTGGCCGCCGAGTGCCTGGCTGTGTTCGGGCTCATGGGGGCGCTGTTCCTCTCCACACAGTTCCTCCAGTTCGACCTCGGGTTCTCCCCTCTCGACGCGGGGATCCGGATCCTCCCGATCGCCATCACGGTGGTCGTCGGGGCCACGGCCTCCCCCATGGCCGCCCGCCTGGTGGGCATCAAGGTCACGGTGACCGCCGGCCTGGTGTCGATCGCGGCTGGCCTGTGGCAGGTCTCGGCGTCTTCGCGGTTCGACACGTCGTATGCCGACGTGGTCTTGGGCCTTCTTCTGATCGGCCTTGGAGCCGGACTCATGCTGCCGACGGCCACGAACTCGGTCATCGGGTCGGTCCCCCGGGGCGACTCGGGGATGGGATCCGCCAGCAACACCGTCGCACTCCAGGTCGGCGGCGCGTTGGGCGTCGCGGTCATCGGCAGCGTGATGCTGACCCGCTACCAGAGCCAAATGGCGACGGCGCTGCTCGGCCGGCACGTGCCTTCATCGGTCGCACAGACCATCTTCGGGTCCCTGGGCGCTGCCCTGGGGGTGGCGGCGCGCGTCGGAGGCTCGACCGGTGTCGAGCTGGCGCGTGCCGCGCACACCGCGTTCATGAGTGGCAACGAGGTGGCGCTCGCCGTGGGCGCCATCGTCGCCCTCGCCGCCGCGGTCCTCGTGCTCGTGGCGCTGCCCTCGCAGGCTCCTCCTCCGCCGCCGTCGTCCGATGGTCCGGTTCAGTGAGCCCCGGGCAGCCTCCCCGCTGAGAGCAGCGCCCCCAGCCACGCCGTCCACCTAGGGTGCGGGCAGGCTGCTGGCTCATTTCGGTACTTTGCAGGTTGGATGCCAGATCGCCTTTCGCCTAGCGTCCTGAACGCAGACCAAGGGAGGAGCAACATGGGAAGGCTCGAGGGCAAGGTCGCGATCGTGACCGGGGCTGGAGGCGGCATCGGACGGGAGCACGCCCTCCTGCTGGCCGCAGAAGGCGCGCACGTACTGGTCAATGACACAGGCCTGCGCACTGGCGCCGACGCAACGTCTGTGGTTGCCGAGATCACTGGCGCGGGCGGGACCGCGGTGGCGAGCACCGCGTCGGCCACCTTCGACGGGGCTGACGAGATCGTCCAGACTGCCGTGGACTCGTTCGGCGGGGTGGACATCCTCGTGAACAACGCCACCGCGGGCGCTATGAACGACCTCTGGCAGTTCACCGATAAGCAGTGGGACCTCACTGTCGGGGTCAACGTCAGCGGGTACTTCGCCACCATCAGGGCGGCCGCGCCCCACATGTGCCGCCAGGGCTCCGGATCCATCGTAAACACGAGTTCCGGCTCCGGCTTCGGGCACCCGGCGATGATCGCCTACGCTACCGCCAAGGAAGGCGTGATCGGCCTGACCCGAACCACCGCGAAGGAAATCGGCCGCTTCGGTGTGCGCTGCAACGCCATCCGGCCGTTCGCGACCGGCGTGTCGACTGCGGAGTACGCCAAGGACGCCGGCTCGTGGATGAGGGTCATGACACTGACCATGGGACCCGAGCCCGGTGTCGAGTCCCATCCCGATTTCGATCCCGAGCAGTTCCCAGCCCGGAAGATCTCACCACTGGTGGTGTGGCTCTGCACGGACGCCGCGGCCAACATCAACGGCCGCACCTTCCATGTCGGCGGCGACGAGGTGTCGCTCCTATCGGAACCGGCACCCGAACGCACCGTGACCCAACTCGGAGGGTGGGATCTCGACGGCCTCGATGCGAGCGGCCTGGGCGCCGGCCTGACCAACCCCTTCACCCTGAATTCGTTCCCCGAGCTGAAGCAGTTCAACGGGTAATGATGACCGACAACGCTGATGTGGTCACGACCGCCGGCACGGTACGTGGCGGCAGGGAACAAGCGGGAAAGTCCGGGAGGACCATCAGCGTGTTCCGGGGGGTCCCTTATGCCGCTCCACCCCTTGGCGCCCTGCGTTTCAAGGCCCCCCAGCCCCCTGAGCCGTGGTCCGGGATCCGGGAAGCCACCCGGGCGGCTCCCTCGCCCATGCAATCGACCAACAGCCCCTTCAGCGGCGTGATCCCGGGCAACCTGGTGGGAGCGGTTTCCGAGGACTGCCTGACCGTTGACATCTGGAGCCCGGCGACCCCTGGTGACGACCTGCCGGTCCTGGTCTGGGTTTACGGTGGCGCTTACCTCACCGGCGGAAGCACCCTGGTCACCTACGACGCGTCCACCTTGGCCGCCGACCACGGCGTCGTGGTGGTGTCGGTGAACTACCGATTGGGAGCCATGGGCTTCCTCTGGCTCAACGACGAGCGCGCCGAGGCCAACTGCGGTCTGAGGGATCAGCTCGCCGGTTTGCAGTGGGTCCGAGACAATGTGGCGGCCTTCGGCGGAGATCCCTCGAATGTCACCGCGTTCGGTGAGTCGGCCGGGGCCGGTTCTCTACTGCACCTGGTCACCACTCCGGGAGCTAACGACGTCCTGGACCGCTGCATCCTGCAGAGCCCGGGGGTCGACCACACCTTGCGCCCCGACGACGCGTCAAGAGTGACCTACATCTTCTTGAACCACGTAGGCGTGGACCGGGGAGAGTTGGAACGGCTGTGGGACCTGCCGGCGGAGGCGATCGTCGATGCCCAGGAAGCGACGGTACTGGAAACGCTCCTCACCATCAGCTCCATGCCCTTTCACCCCCTCGTCGACGGGAATTTTCTGAGCACCACCCCATCGGAGGCGTTTGCCAACGGCGCCGCGGCCGATATCGATCTCCTGGTCAGCTGGACGGCAGAGGAAATGCGCCTCTATCCCAACCCGGCGGCCGACGCGGTCGGCACAGAGGGGATCACCGCGTGGGTACAGCACTACCTCACCGGCCGCGGCGGCGCCGACCCGGGCCGGGACCGGGCCCGACAACTGGTGGCCTTCTACGAGGACCTGATGGCAGGGAGTGGACACTCGACCCCGGCGGACATCTACGCGGCAATCCAGACAGATGGGGTGATGCGACTTCCGGCCCGCCGGATTGCCGACGCCCATGCGGCGAACCACCAGGGGGCGACCTATGTCACCCAGTTCTCCTGGGGTGCCCACGTAGAGGGCGAAGCCTGGGAGCGGGGCGCCTTCCACGCGATCGATCTCCCGTTCACCTTCGGCACCCTGGACCGGGCCGGTTGGGCCGATTTCCTGGGGGCCGGGCCGGACGCCGAGCGGCTGGCGCAGTGGCACATGGCCGCATGGTCGAGCTTCGCCCGCGTCGGCGACCCGGGTACTCCCTTCGCGCACGGTCCGACCGGTGCGCCCGGTCCGTGGCCCCGCTACGACACCCCGCGGCGGGCCACGATGATTCTCGACGCGGCGTGCGAGGTCGCCGACGACCCCCTGGCCGTCATCGCGGACGCGTGGGACGACTTGTGGTCAGCCGACTCCCGGGCCCCCTCAATGGGGGTCGAGTAACCCTGTGAACCGAGAGGTTGGGTCGGATCTGCTGGTAGCGTCCCGGACGGCGGCCTACCCGGTCGCCTGACAATTCGGCCTGGGAGGCATGATGGGTCAACCACTTGAGGGTCGCGTCGCGGTGGTCACCGGAGCCAGCCGGGGAATCGGCAAGGGCATCGCCGTTGAGCTGGGAGCAAATGGGGCGACGGTCTATGTGACCGGACGCACGACGGTGGAGGGAGGCATCCTGCCGGGCACGGTGGGCCAGACGGCGAAGGAGATCGACGAGCTCGGGGGCCGGGGCATCGCGCTCGCCTGCAACCACCACGACGACGACGCCGTGGCCGAGGTTTTTGCGCAGGTGCGCGCCGAGCAGGGACGCCTCGACATCCTGGTCAACAATGTCTTCTCCGCTCCCGATCTGGCACCCTGGTTGGGGAAGAAATTCTGGGAGCTGCCGATCGAAGCCTGGGACCAGTGCATCGATATCGGCGTGCGTTCCCACTACGTCGCCGCCGCGTTGGGGGTGCCCCTCATGCTGGAAACCGGGCCCGGGTTGATCGCCAATGTCTCGTCACCCGGCGCCGTTGCCTACTCCCACAACGTTCCCTACGGCGTGGGCAAGGCAGCGGTCGATCGTCTCAGCCACGACATGGCCGTCGAACTGCGGCCGTATGGGATCGGCGTGGTCTCGTTGTGGCCGGGCATCGTGGCTACGGAGATGGTGGCGCTCGGGGTTCCCCGCAACGCTGAAGGCCGCCAGATCCTGACGCTGCCCGGAGAAGGCGATTTCGATCTGGCAAACGCCGATTCGCCGCGCTTCGCCGGACGCGCCGTGGCTGCGCTCTTCGGCGCCCCCGACATCTTGGACCGATCGGGTAAGGCCTTCCACGTGGCAGACCTGGCCGAGGCTTACGGCTTCACCGATATTGACGGGCGTATCCCACGCACGCTGATGCCAGGCCGGGCCGAGCAGCGACAATGAGGTTCGTGCTGCCTGGGCCCCCATTGAGAACGGAGCGGTTTCGGCTTGCGACGCCCCAAGTGAGTAACGTCATCCGTGAGATTGATCAGCGCTCATGGAGCGGTACCACCAATGGATGTGAACATGCCATCACCGGAGACCACCTTCGACGCCGACATCAAGCCTCTGTTCCGGGAAAAGGATCGCGACGCGATGCGCCGCGCATTCGATCTGTGGTCCTACGCCGATGTCCAGACCCACGCTGCGGCCATCGCCGAGCGTTTGAAGAATGGATCCATGCCGTGCGACGGAGCCTGGCCCCCTGAGCGGGTCGCGTTGTTCGAACGCTGGGTGGAGAACGGCACGCCGGAGTAGGGAACCGAGCGATACGGGACGCTCCCCCGTCTCCGAGTGACTGTCCTCGGGATGACCGGGGTCGCCCGGTCACAGATGGACTGCGACGACCTCAGTCTGCTCGTTGCGCGGGATGAACGGGCCGGCGAGCGCGCCGAGGAAAGCCACTGCGCTGCCGATCAGGAGTGCCAGGTGAAACCCCGAGATGAAGGCTGCGTGGCTCGCCTGGGTGACCGCAGGCGCCGGGCTCACGGAGAGACCCTGACCCACGAGCGCTGCGTTGGCCAGCGCGTGGTGCGTCATGGAGGGGCCGACCCCGGCCGATGCGAGGCGAGCGGCGAGCACGCTTATGGCCCGTGCCGCCACCACGGAGCCGAGCACCGATGCCCCGAGTACCCCGCCCAGCTGTGCCGCCGTCGCCTGCAGCCCTCCCGCCAACCCGGCGTCGTCAACGGGCACGCTGCCGACGATCGCCTCGGCGGACGCCACGACCACAAGACCGAGACCGAGACCGAGGCCGGCGAGCGAGGGGAACAGGACCAGGTAGCCCGAGTTTGGCTCGAGCAGAGTCATCCCGAGTAGCGCCCCGGCGACCAGCAACAGGCCAATGGTAATGGTGGGGCCGGGACCCAGCCTGGTGGTGATCCGGGCGGCCCGGATGCTCGTGAGCGCAAACGCCAGCGTGAGCGCAAGGGTGCGTGTTCCGGTCGCCACTGCGCTCAGCCCTTGCACGTTCTGGAGGAACAAGCTCACGAAGAACAGCACCGCGAAGAGAGCGAAGAAACTGAGGATCACCGTGGTGCACCCTAGAGACACTGACCGTACCCGGAACAAGCGGGGCGGCACGAGCGGGGCGGTCGCTCGCAGCTCGACCCAGACGAACAAGATCATGATTGCGAGGCCCCCGCCCAAGAACCCGAGCGTGCTCGGGTTGCCCCATCCCCACGACTGTGCCTTCACGATCCCAAAGACGATGGCGAAGAGCGAGATCGAAAGCGTCACGACGCCGGTTGAGTCGACTCGCTCCCTCACGCTCTCGTGACTCTCGCTCAGCGCCAGCGCGCCGACCGCGCAGGTGATGATGGCGACGGGGACGTTGAGGTAGAAGACGCTCTGCCACGAGACATGCTCGACGAGAAGCCCTCCGACGATCGGCGCGCCGGCGGTCGCCAGCGCGGACGTCGAGCTCCAGATGCCGATTGCGCTGTTGAGCTTGTCGTCGGGAAACGCCACCCGCATAAGGGCGAGCGTGTTCGGCAGAAGGAGCGCCCCGAAGGCTCCCTGGACGCCGCGAAGCACTATGGCACCGGTGATCGAATCGGCCAACCCGACGCCGACCGAGGCGAGGGCGAACCCGACCACGCCCGTGATGAAGATGCGACGGCGTCCGTACCGGTCACCTAAGCGCCCACCCACCACCAAGAGAACAGCCAACACCAACAGATAGGCGTTTGTGATCCACTGCAGGTCCGACAGCGAGGCATGGAGGCTGCGCCCGATGTACGGGTTGGCGATCGCTACCACGGTACCGTCCAGGCCCACCATCACGATTCCGAGGGCGACCGTGACGAGGGTCCACCACGGATTACCTCGCATCCGCGCGCTGGCGCTCGGGGCGATGAGACCTTCGTCGACTGCGGTCATGTTCTCCCACGGTGGCCCGGGGTGGTCTCCACTGGGGTTCAGGCCGCGCTGATCGGGCCGCGATCGACAGACGGGCCGACTCGAACAAATCGGGTGCAGGCGCTAGCTGCGGGCGGGCGCGGTTGGTCGGCTGTCGTGTCCATCCCCATGAACGTGTCTTCGATCTTCGAGGCCAGCTCGACCACTCCGTTATCCAGCCGCACGCGCTCGCGCACCACCGTCCTCGGCTGGGATGCGATGGCCCACCGCCCAGCTGGCATCGCTGGCCCGGTCGTCCCTGCTTACCACGGCTGCTCACCTTCCTTCAAGATCGTGTCGATCCTGGTGACAAGGGCCCGCCGCCCGGCGAAGCGGGTACGGGCGAATTGGGCCATGGCTGCCTCCTGATCAAGGATTCCAGTCGCCTATGGCCTGGACTATGTGACCCACATCGTCACTGGTGAGGCCATGGTGCGCTGGGAGGCTGAGTGCGCGGTTCATGACTCGATCGCACTCCGGCAGCCCATCTTCAGGTTGACGGTGCTCAATGCTCGAAAAGCCCGGCTGACGAAGAATATTTCCCGTCCAGATCATCCGGGTCGGCACGTTCCTCGATGCGAAGTACTCCTGGACGGTTACTCGATCGATGCCGTCGGCCAGCAGGAATGGGTAACGCATCCAGGTAGCTTCGACGCCCTCTACAAAGCGCGGGCGGACTACCTTCTCCTCATGTCTGACCATTGCCTCGTCCAAGAGCGCGGCTACATGCTGCCTACGTCGGTTGAACTCTTCCACCTTGTCCATCTGGACCAAGCCGTACGCGGCCATAATCTCGGATGGCTCGAAGTTATAACCCATATCGTCAAATACGAATATGAGATCGTAGGGGGTGCCGTCCGCGAGAGCCCCGAAGCGATCCTGCGATCCCCGACGACTCCCAAAGAGATACGTCTCCGACCGACGCCCCCACCGACGCCGCACCAAGGTCTTGTCGAACCAGTCCCCGTCATCAACTCCGATCATCCCACCGTTACCGGCGGCGGTCATCGAATGGGTGCGAGCGAAACTCGTTACCGAAATGTCGGAACGCAGGCCTGTTTTCGTCCCGCGCAACAACGCGTTCACAACGTCACAGCTGTCTTCAACAACCAATAGCCCGTGGGCGTCGGCGATCGTCCGGATGCGATCCCAGTCAGGACAGCCTCCGCACAGGTTCGGAGCAAGGATCGCTTTGGTGCGCGGGCCGATCATAGGTTCGATCTTTTCTGCGTCGATTTGATATGTGTCCGCCTCGACGTCAACGAACACGGGAACGATTCCGGAACGAACGAGCGGAGCCACATCGCTGGAGAACGTGAGCGGCGAGGTGATGACTTCGTCGCCGGGCTCGCAGCCCAACAGATCGACGGCGAGCCAGAGGGCCGAAGTACCGGAGTTCACCATCACTCCATAGTTTTTTGCCAGCATTTCAGCACCACGGCGCTCGAACTCTGCGACGCGCGGCCCCAAGTCGAGGGAGCCATCGCGCAAGACATCCAGAACGGCCTCTATCTCGCGCTCGTCATGGACCGGACCCGCTTCCGTGATCTGATGGAGTCCCGGATCATTCATGATTTATCCTCCGTGTTCTTGAATGCCTCGGCACTATGCCGACCGGGCCTCTCTCGCCGTTTCCGCGGCGTCAGGCCGGTAGGGCACGGTGCGCAATCCCTCCACCAGTCGGGGCAGGAGCTTGGCCAGGCACCTTCTGTCGTGGGCGGACCATCCCGACAGAACGTCGGACATATGGCGTGCGGACACCAGGCCGAGGCAGCGGCGTACCTCGGCGCCGCGCGGGGTGGCCCGGACGATGACGGCGCGGCGATCGTCGGACGTTTTCTCTCGTGTAACGAGACCGTCTGCAACGAGTTGCGCCACCTGCCGCCCCGTGGCAGCCGGATCCATGTCGGTCATCCGGGCCAGCTCGCCGATCTGGAGGCCCTCATCCTCCTGGATGCGCCGCAGCAGCTGGAATCCGGACTGGGAGATGACGACCCCGGCGGCGGCCGCCCGCCGATTGAGCACCTTGCGACTGGCGTTGAGCCGGAAGAGCTGATCCAGTGCGCGCTCCATCGGTCCCAACTCGTCTTCCTGTGAGACGACGTCGCCTTCGGGCATGCTCCACACGGTACAGATAGTTGTAAGACTCTGTCAATTACTTTCGAGTACTTTCGCCGCCGCCGTGTCCCTCCACTTCCTCTCGATGAGGTCACGAAAGGTCACGCCCGACCGGACTTGATGCGTGATTACAGGTACCGCCGCCCGGTAGCGACCCGGCATCTGGCGCCGCGTTACGGTGCGACTGTGCGAGGCCAGTTGCCGGCGGGAACGGTCACCTTTTTGTTCACGAACATTGCGGACTCGACGGACCGCTGGGAGGAAGATCCCACGGCCATGGCCGAGGCGCTGCGCGTCCACGACGCCATAGTGCGGAGCTCGGTCGAATGCCACGGCGGCTAAGTCGGGGCGGAGCTCGCTGGCGAATTCCCCGACGGCGTGTGGATGGTCGAGCTGGCACCAGTCGGTGACCCGGACGCAGTACCGACCGCGATCGCGGCCGTGCTCGGCGTCACGCCACAAGGCGACGCGCCCATCATAGGGGTGGTCGCCGAGTCATTTGGTGGTCGGCGGGTGCTACTGGTGATCGACAACTGCGAACACGTCCAGGCGGCGGCGCGAGCCGCGATCGCGGCCATGCTCGCCCGGTCATGTGACCCCCAGTTCTTCGTCACGTCGCGTGAGACCTTGGCTCTCCACGAGGAAACGGCGCTCACCGTGGCGCCACGTACGGATGAACATGTACATCGCCCGCTCGGAGGGCGGCACGTTCAACGTCGTCCAGAACCTCGGTCACATCGACCCGAAGGAATGCGAGGTCGGACGCGCCTGAAAGACACAACTTCGCGGTGAGAACCGCGGAAAGCTGCGACGACACCGTAGGCAGGCGACAACCTGTCCTGCGGTGTCGTCGCGCCAAAAAGGAGCAGGATCACGATGATGACCCCAAATCGCTAGCGGCCCGAATCGCAACCTCCTCG
>Ga0302325_10027804_pt1 | contig 11716 bp, 11 predicted proteins | sample Palsa_T0_2_FD_201948 | JGI IMG/M metagenome (GOLD analysis project Ga0302325, IMG submission 201948) | Peat permafrost microbial communities from Stordalen Mire near Abisko, Sweden - Palsa_T0_2 | ecosystem: Environmental > Terrestrial > Soil > Palsa > Peat permafrost | place: Sweden: Abisko... | reverse complement strand
CGATCGCGCGCACGGAGGGTTCGTGCAGTTCGAGCGTCGTGCCCGTCGCGGACGCGACCGCATCCTTCGTGAGATCGTCGACCGTCGGCCCGAGACCGCCCGTCGTGATCACGCCGTCCGCTCGCCCGAGCGCGTCGCGCAGCAGCGCTTCGAGTCGCGTTGCATTATCGCCGACCGAGTGCTTGAGATATACGTCCACGCCGCTATCCGCAAGCACGCTCGCAACGTGCGAAGAATTCGTATCGACGAGGTGCCCGAGCAACAACTCGGTCCCGATGGTCACGATCTCAACGCTGAGCATATTAGAGCACCTTCGGGCGCTGCGCGGCGAGTTCGGCTTGGAACCACTCGGGGTATCGCACGGTGATGTCTACCTCAAATCCTTCGGAGGCGCGCAGCATCGCCGCGCGCCGGTCTTGCGATTCGCTTAGGGTGACGCGATTCCGTTCGCGTTGCACGTTCAGACAAGCGATGAAACGCACGAAGGTCGCATCGAACGTGCGCTGGAGCGCGGCTCTGAAGATGCCGCCGACGCGCGGTGCGATCCCGCCGGTTGAGATCGCGATCCGGACGGGACCTGCTTTCGCTATCGCCTGCATCGCGACGAAGCCGAAGCGCGGCTGGTCGATCGCGCACAAGAGAAACCGGTGTTCGTCCGCGAGCGCGCGCAACCGTGCGGACAGCGCCGCGTCTTGCGGCGTCGAGATCACGAAGAACGCATCGGCGACGTCCGCATCCTGCAACGCCGCGGTGTCGGTGATGCGTACGACGGTCGCTCCTACCTCTTCGAGCGCGGCGGCCTTCTCGATCGCTTCCCGGTCGTCGCGCGCACCGATGACGACGCAGCGGCGATCGCGCAGATTCAAGCCGACCGGAAAAAAGACGAACGGGTATTCGGTGACGTCGCGCCCGGGAGCGGCCGGCATCAATAGTCGACCGGTCGCAGGTAGAATTCGTTGATCGCGGTGTTCGAGAGCATCGCGGTCGTGGGCAGATGGCGTTTCCAATGCGTGCCCTCGACCCGGCGCCGCACGAGCGCCACGTCGCTCGGCGCGAATCCGCGTGCGACGATGTGCTCGTCCGCGCGCCCGGAGAGAATTAGCTCGAGAATGCGATCCGCTTGAAGGTAGGTGATGCCGAGGTCGCCTTCGTCGGTTTGATTCGCCTCGAGGTCGGCGCTTGGTGCCTTGTCGACGATGCGAGCAGGCACGCCAAGGTAGCGCGCGAGTTGCCAGACCTGCGTCTTGAAGAGGTCGCCGATCGGGTTGACCGGGGGCGAGTCGTCCGCGTGCCAGGTGAAGTACCCTAAGAGTCGCTCGGTCTTGTTCCCCGTGCCGATCGGGAGCGCTGTGAGTTTCGAAGACTGGTCGAATAAGACGAGCATTCTCGTGCGAGCCATGACGTTGCCGCGGCGGCGCGCATCGGCGTCCGGCTCGAACTGCAGGTACCCGTCGACGGCGGCCGTGATCTCGATCGTGCGAACGTCGCAGCCGAGCGCATCGATGACGGCTTGCGCATCCGCGAGACTGTCCGGGCTCGAGGTCTTGTAGGGCATGCGAATGCAGTGCACGTGCTCGGGCCCGAGCGCCCGCGCCGCCAAGAATGCGACGACGGCGGAATCGACGCCGCCCGAAAGCCCAAGGACGGCGTTACGAATTCCGCGGCGCCCGACCAGCTCGTCCTGCAAGAACGCGACGAGCCACTCCGCCGTAAGCGACGCGTCGATCTCCAGGACCGGCGGGCGATAGCGAGGAGCCTCGATGACCGGCAGCAGCGTGGTCACGATTTAAGCGCGCTCGCCGGGCTGACGTACGGCATCAACTCCGCATCCAACAAAAGGTCGGGCAACACGGCCGAGAGATCCCCGAGCAACGGCAGGCGCGCGCGAGCGACGTCGATGTCGGAAAGTTCGATGCTCGCGGAGATCAGGTGCGTGCCGAGCGCGGGCGCCGCGACGATCGTATCGCCGAACGGATCGATCACGCTCGAGGACCCCGTCATTCCCTTACCGCCCTCGAAACCCGCAAGTCCGGCATAGAGCACGAACACGCCGTGCTCGACCGCGTACGAGCGCAGCACGTTGCGCCAATGCAGCACGCTCTCCAGTTCCCCGCCCTCGGCGAGCCCGCGGCCGGGCGATGCGCTCGGCACGATGAGCACCCGCGCGCCCTTGATCGCCGCGAGCATCGGCATGATCGCGTGCCAGGCGTCCTCGCAAATGAGGATTGCCATCCGGCCGAACCGCGTATCGAAGGCCTGCAAGCGGCGCCCGCGCGAGAGAAAACGCTCCTCATCGAACACGCCGTAAGTCGGCAAGAACATCTTGCGATGCACGTGCACGATCCGGTGCGCGTCCGGTTCGACGTGGAGATACAGCGCGGAATTGTAGTACGTCCCCGCCGCGTTCTCATAGAACCCCAGCACGATGTCGACCGGAGCGCGCGCGGTACCGGCGTTTTCGCGCCACAGGTCCGCGAGGATCTGCGCGAGCGTTTCCGCCTCGAACGCGCGCTCGTACACGGCGCCCTCGAGGAAGTATCCGGTCAGCGCGGCTTCGGGCGCAACGACGAGGTCGTACGTTTCGCTCGTACCGGCGATTTGCGCGAAGGCGGCGCCCAAGTCCGTGAGATTCGAGTCGACGTCGCCCTTGCGCGGCTTCGATTGAATAATCGCGACCTTCACGCGCCCGCGGCGACCACGTTTTCGAGCTGATCGGCAATCTGCGCGACGATTTCTTCAGCCGGATACGTGAGGATCTCGGCGAGCGTCGGATGCAAGTGCGGAATGCTCGCGAACTGCGCGGCGGTCGCCTTGAAGTGCATCGCGACGATCACTTCGTGGATGAGCTCCGAGGCCTGCGGCCCGACGATCGCCGCGCCGAGGATCCGCCCGTCGAGCGGCGAGGCCACCATCTTCACGAAGCCTTTGGTTTTGTTGATCGCCACGGCTTTGCCGTGATCGCTGAAGAGATACGACCCCGAGAAGTACGGAATGCCGGCCGCCTGCAGCTCTTTCTCGGTCGCCCCCGCAACCGCCACTTGGGGATCGGTGAAGATCGTGTGCGTCTTCTGCAGCGAGTAATCGGCGATCTCGTTTGTGCCGAGGATCGCGTTGCGCGCCGCAATCTCGCCTTGATAGATCGCGACGTGGACGAGCGGATGAATGCCCGTGACGTCGCCGACGGCGAAGATACTCGGCACGCAGCTGCGCATGGTGCCGTCAACTCGAATACCCGTGATCGCATGGCACTCGACGCCCGCCGCATCGAGGTCGAGCCCCTCGTAATTGGGCACGCGTCCGAGCGCGTAAAAGATCTCGTCCGCTTCGACACTTTCGAGTTTGCCGTCGCGGTGATAGTGCACGACTTTCTTGTCGCCTTTTTTCTCGACGTGCGAAACCTGGGCGCCGCTGCGAACGTCGATCCCCTCCTCGCGGAAGTAGAACGTGACCGCATCGCCGACGTCTTTGTCTTCGGGTGAGAGCAGGTGCTTGGCGCGAATGATGAAGGTCGTCTTCACGCCCATCCGCGACAAGAATTGACCCAGTTCCGCGCCGACGTACCCGCCGCCCAAGACGACGATCGAACCGGGAAGCGTCGCGTTATCGAGCACCGCATCGCTATCGACGTAGCCGGCCTCTTGCAGACCCGGGATCACGGGCGGCGCAACCACGCTGCCGGTCGCGATGACGAAGTGCTTCGCTTCGAGGGTCACGTCGGCACCGACGCGCAGCCGGTTGACGGACTCGAAAGTTGCTTGACCCTCGTAGAGCGGAAACGACTTGATGCCCTCGATGCGGTAGTCGGCGAAACCGGCGATCAGCCGGCGCTTACGCTCGATGATGTGCGCAAGGTCGACCTCGGGCTTGCCGGCGCTCACGCCAAGCTCGTCGCTCTCGCGGATTTCGCCGACGGCGTCGCTCGAGGCGAGGAGCGTCTTGCTCGGCATGCAGCCCTTGAGGATGCAGAGGCCGCCGAGTGGGCCGTGATCGACCAGCGCCACGCTGGCGCCCAACTCACGAGCGGTCCGCGCCGCCGCGTACCCCCCGCTGCCCGCGCCGACGACGACGAGATCGTAGCGAAACGTCTTCACAGTACCTCATAACACGCTCGGGCGCCGCGGCGTGGCGTCACGCTTGGCCAGTGGTTGGCTTTAAGATTCCGGGGGTTTCCCCCCAGGTCCGCCCGAAGATGGGGTCTCGCATGTCCGCTCAGGCCACGTTTACAGAGGGCAGCGCACGCCGCCGGTTTCGTTTCATCGAAACGCTTGCGGCTTGCGGGCCGCTCTCACTCCTGCTCGTCCTTTTCGGCGGTGTCGCGCTCGGCTTTTTCCTCTGGTATGCCGCGATCACGCACCTTGGACCGCGCAGCACCGAGAGCGAAACGCTCATGGCGCTGGCTCTGGCCGTTGGGATCGTTGCGACATTCGTCGGATGGTACGGCTACGGATCGTACTTCGCGCGACGCGCAAACGTCGGCATCGTCACGGCGCTCCGCTGGGACGCGCCCTCCTGGGCGATGCTGCCGCTCTACGGACTCGGCTTCATTTTGCCGGTCGGCATCGCGAGCCCGGCCCGTTCGGCAGCGCTCGCGGTCGGGGCCTTTGCCCTCGTTAAAGTGCTGGTCGCCGCGCGGTTCGTGCACACGGTGCGCGACGTTCTGATCACGTTCGTCGTCACGCGGCTGCCGATTATCGTCATCGCCGAGCTTGCCTCGATCGTCATCGCGCAGCGCCCCGGAACGCACGTCACCGAATCCACCAACCCGCTGCTTGCCGTGTGGGGGCGCTGGGACGCCGTACATTACCTCGACATCTCCTCGCGCGGCTACTACGGAACGGACATGGCGTTCTTTCCGCTGTATCCCGTGCTGATCCACGAGGTCGGCCTGTTCGTCGGGAACGACCTGGTCGCGGGGCTCTTGATCTCGAACGTCGCGTTCTTCTTCGGGCTGCTCTATTTCTACAAGCTGGTCGAGCATCAGTACACGCGTGCAGTCGCACACCGCGCCATCTTCTATATCTCGATTTTCCCAACGGCTGTTTTCTTCTCGGCCGTGTACACCGAGGCGCTGTTTTTCGCGCTCACGGTCGCGTCGTTCTACTACATTCGCGAACACAAGTGGCTGAGCGCCGGCATCGTCGGGGGCCTCGCAGCGCTGACGCGGTCCGAGGGCGTCCTGCTGCTCGTCCCCTACGCGATCGAGGTCGTCTCGGCCGCGCGTGCAGCCGGCTTCGGTCGCTTCTTCGCCCCGAAGTGGCGCGCCGTGCGCGTACTGCTCGGCGGCCTCGCGATTCCGGCAGGGCTCGGCGCCTACATGGCGTTGCTGTGGGTACTGCGCGGCGACCCGCTCTACTTCTCGCACGTGCAATCGCACTGGAACCGGCACCTCGCGCCGCCGTGGGTTTCCGTCTGGCATGCGTTCCACGTGATCGCAACCGCGAAGTCGACGCTTGCCGTCTCGAACGAATCGATCGAGATCGCGTTCACGATCCTGATGATCGCGGTCCTGATCGCCGGCATCAAGCGCCTGCGGCCGTCGTTCACCGCGTACATGACGCTCTCGATCATCGTACCGATGTCGACGGCAAGCCTGATGAGCATGCCGCGCTTCGCGCTCGTGCTTTTCCCGATGTTCGCGATCCTCGCGCTGTGGGGCAGCCGTTCGTGGGTGAATAACGCGATCGTCGCGTTTTCGCTGCCACTGCTCGGGCTGTTCACGGTGCTGTTTGCCGATTGGTATTGGGTAGCATGATGAGCGAACAGGACGGCCTTCCGGCGGTCGCGGTGGCGACCGCCCCGCGCCTGCTGCCCCACACGATGGTCAAGTCGATCGTCCGCCGTCGCGGCGTGCGCCAATTCGTAAAGTTCGGCATCGTCGGCGCGTCGGGTCTGGTGGTCAACCTTCTGCTGTTCACCATCCTGCAGCACATCACGCCGGTCGCCGAGCAGAAGGCGCAATACAACCTCAACTACTCGATCTCGTTTCTCTCGGGCGGCGTATCGAACTATTTCCTCAACCGCTTCTGGACGTTTCGTTCGAGCGGCGATCCCCTCAAGCAGGGCTTCCAGTTCATCTCGGTATCGCTGCTCGCGCTCGGCGTCGGGCTCGTCGTCTCACACGTTCTCGTGCCGATCTTGGGTCCGGGCCACCGCACGTGGCTCGCCGCGACGCTCTCGGGCATCGTCGTCAACTTCTTCGTCAACAAGTATTGGACGTTCAAAGAATAATCAGCCCGAACCGGCTCTGGCTGCTCGCTTTGGGCACAACGCTGGTTCTGGGCCTGGCGCTTCGCCTGCAGGGCATTCATAACCCGATCCTCGACCATCCGGGCTGGCGACAGGGCGACACCGCCGCCATCGCGCGCAACTTTGCCACGCTCGATTTCAATATCTTCCATCCGCAGACCGACTACGATGGGCCGCCGCCCAACTACGTCGAGCTCGAGCTGCAGATCTTGCCGTTCTTGGCGGCCGTGCTCTATAAGGTATTCGGCATTCACGAAGTCTTCGGGCGGCTGATCTCGATCGGATTCAGCCTCGGAACGATCGCCGTGCTCGCGTACTTCGCGCGCTGGATGTTCGCGAGCCGGGTCGCGGGATTCGTGGCGGCGCTTTCGTTTGCGATCTATCCTGGCGCGTTCTACTATGGCCGCACGTTCACGCCCGATACGACGATGACTTTTTTTCTGACCGCCGCCGTATTCGCGAGCGCGCGCTGGATCGTCGACGATGAGGCTCGCTTTGGCCGCGCGTTTTGGATCGCTGCTGCGTTGAGCGCGACCGCGCTGCTCGCGAAACCCGTTGCCATCGTCGGGCTCGTCCCGATCGCGGCGACGCTGATCGCGAAACGCGGCTGGGGTGGAACGCTTCGCGCGCCGCAGACGTACGCGTTTTTTGCGCTGGCGCTCGCGCCGTATCTCGCGTACGACACCTACGTCCGCTCGATCGCCGAATGGCACTGGGCGAGCGGTATCACGAAGCTGCACGTCCTTCCGGCGTTACGTGCCGCATTCATGTCGCTCGCCGGTTTCGAGGCGAAGTTCGACGCGTTCCATCACGCGCTGGGGATGCTCGCGGACACCATGATCGGGCGAGTGGGCTTCGTGCTGCTGGTTAGCGCCTGCATCGTCACCGTTTGGACCCGGCAGCGGAGTCAGTCGAACGCACTGTTGTGGGCGTGGCTCGCAGCCGGCCTCGCATACGCCTACGTCGTGGTGACGGTCGAGCGCGTCGATTACTACCTCTACCCGCTCGTACCGCTCGCAGCACTCTGGACCGGCGGCATGGCGAGCGCCGTGTGGCGCAACGTGCCGGCGCGCAATCGACTCATCTTCGCGGCGGCCGGGGTCGTCGCCATCGCGGGCGAGCTTTGGACCGGGTTGCACGCGGTGGCACCCTACTACGACTATTCGAAAACCGTCTACCGCGATGCCAAGGCGCTCGACACAACGCTGCCGCCGCAAGCGCTCGTCGTGATGGGCCATTACGACCCATCGGTGCTCTATTACATCAACCGCAAGGGTTGGGAAGAGGACGCGTATCTTTGGACACCCTTTGACGAAGAGAGCGCAATCGCCAAAGGCGCGCGCACGTTCGTCGCCGTCGAACCCCGCCGGCTCGAGCGCAACGTCGAACTCTACGCCTGGTTACAGCGCTTTCCCGTCGCCAACCAAGACGCACGCTGGCCCGTCTACGAAACCGATCCCGCCAAGATACTCCCAGGCGCAGAACAACGCTGGAAGGCTTTCCGCCGCGCAGAGAAAGCGCATCACCCGATGTCGCCCTGACATAGGCTAGCGGAGGTCTTAAGGCAGCGGCAACAATGAAGCGGCCGGGGCGAGCGGGGCTTGGGCGCTGCGTTCGGGGGAGCCGGATTCGACGAGCTGGCGGTAGTTGACGAGGCGTGCGGTAAGGTGCGCGACCTCTGTGCTCAGTTCGTTCGATTGGCGGATGGCTCGCGCGAGTTCGGCCGAGTCGTAGCTGTAGTCGAAGCGCTGCAGGGTCGAGACGATCGCGTTGCTGTCCTTCGGTAACTGCGCGTAGGAGCGGCGGAGGCCGAGGCCCGTTTCCTTGTACGTCGGCAAGTTCGAGAGCACGATCTCACGGTTGACGCGAGCCTGTTGAATCTCGGGACGCAGCTCGGCAAGCCGAACGCTGTCGGGGTCGTACTTTGCGGCAACTGCGAGCGCGGCGAGTGCGTCGTCGAACTTCGAGACTTCGTAGTCGTCGGCGGCCAGATACAGCTGCACGTTCGCGAGACCGGCGCGCGCGTGGGCGTCGTTCGGCGCGACCCGCAGAGCGAGGCGATAGGCGGTCGCGGCATCGGGATAGTTCTTGTTTTCCAACGCCATGTCGCCCTGATGGTTGCGTTGGTCGACGATCAGTTGTGCGAGACTCGCCGGCACTGCGCAGCCGGAGAGCGCCGGCGTACAAACCAGGAGCGCCGTGCAGGCGAGGGTGCGTACGAATCTGATCACGATGTGCATTCCTAGTGGCGTCCGAGGTTGATGAGGTGGGCCGCCTCGCCGATGAACAGCGCGGCGGGCCAGAGGATCAGTTGTGCGGCAAGCGTGCCGAGAACCGCGGTCACGCCGAGATACGCAACCATCGTCTTCACGTCGTGGAGCGAGCGTTCGCCCTTCACGGCTTTATCGACGATCAGGGCCGAGGTCGGATCGACGATCAACGTAAAAGCGATTGTCGCGACGCCGTTGACGAGCCCCGACGCCGAGAGCGCCGTGCGCGCAACGTCGGGACGGATCACACTCGCGAGATACGCAGCGACGACGCCCGCGGCGTAGATGCCGGTGACGATGACGTTCCCGATCAAAAGCTTCGCCGGAACGTCGCGAATCGAAAACTTCCGGAAGAGATCCAGTGGCGGAAAACGCAGCGTGCGCAACACGTCGCCGAGGACCTTGGGATCCACGATGCGCGCCAGTGCGTGCGGGAGCGAACCGCGCCGTTCGAAGGCGCCGACACCACGTAAGAACGCGTACGCGAACGTCGGCAACAAGATGGCGCCCAGGAGCGCTCCGAGCGTTCCCGCGAAAACGATCGCGCGCATCTGCATCGCGTACTGCGCGACTTCGGGTCCGGCGAGCCCCGGAACGCGAACCGCACGCCCCGCGGCATCGGAAATCGAGCCGAGCATCGGCGCGTAGAACATGTTGGCGAAGCGGCTAGCGGTTGCGAACAGATTGAAGAGCGAGATCGAGGTACCGACGCGCCCCGTCGTCACGCCCGCGAGCCGCGCCGCGTAGGCGCCGATCAGCAGTGCGTTGATGAAGACGTTCAGCACGAGCGCGAGTACCAACTGATACGACCAGAACGGTCCGACGTCGACCGCAGTATGTGGGATAGCGGCCTACCCGAACGCTACGCGGCGTTCCGTTGCCAGCGAATCTCGGCTTCGTCGACGGGACCGAGGACGCACAGCCCGAGCCGCTCGGGCACGAACAGCTCGCGCGCCAGCGCCAGCACCGAATCGAAATTCACGAGGTCGACCTCGCGCTCGATTTCCTCGATGCTCAATTGCCGCGCGAGATTGAACTCGCTGCGCCCGAGGCGAATCATCCGCCCGGAACTCGCCTCGAGCGAGAGCGTCAAACTGCCCTTGATGTGCTCTTTTGCGAGGTTCAACTCGGCCTCGGTCGGCCCGGATTCGGCGAACCGCGCCAGCTCCTCGATCACGACGTCGATGTATTCTTGCACGCTCGCGGGCGACGTGCCGGCGGAGACGCCGAACAAACCGGCCTCCCGATAGCTTTGCTGGAACGAGTACACGCTGTACGCGAGGCCACGTTTCTCACGCACTTCCTGAAACAACCGGCTCGACATCCCGCCACCGAGGATCGTATCGAGCACCGACAGCGCGAAACGGCGCTCGTCGCGCACCGAGAGCCCCTGCCCGCCGAGCACGACGTAGGCTTGTTCGGTGTCCTTGGTTTTGATCGTGTGGGCGGGCGTGAGCAGCGGGCGTTCGGGCGACGGCGTTTCGCCGCGCCCGGAGTACCCGGTGAATGCGCTTTCGATCAGCGCCACCATCGCATCGTGATCGACGTTCCCGGCCGCTGCGAACACGACCGTGTTCGGCGCGTAGCGTTCGCGTAAATGGCCGCGCAGATCGTCCGAGGTAAGCGCCGAGACGGTTTCGGCGAAGCCGATCGTCGGATCGCCGAGGTTGGACCCCGTCCACATCGTGCGCGTGAACAGGTCGTGGATCATCTCGTCCGGCGAGTCGTCGTACATCCGGATCTCTTCGAGGACGACGCGCTGCTCTTTCGCAAGTTCGGCCGGGGCGAACGTCGAGTGAAGAAACATATCGGCAAGAACGTCGACCGCGAGCGGGACGTGATGGTCGATCACCTTCGCGTAATAGCAGGTCGCTTCTTTATCGGTGAAGGCGTTGAGGTTGCCGCCGACCGCGTCCATCGTTTCCGCGATCTCGCGGGCCGTGCGCCGCTCGGTTCCCTTGAAGAGCATGTGCTCGACCAAGTGCGAGATACCGCGCTGCTGGGGGCGTTCGGCCGCGCTGCCGACGTCGGCCCAAATCCCGAGCGAGGCCGACCGCACGTAGGGCATGGCCTCAGTGATGACGCGAACGCCACTCGACAACGTAGACTTCCGGTACAATACGCGCTCCAGAAAGGTTTAGGACCTTCTACGATTGCGCTTCGGTACGTTCTGCCCCTTGCGCCGGATCGTTCCGCGCCGTCGTATCAAGCGTCCGCCGCCACGCCGGGTCCCAAAACACCTCATCCCCGCGGGCCAGTCGCGCTGCAAACGTCGCAAGCTCGGAGCGAGGAACGGCGGCCCCGTAGACGACGCGGTCGGTCGGAATAAGGTACTCGCCCCCGACCGGGCGCTGTTTGAAGGGCGGCAGCGGGATGGTCGCCCACACGTCGACTTCCTCGACCGGGCTCGCAGCGAAGGTCATCCGCACGAGGGAGACCACTTCGGCCGTGAATGCGGCCGGATCGAGTCGGCGATGGAACTTCACGCCCGAAATCATGAGCCCGGCGACCGTGTGGTTGCCCGCCGCATCGACGCGGATTTTCAGCACCTGCGCGGGCCATACCGAGCACAACAGCGCCTTGCCGATCTGCACGGCCTGCGCGGGCCGGTTGCCTTCTGCGCGTTCGGCCGCATTGAGGTCGACGACCGAACTCGCCGCGAGCGCAAAAAGAAACAGCATCGCCTAGTAGCTCTGTGCGAAGTACGCGCGCACGGTCGCGGGTTCACCGCACGCAACGCACGTCGTGTCGCCGGGTTCTTTGGGTCGCGTGTTCCGGCTCGCGGCGCTGGTCTCGGCTTTGACCGCCGCTTCGCACGACGCAAGGCCACACCACGGGATGTCGATCATCCCCGCTCGCTCCGAGCACAGGCGCAAGAATTCCGCGCGATCGGTGACGCGCAAGGTATGGCTCTCGAGAAACGCCCGGGCTTGCGCGTACAGATTCGTTTGGATCTCAAGGAGCAGTTCGCGAATCCGCGTCGCCGTCTCCGCGAGCGGAACGGTGACCTTGCCGCCCTCCTCACCTTTGTCTTTGTCGCGGCGAACGAGCGTAGCGACACCGGCTTCGAGGTCTTTCGCGCCGAATTCGACACGCAGAGGCACGCCGCGCATCTCCCAATCCGCGAACTTATTGCCAGGACGAAGATCGCGCTCGTCGATCTTGACGCGCAGCCCTGCCGCCTTCAGGTCCGCGAACAG
>Ga0302325_10027803_pt1 | contig 11716 bp, 7 predicted proteins | sample Palsa_T0_2_FD_201948 | JGI IMG/M metagenome (GOLD analysis project Ga0302325, IMG submission 201948) | Peat permafrost microbial communities from Stordalen Mire near Abisko, Sweden - Palsa_T0_2 | ecosystem: Environmental > Terrestrial > Soil > Palsa > Peat permafrost | place: Sweden: Abisko... | reverse complement strand
GCTGGCCGTGCCGGTCGCCGATCCCCGGCTGACCTGGGGCCTGTTCGCCGCCACCAGCGCCAGCCGCCAGCCCGCCGCCGCCGCGGCGGCGGTACTCACCGCGCTCACCCAGGCCGCGTCCGGCCTGGCTCAGTCAACGTCGCTGAAGGATCTGGTCTAAGTCCTCGGTCGCCAGGGCGGGCGCGTACTTGAGCAGCCGCAACCCCTCCAGCCGCAAGGCTTGGGGATAGATAGCGCGGTAGATGTTGCAGTTCGGCGACTTGATGTCGTACCTGCCGGTCGCACGGAACGTGGCCACGGTGCAGCCGCCAGTGCACCAGTATCGCCAGGAGCAGTCGCGGCAGCCTTCTTTCTCGTCCACCACCAAATTAAGCGCGGTCGTCTTGTCCTGCCTGATCAACTGGAGTGGATCGTCGCTGAAGACATCGCCGAGTGTCTTCTCGATCTCCATGTGGCATTTGGCGACCTTGCCATGCTGGTCGATCACCACGTAATCCTCGCCGACACCACAGGAACGCTGGCGCTGTTCCAGCAACTGGCCTCGATCCAGGATCGAGCCGAGGACGCTCCAGGGCGGTAGGTACTCCTCAATCACGCCGAAGGCCTCGAGGAGGCCGCTGATGATGGTCTGCTCCTCGTAGCGAAGATCGGGGAATGCGGTCGCGCAATCGTTGTCCCTGAATAGGTTGAGACTGAAAGTGAGATTACGTTCCAGGGCATAGCGGACGGCGTCCGCTATGCCGTCGGCGTTGCGGTTGGTGATCGTGATGGATAGATGTGGCGGGTGGTTGCGCTCCGTCAGCCTGCTGATCCCCCGCTCGACCAGCTTGAACGAGGGTTTGCCGTTCCGTGTGGGCCGCTGGGCGTCGTGCCGGCTGCCTACGCCGTCTAGGGAGACCATCACCTGGACATCGTTCGCTTTCAGCCAGTCGATCAAGGTCGGCCGCAGCGCTACGCCGTTGCTGAGCAGTGTGCTGTAGAGGGTTAGTCCGTGCTTGTCGGCCAGTTCGCGGGCGTAGGCATGCAACTGGACCATGAGATGGTGGTTCAGGCTCGCCTCACCGCCTGCGTATTTGAGCTTGACGCCGGTGAAGCCGTGATCGGACGCGGACTTCATCACGGCTCTGACGGCGGCACGACCAGTTCCCTCATCCATAGGTTCACTGGACTTGTTTACATAGCAATACGGGCATTCGAGATTGCATGCGTTCGTGATGTGCAGCCAAGCCGTCAGCACTTTCCCGCTAGCGAACTCCGGACGCTGCGGCCTTCCGTGCGGGTAGATCATCTCAAGTTCGCCCAGGCGCCGCATGACGTCAACCGCGTTTTCGCGATCTTCCACCGAGGGCACCTGCGCCTCGGTAAACGTGACTGGCTGCCTGAACGCCTGGAATACGCGGTGTGCCGCCTCGTTGACGACGACGACTCCGCCGTGCCCTATCGGGTTGAACAACAATCGGTGTTCGGCGTCTAGGGCCCAGTCAATCACTTCGTGTGCGGACACCCAGCGGGCGTCGCGGCGACCAAGAGCGGACTGTGTCGCTTCGGAAGTGTTCAAGGCACGGCTGTCGGTGACCGCGCACGCACAGTCCTCGCATCCGTGTACAAGCAGATCGTATGCACCATCAAGATCGAAGGCCGAAATTGCGACAGGTCGACACGAACGGCGATCTGGAGTCATTTCCACGTCCTTCAGACAAGAAACCGAAGTAGTCCGTTGTTAGCATCGTTCTTCGCGGCAACCAGCATCAGTCGAGCCAGGCTGAGGTGTGATTCGCGCGCATCTCGTTCGCCGTTCCCTCAGGTACTCAAGGCAGAGTGAGCACCATTACCAATATCGCGGACGTTCTTAAAGTGTTACAGCAGGTGGCTAAGCCTAGGACTAGGCTGATCGTACCGAACAAGCTTCCGCCGAAATAATAGAGCCTGGCCCGCAAGCGATAAGAGTCGGGCCCGGCTAGGCGCATCTTTCACGCGCCGCGAACAGCGGCAGCGCCATCCACGTTTGGGTGGGTCCCGTCAGTAGATTTCTTCCAGCCGGGCCAGGACGAGGGTCGAGCCTTCCTCGAGATTGCTCCACTCGCGGCGAAGTGCTTGCTGCCAATCCGCCTGCACTTCGTCCGGCAACCCCTCGAACAATCTGGCGAATCTGGCGAACTCGTCGGGCAGGGCAGCAGCACCGGACGAGCCGACAAACCCCTGGGCCAGAAGCTTGAAACCGTCGACATAGTTCCTTAGAGCGACATCCAGCTCCTGGACGTCATGGCTTTCTGCCCATCGGCGAAGAGCTAGATGACCCTGGATTAGTTCCCAGCGACCGGTCAAGTCGGGGAATTCATACTCGCTGATCGCGTCCTCGATCTCACCCCGACGAGCCGCGATCTGGTCGATATATGCCACCTTCCCGGTCTCGCTCCACGCCCGGTAATTCGCTTCCGCGTACTCGATCAGGTTCGCGAGCAGGAACCAGCCATCGGATAGCTGGCGAGCCCAGTCGGCACCCTGCGCGAAGTAGGCGATGCCCGCGTCGAAGTCTGCGCCGAAGATTCGCCCGGCCCGGTTCAACGCCGACGGGTAACCTCGCATCGACTGGTCCCGGCAGATGTCAAGCGCGCGTGTGATAAGGCGTTTCGCCTGGTCTGCCGAGTCGCGTCCGGGGAGCAGGCTGACACCGTCATTCGTTGCCTGGTGAAGGCAGATGGCCTGTTCTTGATAGACAACCCCGAGCCACGACCAATTCCTGAGTTCCAGGAAGATCTGCTCTGCCTCGGCGAACGCTTTCCATGATTTCTGGAATCTGCGTTCATAACGGTACACCTCGCCGCAAACGCTCCACGAGGTCGCCTCCTCCTGGCGTCTCTTGAGGCGGCGGCGTACGGTAATCGCGCTCTCGACCAGATTTGAGCCCTCGCGGTACTTTCCGACCAGTCCCTTGACGTACGCCCAGTTGGTCTGGATCGATGCCATTTCCTCGCGGTCGTCGTCTGGGCTTTGCTTGGTCATGGTGGGCAATATCGAGTCTCGTGCTCGCTGGTATGCGTCGTCTGCCTCGCGCCACATGCCTTCGTTGCGGTAGTAGAAACCGAGTTCTTTATAGGCCTTCGCGACGAACATGCCGCGCTCTCCGAATGTGGTGTCCAGATTGCGAGCTTCGTCGAGGGCGCGCTGGAAGTACTGCAGGCCGTCTCTTACCCGACCGGGAATACGCATACATGCGTTACCCCGCAAGATGTGGATACGGTAACGCTGCGAAAAGTCGGCCTCGCCGACCAGGTGTCCTGCTGGCCGGTCGTCCGGTTCGCCGTCCGGCGGGGCCGCGAGCTGATCAAGAATAACTTCGGCCTCCTGCGGACGCTCCTCGAGAAAGTACTCAGCCATGGCGATACTGATCTCGGTATAGCGCGACGGATTGTCATCGAGCCAGTCCCGGAACTTGTCAATTTCGCTGCCTATTACATCGCCCAGAGCGCGTGCGTAAGCACCCCCAGGCAAGAAGCGTTGCATCTCGAGGGCTAGCAAGCCCTCGAAAAGCACGTCGTGCTGCATCGAGGCCGAGACGAGGAGAGTGAGGAACTGTTCGCTTCCGGTGAGCGGATCGCAGAGGAGCTGGTAAAACAGTCGGGCGACCTTAAGTTGGTCGAGCTCACGTTTCTTGGCGTCGAGCCGGCTGACCTCCTGGATGAAGTCCTGCTGCTCGCTAGCCTCGACGCCATCCCCACCCTGATGCAGCGAGGGGCCAAGGACGCTGAGCCTTTCGTCGACCGCGGACAGCTGCGCGTTGAGTTCGGCCTCCGGGCCGTCGATGAGCTCGACGTAAATGTCGACGGCCCGTTGCCACAACTGGCGCCGCCAGTGGTGATCCTGGTCGTGGAGAGGGATGATGCGGGCAGCAAGTTCCTCCGCCACGGCGTCGTGCAAGGTGACGAAACGGCCGTTGGCCCGCTTCCTGATCCAGGGTGTATCCAGCAGCATGTGCCAGGTCTCGTCCATGCTGACGCCCGGTGGCAGCGGATGGCCGTCCATGAGCTTGCGCCAGATATCCTCATTCACGCTTTGCCGGACTACCGCTAGCCGCTTGATGGCTTCATGCCAGAAATCAGCCTCACGATACGGTGTCACCAGACGGCGTTTAAAGTCCTCGTGCAGGTTCTGTCCAGCCGGCGTCATCCGACCCTGGTAGGGGATCTCCAGCTTTATTTCTGCCAGCGATCTGGTAGTTACCTCCTCCGGCATACCCTTCTCCTTGAGGTAGGAGAGAGCGAATGCCAACCAGAGCGGATGTCCTCGGGTGAGCAGGATCAGCTTCTGCTTCTCCTCCTCCGATTCCTGCTCATCAGTAATCGAGCGCTCCTCGTTTCCGCCAGATTCGTCGGCGACTTTCAGATCCAGGCCGGCTGAGATACTGCTAGCCTTCAGATAGTCAAGGGCGACGTTCTGGGTAAATTCGGTGAGCTGAATGCGATGCACGGAAATGTGCTGGTGGGGATCGTTCAGCTGCTTCTCGATTGGATCCTCGCCGTATCCTTCACGCGGCGGTCGACCAGAAAGTATGAATAGCGTGGCAGGAAGCGCCTTCATCCATTGCGTGATCGTCACCTGCAAGTACATGCCGCGGATCGCCTCGATGGTATCGAAGACGATGACGACGGTCTTGCCGGTTTCGTTGATGAACTGTCGGTAACACTGAACGAATATCTGCTTAATCCTGCCCAGGTGAGTGAGGACCGTCTCGTGATCAATATCTGACCGGGTGAAGCTAGGCAAGCGCGACAGATATTCGACATACGGTTCAAAATACTGGTTGTCCGGATCCAGTTGCCGTGCGATCTTGCGCTCGAGATTGGAAAGGAGCCAGTACTCTGAGTCATCTACGTCGACAGGCTCCATCCAGATCACGGAATCGCTGTCATTACCGCTTCCGGCTAGTTCGCGCAGCAGGGTCGTCTTCCCGATGCCGCCAGGACCATAGAGCAGGATCGCGCGGCTCTCCCCGTCGGCGCTGACCCGCGCGATGTGCCGTGCGATCTCTCCCTCTTCATCCCTATGAATGTAATTGGGGAAGAGAATGCCATCATCCATTCTTTACTCCGGTTGCGGCTCTAGTACATTCCTCAGGATCTCATTGAAGAACCCTCGGTCGCCGATAGTATTCTGGAACTCCTCGTCCCTTGAGATGCGCTCCACAGCGAATTCGCGGAGCTCGTCCTCAGTATAAGCAGCTGACCCCCGAAGGCCGCGGGAAAGAACTCGTGCAGACTCGATGAGATCCGCCTCTAGGACCAGCGAAGGCTGCAGGCGAAGCGCTGCCGCTTCATGCCACAGACATTCCACAAGTCCGACAATCTGCTCCTTGCCGAACTGCTGGTCGGCCCAGATCGCCATGAAATCTCGGGCCTCCCGGTGCGCCGCAATGCGCTGGGCGTCAGTAATGTAGTAATAGCGGAACAGGAGTCGCCGTATAGCACCGGATATCTCCTGCCAGGGCTCGTCGAGCGGCCGCCGGAGCAGGGCTGAGTTGCTGATCGCCCGCCAAAGATCCTCTATCGCCCAGGGAACGTCCGCCAAGCTGCTTTTGAGACCGTCGTCGCGTGCTTGGTAGTGGCGCAGATGAGATCGGGTGAACAGGCGATACGGTGCCAGTATTCGAAGGGCGTGCTCGAGTGCTGCTGACCGGGCGGTTGCGCCGGCATGAGAGTTGATCTCGCCATGATTGAGGGGGAATAGGCTGTCCGGCGCGAGCAGTGCATCTTTAATGTATGGCTGCGCTAGTTCCCGGAATAGCTGCTCTGTTTCCAGCCGTTCCATTGCTGCCCAGCCCTGGTGTCGTATCCAGGCGATACAGCGCGTCAGCAGCGCTGGCAGTCCCTCGCATAGCCGGGAGACACGCTCAACATCGCGAAGGAAAGGTCCCCTCTCAAAAGTCCGTCCCATCTCGCTCGCCAACGCAAGCATAGTATCCCGGACGACCTCGGGACTGAACTCAGTCAGCGACAGGATGGACAGCCTGGGATCGGGGGTAATTCCGCGCCACTCATTCTCGCGGCGGCTGCCGATGACAACCGCGAAGCGCGCCTGGGCCAGGCCGGCCTCGCTCACGATGTTGTGAATCTCGCTGAGAGCGACTCGCAGGATGCGTGCCGTTTCTTCAGGAATGAGCTCCGCGCTGTCGATCACGTAGAGATGCTGGCGGTAGCTAGTGATGATCTTCCGTGCGATGAGGATGTAGGTATCACGCTCAAGGGCGGTTGGCGAGTCCGGGCCAAAGAGACATCGAAGTAGTGAGCCGACGTCCGTCCGGACCGCAGCCTTCTGGTCGCGGATTTCGACAAGCTTTACCACCCAGGGATTTTGCTGCTCAAGAACGAGCGCTGCACTCAGCCGGTCGAGAAACCAGGTCTTGCCTAGCTGCGGGGGTGCGATCACGAGCCAGAAGTGCGGACCGCCAAAATTTGTCAGGCCGCGGACCGCCACTTCCAGCTCAGTGGAGCGGTTGCGGAAGAGTACCGCCTTCGGACCTGGACTGGCGGCTGCCACGGCCGCCATGCCTTCCGCTGACCTGAGGCGGACCGCCAGCTCCTCCAGGGCGCTCTCCAGGTGCCGCCGGTCCGTAACGTCGAGCCACCGCTCACGCGGCGGAAGTCCATCGGCGGGTTCCCCGGTTTCGCGGACGAGGAGCACGTGGACGAATGTCCCCGCCGGGAAGTAGAGCCGCAGACCCTGCTCGCGGCACATAGCAAGCTCGCGCTCTCGTCGGCAGAGCGGAGCGGTCAGGAAGTCTGGAGAGAGCAGCACAATGTAGGCATGAGCTTGGCTGACGTGCTCTTCGGCAGCATTGATGGTCAATGCGGACTCGCCGGGTCGCCACAGCTGAACAGTCTCAGGCATATGTTCGGAGAGCCAGGCCGCGATCACGCTGGCGATCTCACTGTCCTCAGCAGCGCAGCCCAAAAAGAGCACGATCTCAGCCCCTCCCGCACGAAATCGTGGTGCCGTCAAACCCAAGCCGACTGTGATGAACGGCCGCGCCGAGGTTAATGCCGCCGCTGTCACTTGAGCCACTTTCGGTCTAGCTTGAAGACTGTACATTACAGAATATAGATCGGTATGCCCTTAGGGCAATGTGGTGTATGAATCCGTATTCCCCCGGCGGGACCGTACTTACCCGAGCGTGCGCATCACTGCAGGCACACGGCCGAATGGCCGCCGTGACCCGAGTTGTATACATGGGTGGGAGGTAGCCGTGATGAGTCTGGAGCTAGGGAGAACTTACGCCAAGCCAGTTCAGGGCGGCCGTCCCCGATGATGATCCAACTGCCTACGTCGAACTACCCCGAGACCAGGATGCTGCGCAGCAGGCTCCGGGAGATGTCCGACGTAGCCGTGGCCCGTTCGCCGGGTCGGTTGCTGATACGGCGAACCCAGTGTCCTTTACTTGCTCACGTGTCAGGTTCACATTTCAAAAAGGAGCGGAGCATTCCTTTTAATGTAGAAGACGTCAATGACGTCGTATCGCTCACGGGGGTGGCCAGTCTAGGTGGCTGACTGGTTGCGCTGCGCGATACCCAGTCTCTGGCGCAGTACTCCCTGGGCTGGCGCGCCCCATCCGCCAGACTCGTCCCGTTCTTATCGTGATTTATTCAACCTGGAGTCACCGGCGCGATGTAGTGCTGGAGCGGTCGGCCTGCGGCGTCGCGCCGCCTGACCGGTCGGCTGGGGTGGCAAGCCGCGCCAGGGAGCTGCGAGGCTATGACCATGACCGTCTCCGCCTCGGGGCCTGCCGGGATCTTCATCAGCTACCGGCGAGAGGATGCCGCCTACCCCGCGGGCTGGCTCTACGACCAACTAGCCGCTCACTTCGGCGAGCAGCGGGTCTTCAAAGATATTGATTCTATTCAGCTCGGGGACGATTTCGTCGAGGAAATAAATACCGCGGTCGGGTCGTGCGTCGCGTTTCTCGCGGTGATTGGCAGGCGCTGGCTGACAGTCACCAGCGAAGATGGGAAACGGCGTCTGGATGATTCTGCAGATTTCGTCCGATTGGAGATCGAGGCTGCCCTGCGACGTGAGGTGCGGCTCATACCGGTCCTGGTTGACCATGCAGTGATGCCTCGCGTCGCCGAGCTGCCGCCTAGCCTTAGGCCATTGAGGCGACGTCAGGCCCTTGAACTCAGACACGACCGTTTCAAGTCAGATATCAGCCACCTGCTCGAAGTCCTCGACGTGATTGTCGATCAGGCGGCAGCTCATCCAGCAGAAGTTGTTAGCCCGGCAGAGGGCGAAAGCGTGCTCCGCGGTGAACGGTCGCGGGCTGCCTCCACTGCCATGAGAGTGGGCCGGCAGGAGAGGGCGGATCGCGACCGCGCCAGGCTGCCGCTAGGCGGCGCCCGCCGCACTGTCGTGCTCGGCTGCGCCAGAGGTGCCGGACAGACCGTTACCGCCTTGATGACCGGTCAGACCCTGGCCGCAGTCCGCGGCACTTCCGTCGCTGGGCTTGACCTGAACCCAGGCGACACTTCGCTCGCCTCGCGCAGCGTGCCCGTCGGCTCGATAGCCGCGCTGCTCGAACGCCATGGACCGGACGACGGGACTACCGCTCGTCCAGAAGCGAGATTTGACGTGATCGCCGGTCCGCAGCCGACTGACCGCTTCTGGCCGCTCGCGGACGATCAGTACCGGCGACTCGCCGTTCTGCTGGCCGAGCGCTACCCGCTGACTGTCATCGACCCTGGGCCTACTGGGCTCAGCCAGGTGCTTTCTATGGCTCATCAGCTGGTGCTGGTCGTCCCAGCTAGCCCTGAAGGAGGGTCCTATCTGACCAATACGTGGCAATGGCTAACCGCGCACGGGTACAGCGAGCTGGCCAGCCAGGCCGTCACCGTGATCAACGGGGTGAGCGCGCGGAGGATGGAAGACGTGCTCCGGTCCGAAGCCATGGCGAGGGGCCGCTGCCGGGCTATCGTTCGCGTGCCGTGGGATGAACTGCTGGCCACCACACAAGTGCCGTCAGCGCTCCGCCAGCCGACCAGGCACGCCTACACGGCGTTGGCTGGCGTGCTAGTGGCGGGTATGGCGGCAGTTCAAGGTCCTGGTGAGAGTTCCGGCCCCGGCCCTCCGGAGGCCAGCCAGACGGATTCAGCGTCCGGGGAACAGAACATCACCTCGGGGTAGCGCGGTGACGGCTGATCCAGCAGGGCTTGCGGCTCGCCGCGCAGGTGCTGGTCGAAGAAGGCCCGGACGTAGGCGCGGGTGATGTCCATTGACCGGGTTCCGGCAAGGCCTGCGCCGACGTCGATGCCGATCTGATCCGCCAGCAGCGCGAGGTCGTTGAAGGAAGCGTGGATCGCTCCGGCTACCACCAGCCACCGCTTCCAGCCGGTCAGGAGCCTCCAGGCGTGTTCCCAGCTAGTCACGTTACCGCCGACTCCCGGGGTGTAGTTGGACTGCTTGCCCAGGAACAGGAACGGCCGTGACAGGCCAGGGTCCGGGATCGGGACGTGAATCGTGCCGTCCATGTCGATGCCGGCCCGGATGCGGGAGTCGGCCAGCAGGGCGGCGATGGCGGCGGCGCCGCCGATGGAGTGGCCGGCCATCGCGATGCGGGACGGGTCGATCAGCGCGGCGGCCGGCCAGTCCGGGCGCGCGCCGGTGAGTTGATCGAGGACGAAGGAGATATCGGCGGCCCGGCCTGCCGACAGCTTCTCCCAGAACCCCTCGCCCCGGCGGCGTGTCTCGCGGGCCAGGCAGGTGGTGACCCGCCCGTCGGGAAAGGCGGTGCCGAAGCTCTCGTAGGCGTGATCGATCCCGGCCACGACATAGTCGTGGCTGGCCAGGTCCTCGGCCAGGCCGGTGAGGGCGCTGCGGGAGTTGGTGAAGCCAGGTGAGAGCACGACGAGGGGCCTGCTGCGCTGACGCCCGGCTGGCGGGGCGCTACTGACGGCGTTGGTTCGGACCGTGCTCAGCGCGCCGGGCGGCACCCCGGCGATATCCCTGCTGGTGAGGTGGAGCACGGATTCCGCGGGCGTCATGTACTCCGCCCGCGGCCCATCCGATGGCATCGCCGGGTACCACAGGGAGACCATCAGCTCTCGTGCGGTCACCCCCGCGGCCCAGGGGTCAGGACGGGAGGTGTCCGTCAGCCACAAGGATGTGGTGCCGACAGGGCATCGGCCGGTCGGCTCAGGCAGGCGCGGCGTGTGCCCCTGCGCGGCCAGCGCGTCGCCGGCGTCTGCGGGAGTTCCCATGCCGCCCATCATCACCGGCCGGCCCGGCCGGCGCCATCCGGAAAACCCCACCGGTCACCCAAAACGGCCCCGGGAGCGGCCGCAACGCGCTGGCGGCCGGGCGCGGTGAGCTCGACCTGGGCTTGGCCACCAGCCGGCGCTGCCGCGCTGGGCGGGTGCTTAGCGCTCGTTGCCTTCGCGCAGCCAGGCGATGTAGTCGGCGGTCGCGCGTTCGGTGTCGTAGCCGGGCTGGTATCCGGTGTCGGCGTGGATGCGGGTGATGTCGAGGTAGTTCGGCTGGCCGGTCCCGCCAGCGGGCAGCTCGATCTGGGCGTCCGGGATGACTTGCTTGATCGCGGCGATGACCTCGGCGTTAGCCGTGGCGCGGCCCGAGGCGACGTTGTAGGTGCGGTAGTTGAGCTGGTCCGCGAGCTGCAGGAGCGCGATGGCCCGGCCGCAGTCCTTCACGTAGCACAGGTCGATCGCGTCTTCCGCGTGCACCGGGGAGGGCAGCTGCGAAAGGTCAGGCGCGGCGCCGCGGACGGCGGCATGGACGAGCTGGGGGGCGGGGAAGAACGGGCTCGCGACCCGGCCGAGCGGGCCCCAGATGGCGCCGATGCGGTAGTTGACGATATCGAGGCCGGTGGCGCCGGCCAGGTGGTCGGCGAGCAGTTCGCCGATCATCTTGAAGGCCGGAATGACGTGGGGTGAGGTCATCAGCAAAGGCATGTCCTCGCGGAGCGGGCCCTCGGCGGTGACGCCCCCGTACACGCCGATCGTGCTGGCCACGCCCACGCGCTCCACGCCCCAGGCCTGGGCCGCCTCCATGACGTTGAACAGGCCGCCGAGCGCCTTTCGCGCGGCCGCAACCGGCTGGTCGGAGCCGGGTGGCCAGGGCATGGACCCCGCGAGGTGCACGATGCCGGTGATCTTGTGGCGGGCGCCGACGTCGAGCAGCGCCGTCAGATCGGTTATGTCGGCCTGCTCCACCGCTACCTGCGCGCCGTCGAGGCCGGCCGGTGCCCCCGCGGCACGGCGCTGGACCAGTACGCAGGCCTCGCCTTGGTCGAGCAGAGAGCGCACGGTGTGTGAACCGATGAACCCCAGGCCTCCGGTGACCATGATCATCGCCGCACCGTCCTGTCGTAGAGCTGATCGTCAGTATTACTGACAATCAGGCTAGCGATAGAATTTGCGGGTGTCAAAGACCGACGGGCCGGGCCCGGAACTGAGCAGGCGGCTGGGTTACCTGCTCAAGCATGCGCAGCTCCGGATGGCCGAGCTGACCGCGGCGGCGCTGGCGCCGTACGTCATCGACGGGCGGGAGCTTGGTGTGCTGCTGGTCCTCGCCGACGGCCAGCCAGCCTCTCAGCAGCAGGCGGCGCAGCGGCTGGCCATCGACCGCACGACCATGGTCGCGATGCTGGACACGCTGGAAGGCAAGGGCCTGGTGTCACGCCACCCGGACGCGGACGACCGGCGGCGGAACGTGGTCG
>Ga0302325_10027802_pt1 | contig 11716 bp, 9 predicted proteins | sample Palsa_T0_2_FD_201948 | JGI IMG/M metagenome (GOLD analysis project Ga0302325, IMG submission 201948) | Peat permafrost microbial communities from Stordalen Mire near Abisko, Sweden - Palsa_T0_2 | ecosystem: Environmental > Terrestrial > Soil > Palsa > Peat permafrost | place: Sweden: Abisko... | reverse complement strand
CGGCCGCGATGCCGGTCAGGGCGGCCGCCCACGCCGGGGTCTTCGGCACCCCGTCGCCGTCACCGCGCAGGTAGCCCGCTGGCTCTGCGCATGGTGGAACCGGCCCGCGCTGGCCCAGCCATAAGACCCGCCATACACGCCATCCGGGCCGTAGCGGCCGTATACCCGGCGAAGTTCGGTGGCCAGCAAGTCAAGCGCCGCCTCCCAGGACACGGGCACGAACACGTCGCTGGCCAGGTTCTCCAGGATCCGGCTGGGCGCCGGATCCTCCCGCCAGGGGCGTACCGACGTCAGCTGCCGCCCGTCACTCTCGATCTCCGCCGCACCCCAATGCGTGAGGTGGACGTACCTGCGCTGCTCGGCCACAGTCACCATTGAAACCGAAAGGCCCGGCTTATCGTGAGCCGGCCAGCCCAGGACGAGGTTCGCCTCGGTTTATGCGGTGGCTGGCTGCTGTCGTCGCGGTAGCGTCGCGATGCGCGGGCCTCGGAGCCGGGTTCCCGGTTGGCCAGCCGCAGCCCGCGTCCGGCCAGGTCGCTGACACCGCAGATGCCATCGGCGAGGTCGGGTCGCAGCACCAGCCCTTCCCGCCAGGCGCAGAATCCGATCACCTCACCCCCGCGGGGCAGCATCTCCGCGGCCGGGCCGATGTTGTACTCGGTGCCCGGGCCGCGCAGGTGCGACCCGGCGACGTGCACGAGTCCTTCGGCGGCCAGCGCGAGGGCTTCCCGGCTCGAGCACGGCCACCAGGTGAACGCCACCGGCGGGTCAAGGCGCCCCAGCGGTGCCTCCAGCAGCGGCAAGGCCGGATCGCAGCCCGCCGCGACCAGGGTCGGCCGGGACGGCTGGATAGGCCGGACCGTCCTGGTCTGCCGTCCCCGGTCGCGGCCTGCCCCGGTCACCGGCCCCTCGGTGACCAGCCCGCCCGCGGGCAGGAACCCGGCCCGGGTCACTGTCGCGCCCCGCAGCGGCAGCGCGACGTGCCCGTCGCCCACCACGGCGAGCGTGACCCTGGCTCCCTGACCGCCCAGCGGCGCGACCTGCCTGACCGCGACCGGCACCACCGTGTCATCTGTCCCGAAGAGCTCCTCCACGGTCAGGCTCAGCGCGCGGGACAACGCGATGGCGACCCGCAGGGACGGATCGGATACGCCGGACTCGAAGGCCGAGATGGCCTGCCGCGATACCCCGGCCATGTCGGCGACCTGCTGCTGGGAGAACCCGCGGGCCTGCCGGGCCAGCCGCAGCCGGGTGCCGTTCCCGCGGGTCATCCTGGTCAAGGATGTGCGCCGTCCCGCGATAGGTTGATGACATGCCGGGCCGGATCGTGCTGTACGGCGCCACGGGCTATACCGGTGCGCTGACCGCGCAGGCGATGGTCGCCCGCGGCGCGCGCCCGGTTTTGGCGGGCCGTGACCAAAGCCGGCTGAGCGCGCTCGCCGCCCGGATCTCGCCGGCCGGCGACGGGGCCAAGCTGGAGACGGTGGTCGCGGCGGCGGCAGGACCCGGGCCGCTGCGCGATCTCATCGGCGCCGGTGACGTGCTCGTGTCGACGGCGGGACCGTTCATGAAGGTCGGCCGGCCCGTCGTGGCCGCGGCGGTGGATGCGGGCGCGGTCTACCTGGATTCCACCGGTGAGCCGCCGTTTATCCGCCAGGTGTTTGAGGAATTCGGCCCACGCGCCGAACGAACCGGTGCGGTCCTGCTGACCGCTTTCGGCTATGACTACGTGCCGGGAAACCTGGCTGGGGCTCTCGCGCTCCAGGCCGCCGGGCCCGCCGCCACGCGGGTACTCCTCGGCTACTTCGTCCGGGGGGACATCCGGGGAGGAACAAGCGCGGGCACCCGCGCATCGGCGACCGGCGTGCTGCTCGAACCCGGATACGCCTTCCGCGGTGGCCGCATCGTGACCGAACGGACCGGCGCGCACGTCGCCTCGTTCACGGTCGACGGGAAGAACATGGAGGCCTTCTCTGTCGGCTCTTCAGAGCATTTCGCGCTGCCCAGGCTCCGGCGGGCAGACGGCGTCCCCCCGCAGGCGCCGCTCACCGACGTGGGCGTCTATCTCGGCTGGTTCGGCCGTGCCACCAGGCTCGTCCACTACGGCTCCGTGCTCACTTCCCCGGTGAGCAGTCTGCCCGGTGTGCGCCGGGGCCTGGATGTGGCGGCCCGCCGGATTCAGCGCAGCCGGGCCACGCCCGGCCCGACCGAGGCCATCCGCTCCGACGTGGTGGCCGTGGCGCGCGATCCGAGCGGCCGGGACGTGGCCGTGGTGCACCTGACCGGCGGAGATCCCTACTCGTTCACCGCGTCGATGCTCGCCTGGGCGGCGGTCAAGGCGGCCGCCGACGGCGTGCGGCCCGCGGGCGCGCTCGGCCCGGTGGAAGCCTTCGGCGCCGGCCTCCTCGAAAGGGCCTGCGCTGACGCAGGATTTCAGCGCGAGCGAGCCTAGCCAGTGATGATCGGGTCGGCGCAGCTGCCCGCAGGATTCACCCGGCCCGGCCAGCACCCTACGCGAGGGTCGCTCCGCTACGCGGGACAGGGCGGTTTTTGCGGCTTATGGTGATCTGATGGTGGCATGCACGACGTGCGGTGCATCGTGGGGGGCAGCGGACCGGTTCTGCGGTGATTGCGGTACCCCCTTGTCGGCCTGCCCGGAGTGCGGGGCTGCCGTCGTTCCCGGTCGGCGCTTCTGCAGTGGCTGCGGGTACCGGCTGACCGATCCGGCGGCGGCCGTGGTAGCTGCGGAGCCCGTGGCTGCCGCCGAGCCCCCGCCCGCCGGTAGAACGCCAGTGGCCGAGCGGCGGGTGTGCTCAGTACTGTTTTGCGACCTGGTGGGGTTTACCCCGCTGACCGAGGCGCGGGATCCGGAGGCGGTCCGCGAGTTGCTGTCGGCGTATTTCGCGGTGGCCCGGGAAATCATCGGGCGGTACGGCGGGGTGACCGAGAAGTTCATCGGGGATGCGGTGATGGCGGTGTGGGGTACCCCGGCCGCGACAGAACAAGATGCCGAACGGGCCGTCCGGGCCGCGCTCGATCTCGTCGCCGCGGTGAGTCAGCTTGGCCGCGACGAGGACGTCCCGCACCTGGCCGCCCGCGCCGGGGTCGTGACCGGGCCGGTCGCGGTGAACCTGGCCGCGGCCGGGGAAGGCATGGTGGCCGGCGACGCGGTGAACACCGCGGCCCGGATCCAGACGGCGGCCGGGCCGGGCCAGGTGCTGGCCGATGAGACCACCCGCGGGCTGGCGGGCCGCGCCGTCGGGTTCGCCGATGCCGGTGCGCATGTGCTGAAGGGCAAGGCCGGCCCGCAGTCGTTGTGGCGGGCCACCCGGGTGCTGTCGGCGGTCGGCGGCGCGCAGCGGGTGGACGGCCTGGAGGCGCCGCTGACCGGGCGGGACGCGGAGCTGCGGACGATCCGGGAGCTGTTCCACGCCGCCGCGGACCGGCGGGTGCCGCGGCTGGTGCTGGTCTCGGGTCTGGCCGGGGTGGGCAAGTCGCGGCTGGGCTGGGAGTTCGAGAAGTACGCCGACGGGCTGGCGGCCGAGGTGTGGTGGCACCGGGGGCGGTGCCTGTCCTACGGGGACGGAGTCGGGTTCTGGGCGCTGGCCGAGATCGTCCGCCAGCGCCTGGGCATCGCCGAGGAAGATCCGCCTGCCGCCGCCGCGGCCAAGCTCGAGGCGGGCCTGGCGCGGTTCGTCCCGGACCCGGACGAGCGCGGCTATGTGGGCGCCCGGCTGGGGCGGCTGCTCGTCGTTACCAGCACCGGGGACAGTGGGGGGCCCTTGTCGCAGGAGGAGTTGTTCGCCGGGTGGCGGCTGTTCTTCGAGCGGCTCGCGGCGACCCGCCCGGTGGTCCTGCTGGTGGAGGACGCCCAGCACGCCGACGCCGGGCTGCTGGATTTCCTGGATCACCTCATCGACTGGGTGCGGGACCTGCCGCTGTACGTGCTGGTGTTCGCCCGGCCCGAGCTGATCCAGTCCCGGCCGGGGTTCGGCACCGGCCGGAACCGCAGCGTGCTGACCCTGGACCCGCTGGATCCGGTCTCGATGGACCGCCTGACCGAAGCCCTGGTCCCGGGCATGCCCGCAGCCGCCCGGGCGGCGATCACTGATCAGGCGCAGGGCTTGCCGCTGTTCGCGGTGGAGACGATCCGCGCGCTGATCGACCGGGATATCGTGCAGCCGGTCGAAGGCGTGTACCGGCTCACCGGCGACATCGGGGAGCTCGAGGTGCCCGGCAGCCTGCACGCGCTGCTGGCCGCCCGGCTCGACGCGCTGGATCCGGCCGCTCGCCAGGTGACCGGCGATGCCGCGGTGCTGGGCACCAGCTTCCCGGCCGAGGCCCTGATCGCTGTGTCTGGCCGGGACGAGCAGACCGTCCGTTCCGCCCTGGCCGAACTGCTCCGCCGCGAGATCCTCACCGTGTCGGCGGATCCGCTCTCGCCCGAGCGGGGCAGCTACCAGTTCACCCAGGACCTGCTGCGCCGGGTCGCGTACGACACCCTGTCCCGCCGGGACCGCAAGGCCCGGCACCTGGCCGTCGCCGCCCACCTGCGGCAGGCCTTCCCCGGAGACGGCGAAGAGGTAGCCTTCGTCATTGCCCGCCACTACGCCGACGCCCTGAACGCCATCCCCCGCGACCCAGGAACCGAGGCGATCCGGGAGCAGGCCATCACCGCCTACATCCGGGCGGCCGAGCGTGCCGACCGCACCGGCGCTCCCGCGGCCGCCGCGGCCGGTTACACCATCGCGGCCCAGCTCACCCTGGACGCGGCTCCCGGTGACCGGCCGGACGCGGGCACCTTGTGGGAACACGCCTCCGACGCGGCCCTGTCCCAGGGCGACCTGACCGCCGCCGCCGAGCACGCGGCCCGGGCTCGCGAGTACCACGCAAGCTGCGGTGATCGGCGTGGCGCGGCCCGGGCCCTAGCCCTGGAAGCCGAGGTGCTGCAGGCGCACGGCCGGTATGCCGAGGCCCGGGAGCTGCTCAGGCCGGCCCTGGCCGTGCTGCAGGAGGAGCCGGACGGCGCGACCGTCCGCGCACTCCGGCGCCTGGCGGAACAGGAAGTGATGGCCGGATCACCGGACGCCGACCGGCTCACCACCGAGGCGCTGGTCCTCGGCCAGGCTCTCGGCAGCAACCCATACCAGTTGGCCGCCCTGTTCGCGGCCAGGGCCTCCTATCTGTTCTTCAGCGAGCGGCTCGCCGAAGGGCTGGCGTATGCCAACCAAGCTGTCCGGTTCGCCGAGCAGTCGGGAGACATCAGGCGGCAGGGGCAGGTGCTGGCCAACCTGGCCTGGGCGCTGTCCGCCAGCGACCCGGCCGCTGCGGCCGAGACGGCCGCAGCGGCCGCCCGGCACCTGCGCCAGGTCGGCGACCGGACCGCCCTGGCCGGCGCGCTCGACAACCTGGTTCAGGCGCAACTGCTCCTCGGCGACTGGAACGCGGCCGACGACACCCTGGCCGAGGCGCTGGACGTCGGCAAGCTGGAAGACCGGTTCCTGCTCGGCGACCGGGCCTGGCTGGCCGCGATGCGCGGTGACGCGGGCGCCGCCCGGGCGATCCTGGCCGGGCTGCCGGACACCGACGATATCCAGGAACAGGCGATGCTCGCCCTGGCCCAGGCCTTCAGCGCCGCCGCGGAGCGCAGTCTCGGTGACGCTCTGGCGCACGCGCGCCGCGTCCTCGCGCACGCCGACGTCCTGGGGCTGAGCCACGAGGCCATGCGCTGGGCCTGGCCGCTGGCCGCCCGCGCCGCCTGCGACCTGAACGACACGGTCGCCGCGCAGGAACTAATCGCCCAGCTCGACGCCCACCCGCCCGGCCACCTCGGCCCGATGCTGCGCGCCGAGCGTGACCTGGCCCGGGCCCGGCTCGCCGAGCGCCGCGACGACCCCGGAGCCGGGTCGGTCCTCGCGGCTGCCATCAACCGTCAGCGCCAGGACAGCACCCCGTACCATCTCGCCCACGGCCTGCTCGACCAGTCCGGGTACCACCTGCGTCACGAGAATGCCGACGCGGCCGCCGACGCTCTCGCCGAGGCCCGCGCCATTGCCCGCCAGCTCAGCTGCGCGCCGCTGCTTGAGCGTGCCGCCGCCGTGGAGCCGGTGGCGCCCACTCGACCGCTGGCGCCCGGAACTACCCGGTGATATTCACCGTCTGACGGACCGCGGTACGGTCCTGGGCCAGGTCGACCAGGGCCGCGGCGAAGGCGGACCGGGCCAGGCTGTAGGGGCCCTTGGTGAACAGCCCGGTGCTGCGCCGCGCCGGGCCACGGGCGGGCTTGCGGGTGAGCCGGGTGCCGCGCAGGATCGTCCAGTCCAGCTCGGTCGAGGCGATGACCTGGTCGGCCGCGGCCTGGTCGGCGAACTCTTTGGCGAAGATCCTCCGGATCACCCCGGCGACGATGTAGGGCCGGGTCGCGACCATTCCGTAGGCGCTGGTGGCGACGAGCCGGGGCACACCGAGGGACTGCATGGCGGCGGTGACGGTCCGGGCGATCCCGGCGATCACGTCAGCCTCGCCCCGGCCGCTCACCGTCACGATCACGGCGGCCTGGCCGGCGATGGCCTTCTCGACCGCGACCCCGTCGCGCCCGTCGCCTTCGACCACCCCGGCCAGCCCGGTCACGCCGGCGAGGGCGCCGGCATCCCGGGCGAAGGCCGTCATCTCATGCCCGCGGCGGATCCCGTCCGCCAGGACGAGCCGTCCGGTGCCGCCGGTCGATCCGAACACTGCGATCTTCATCCGGGCTCCTCAGTTAGCCATATCAATAACAACCACATTGATTGGAACCAATCTAACTGGTTCCTAGCTATACTGAGGGCGTGAACAGGATCTGTCAAGCGCGTGCCTAGTCCCGAAGCCGGGGCGGACCTCGAGCCGCTGGCCGGCCAGATCCACGTCGCCGCCCGGGCCACCCGCGGCCTGCTCGACGCCGTGCTCGCCCAGGCCGGCACCACCTTTTCGAGCTGGACCGTGCTCGCCGCCCTCAGCGCCCGCGGGCCAGCCATCCAAAAGGATCTCGCCAGGTCCCTCAGCATGATCGGCCCGTCGGTCGTCGAGCGCATCGACCAGCTCGAATCGGCCGGCCTGGTCACCCGCTCCCCGGTGCCAGGAGACCGCCGGGCCTCCCTGGTGGACCTGACCGGCGAGGGTAAGACGCTGATCGCGCGCGTACACGGCGTCATGCGCGCCACCGAGGACGCGCTGATCGACGGGCTCGACCCGGGCGACGTGCAAACCACCCGGCGGGTGCTCGCGCAGGTCGCCGAGCGCGCCAGGACGCTGCGGGCCGAGCGGTCAGCCGGAGCCGGGTGATGGCGAGCGCGGCCAAGCCTGATCCAGGCGCGGGTAGATCCGGCGGGCGTTGAGCTCGTAGACCTGGTCCCGGTCGCCGGATGGCAGGCCGAGCGCGTCGATGTAGCGCCGGGTGTCGTCGAAGTGGTGCCCGGTCTGCGGGTCGACGCCGCGGACCGCTCCGATCATCTCCGAGCCGAACACGATGTTGCCGACCTCGATGACCTTGAACAGCAGGTCGATGCCGGGCTGGTGGTACACGCAGGTGTCGAAGAACACGTTGCCCATCACCGACTCCTCCAGCGGGGGACGGCCGAGCATGTCGGCCAGTCCGCGGAAGCGCCCCCAGTGATACGGCACCGCGCCACCGCCGTGCGGGATGATCAGCCGCAGCGCTGGGAAGTCTTTGAACAGGTCGGCTTGCATGAGCTGCATGAACGCAGTGGTGTCGGCGTTCAGGTAGTGCGAGCCGGTGGCGTGGAACGCCGGGTTGGTCACGGCGGACACGTGCACCATGGCCGGCACGTCGAGCTCGGTCATCGCCTCGTAGAACGGGTACCAGGACCGGTCGGTCAGCGGCGGCGAGGTCCAGTGGCCGCCGCTCGGATCCGGGTTGAGGTTGCAGCCCGCGAAGCCGAGCTCGAGCACGCACCGGCGCAGCTCCGCGACTGACCGCTCGATCGGCACGCCGGGAGACTGCGGCAGCTGGCAGACCCCCGCGAACCGGCCCGGATACAGCCGAACGACGCGGGCGATCAGGTCATTACTCACCTGCGCCCACCGGGTGCTGACGGCCTCGTCGCCGAAGCTGTGCTCCATCGCCGAGGCGCGCGGAGAGAAGATCGTGGCGTCGATGCCCCGCTCGGCCATCAGCTTCAGCTGGCTGCCCTCGACCGAGGCGCGGATGTCGTCGTCGGAGATGTCCGGGTACGGCGGCGCCGCGACGCCGGCCGCGAACGCGGCCTTCTGCGCCTGCCGCCAGTCCGTATGAGCCTGCGGCGCGGTCGTGTAATGCCCGTGGCAGTCAATGATCACCGGAGCTCACGCCACCGGCGGGGTGCCGTGGGTGTGGAAGGACTCGATCGTCTTCAGCCCCCAGGCCTGTCCCTTGGCCCGTTCGGCCTCGGTCCAGTTCAGCGGCCGCCAGTCCGGCGCGAAAACGAGCCGCGCCCCGGCGTTGCACAACTCGATCCGGTTGCCGCCGGGCTCATAGACGTACAGGAAAAAGGTCTGCTGGATGGCGTGCTTATGCGGGCCGGTCTCGATGAACACATCGTGGTCCAGGGCCAGGTCAGCGGCGCGGAGGATCCCTTCCCTGGAGTCAACCGCGAACGCGATGTGGTGCAGCCGCCCGGCCGTCCCGGTCCAGTCGCGGGTGTACACCGCGTCATAGCCCTTGTTCGTGAACGTGGTCCAGCTGCCGGCCGTGGTCCCGTCGTCCAGCACGATCTGCTCGGTGACCATCGCCCCGAGCGCGTCCACCAGGTAATCACGGTTGGGTACCACCTCGGCGCCGAGGTAGTTGATGTGATCCAGGCGGCGGACCGGTACGCCGTGCGCGGGGTACGCCGCCGCCTGGTTCTTCAGCGCCGGCACCTGCCCGGCCGGCGGGGAGTACCACGCCGACTCGTAGTACAGGCCGAGCTCATGACCGTCCGGGTCGGTGAAGACATACGTCGGACCGTAGCCCGGATCACCGTCCGCCCAGCCCACGCCGCGGCCGGAGGCCTGGATCTCCTTCACCCGCCGCTCTAGAGCATCCGGGCTGGCCGCCCGCAGGTTAGTCCGGCCCACCCCGGAGGTCGCATGCGCGGTCAGCTTGATCGTCGTCTGCTCATAGTCGTCCCACGCGTGCAGGAACACCGAGTCCCCGGCCGAGCCGGTCACGGACAGGCCGAGGTAGGAGGTGAAGAACTCCAGGCTCTGCTCCGGCACCGGAGTGCGGAGCTCAACGTGGGCCAGATGGGCGATATCGTGCAGCGGTGGCATAGAGACCATTATCGTCGCGCTATCCGGTGGCGGAGGTGGACGGGAATCGAACCCGCCAAACCGAGATACTCGGTTTCACCGGTTTTGAAGACCGTGGCGCCCACCAGGAACGCGTACACCTCCACGCCGCCCGCACCCTGATACGGAGGACAATCGAACCGATCGCCTCAGCTAATCACAAATGGCCTGGCTGTCACAGCCGCACCGCCCGGCGATCGCTGTCGATCCGGACGGTCCGCCGGGTTCGATCCAGTAGCTCCATGAGCGGAACGGCCGTCCGCCGGGTGGTGCCCAGAGCGATACGGGCCTGACTCAAGGTGAAGGGCTGTTCGATCGCGGCAAGCCGGGTCACCGCCTCGTCCATCGCCTCCGGGCGAAGGTAGATCCCGGCCGCCACCCGCACCAGCCGGCCGTCCCGGACGGCGAGCGCGAGGTGCCGCTCGGTGAGACCCGCCGCGGTCAGGGCCGCCGCGTCCGGAGCGTCGAACGGCGCGGCCGTCAGCCGCTCGACCAGCGCGTCCAGTTCTCGCTCGATCCCGGCCGGCGCCGTCGGGGTGGCATCGCGCCGGCGCACGCCCGCACCGTCGATCACCAGGCTCGGCGTCTCGCGCGCGATGATGTCGACCATCGCCTCGTCCGGTAGCCCGAGCGCGACGGCCGCCGATCGCCGTGGCATGCCGGGCAGCAGCGGATGCGCGGCCGCCCAGGCGCCGACGGCCGTCTCGAGCTGTTCGTGCCACGACCGCCACCGGTCCCTGTCGATCAGCCAGCTTCCCGCCACGACCACCGACGGCAGCTGCTGGGCGTCGTCGGCCGGCACGCCCGCCGCGACCAGATCCGAACGCCGGACCGCACCGCGCCGGCGCACCTCGCCCGTCAGATCCGGACCGCCCCGGGCCGTCGCCAGTTCGGCGGCTCGCAGGCGTGCCGCGCCGCGGCGCCGCAGCGGCGGCGGCATCGGGTCCAGGACCACCACGCCGGCCAGGACGCGACCGGCGCCCGGGTCACGCAGCAGCCCCCGGTCGCCGACGTGCAATGGCAGCGGTGCGGCCAGCGAGAGCCGGGCCAGGCCGTCGCCGAGATGGCGGGTCCGCACCGCCACCGCCGCCGAGCCGACGTGCAGCATCAGTTCCCTCGGCAGCGGCTCGGTCCGGGTCAGGCGCACGTCGGCGACCGTCACGTCGGCCCAGCCGCCGACCGCCGTCAGCGCGTCGCCCCGCCGGACCTCGGTCGTCTTGACGCCCCGCAGGTTCACCGCGACCCGGGCGACCGCGGTGGCCTCTGACACCGCCGTCTTGGTCGACTGCAGCCCCCGGACGTGCACGGTGACACCGGACGGCCGCACTTCGAGCTCGTCGTTGACGCGCATCTGGCCCGCGGCCAGCGTTCCGGTGACCACGGTGCCAGCGCCGCGAATGGTGAAGACCCGGTCGATCCACAGCCGCACCGGGCCGTCGACGCGTTCGGGCAGCGCGCTGACCAGCCGGTCCAGCGCCCCCCGCAGCTTATCGATCCCGAGGCCGGTCACCGGGCTCACCGCGACGGCCTCCATGGCGGCGAGCGGACTGGCGGCGAGGTAGTCGCGCGCTTCTGCCTCGGCCAGCTCCGCGTCACCGAGATCCGCGCGGCTGATCGCCAGCACACCGTGCCGCACGCCCAGCGCGTCCAGGGCATCGAGATGCTCAGCGCTTTGCGCGCTCCAGCCCTCGTCCGCCGCGACCACGAAGAGCACGGCCGGCACGGGTCCCACCCCGGCGAGCATGTTGGTGATGAAGCGCTGGTGACCGGGAACGTCGACGAACGCCACCTGCCGGCCGCTGTCCAGCGTGGTCCAGGCGTACCCCAGGTCGATCGTCATGCCGCGCCGCTTCTCCTCGGCCCACCGGTCCGCCTCCATCCCGGTCAGCGCCCGGATCAGCGTCGTCTTGCCGTGGTCGACGTGCCCCGCCGTCGCGATCACGTACACCTAGTGATTACCTCCCGAGCAGCTGACCGTAGAGTATCTGCGGTCAGGCGGCGCGGCGGTGCAGCAGCCAGATCGTGGCGCCCAGCGCGGCGGCGGTGAGGGCCACGAAGATGCCGGCCTCGATGAACTGGAACGTCCAGAACCGGTCGGCGGGCTGGTAGGTGACGACGTTGCCCTGGATGCTCAGCACTAGGTCGCCGATGCGGCCCGTCGCCTGTGGCACGAAGCCGATGCCTTCGCCGCAACCTCCTTGCATGCAGTTCACCGTGGTGGTCAGCGGAGCCAGGAAATGGTCGCGGAACACGAACTCGATCACGAGCCGGATGGCCAGCCACGGGATGAACGCGGCGACCATGGCCGGGATGCTGCGGCGCAGCAGCAGCCCGGCCAGCACGGCGAACCCGAACGCGCACAGGATGTAGGCGGTCAGGACCAGGCCCTCGAAGTCGACGATGTTGTGCT
>Ga0302325_10027801_pt1 | contig 11716 bp, 7 predicted proteins | sample Palsa_T0_2_FD_201948 | JGI IMG/M metagenome (GOLD analysis project Ga0302325, IMG submission 201948) | Peat permafrost microbial communities from Stordalen Mire near Abisko, Sweden - Palsa_T0_2 | ecosystem: Environmental > Terrestrial > Soil > Palsa > Peat permafrost | place: Sweden: Abisko... | reverse complement strand
TCCGCGGGTGGATATGGATCTGTCAGGCTCGCTTGCGCGCTGGGCGGCGCCAAATTCATCTCGATCAACGGCCAGACGCGCATCATCGACTATTATTCGACAGGCTACGGGCCTTTCTCCGCCGCGTTCGATCCCGCGCACACGCCGCACGAGAACGCGGCTCTTTGTGAGAATCGCTGGTCCACGCCGCCCGGGTTGGAGCAGGCGCTGCAAAGCGGCGCGCCGGTGCGGGGCATCGTCGTCCAGAACGTCAACGACACGCATCATTTCGAAAAGCACTACACGCCCTTTTGCGCGCGGTTCGGTCTTCCGGTCGAGGGCGGCTACAGCCCCGACAAGCGGCTGCGGTCCGTGCCCTATGAAGGCGAAGCCAAACACGGACCCGAAACCGCCGACATCGCAAGGCGGATCGTCAAGGAATTCATTCCGGAGCTGCTGGCGTAGCGCATCCCGCGATTTGCCGTTCGGCGAACGCGCCTATTCCGCCGGCTGGGGGCCCACATAGAGCGAACTCGGACGCAGCAGCCGCCCGTTGCGCTGTTGTTCGCGGGCATGTGCGGTCCAGCCGGCCGCGCGCGCGACGGCGAAGATCGGTGTGAAAGCCTGGCGCGGAATGGCCAACGCGTCGAGCAGGATGGCGGTATAAAACTCCACATTGGTATCGAGCGGTCGATCCGGCTTGGATTCCGCCAGCGCCGCCCGCGCCGCGGCTTCGACCTTCGCCGCGAAAGTGAGTTGCTTCGTGCTGGCGCCCAATTTCTCGACCACGGTCTTAAGCACGTCCGCCCGCGGATCGCGCACGCGATAGACGCGATGGCCGAAACCCATCAGACGGTCGCCGCGTGCGAGCGCCGCATCGATCCACGGCACGATGCGCTCTTCGGTGCCGATCGCATCGAGCATTTCGAGCACGGGTTCGGGTGCGCCGCCATGGAGGGGTCCCGTCAGCGCGCAATAGCCGGCGGTGATCGATGCGAAAAGATCGGCGCGGGTGGAAGCAACGACGCGTGCCGCGAAAGTCGATGCGTTCATGCCGTGATCGCACACCGTCACGAAATAGGCGTCGAGTGCAGCTGCTTCGTCCGGCGTGGGTCCGTTGTTGCCGCGCAGCATGCGTAGCGTGTCGGCGGCGTGGCTTAGCGTTGCATCGGGCGCGATGGGCGCGTCGCCTTTGGCGCGGCGCGCGAGTGACGTCGCGATCACCGGCAGCGCGCCGACGATCACCGCGTCGTCCGAGAGTCCGTGCTCCGCGCGCAGGCAGGCGGTCGCCGCGCGAAATCCGTCAACCACCGAAAGCCCTTCGGCGGCGGCGAGCAATTGGGGCAGGCGGCCAAACGCGCGGCGGCGACCTTCGCCGAGCCGGGCGCGGACTTCTGCTTCCGTGATCGCCGTGCCGCTGCCCGCGGACCACAGCCGGGCGGTCACGCCTTCGAAGCCGGTCGAGCGGGCGAGGCGGCCGACATTGTCGCCCGCGATGATGAGTTCGCCTTTTTCCCCGTCCACATGGCTAAGGGCGGTTTCGGCAGCGGCGACGCCGTCGAGCCCGATGGCTGTTCTGGTCTGGAGTGTCATGGTCGATCCCTCTTTGCTGCGTTGCACAAAAGATCGGCCTGCTTGCGATATTGATCAATCTTGATTAGCTTAATCAACATGAATAATTCGGACGAACCGTTATATCTTTCCGCAGGTGAGGCGGCGGCCGAGCTCTCGATTTCGCCCGCCACACTTTATGCCTATGTAAGCCGCGGCCTGGTGCGCTCCGAGCCGACTGGCGAAGGCGCGCGCGGCCGCCGCTATCGGGCGGAAGACGTGCGCAGCCTCAAGAACCGGCGCGCGCCTTTGGTCGAAGGGCAGGGGCTCAAGTCGGCCGATCTGCCGGTGATGGATAGCGGCATCTCTACCATCACCGAAGACGGCCCGATCTATCGCGGCGTGAACGCAACCGCGCTTGCGGAGTCCGCGACATTCGAACAGACGGCGACGCTTTTGTGGGATGCGAAGACCTCCGATCCGTTCGCGAAAGGAAATCTGCCTTACATCACGGCCGCGATGCAGAAGATCGTCGCGGCCACCGATCGTGCCCCGCCGATCGATCGTGCGATTGCCGTGTTGTCGCTTGCCACCGAGGCCGATCCGACAGCCTACAACAACACCGCCGAAGGACGCGCAGTGACGGGCGCGCGCATATTGCGGCTGGTCGCTTCCGTGATGTTGCAGACGCCGCCGAAGGCTGCACCGATCCACGAACAGATCGTGCAGGCCTGGGCGCTCAACCATCCACAGGCGAAGGATCTGATCCGCCGCGCCCTCGTGCTGCTCGCCGATCACGAATTGAACGCATCGACCTTCACGGTGCGCTGCGCGGCGTCGACCGGCATCTCGCTTTACGATGCTGTGATCGCAGGGCTTGTCGCGCTCAAAGGTCCGCGCCATGGCGGCGTGGGACCGCAGGCCTCGCGGCTGCTCGATACGCTGCTGGCAGGCGACATCGCGGCGATCATTCGCGAACGCGTCGCGCTGGGCGAGCGCTTCCCCGGTTTCGGCCACATGATCTATCGCGACGGCGATCCGCGCGCCGTGTCGCTGTTCGACGCGCTGGTACGCGCTGGGATCGACAAGCGCTTCACGGTGGAGATTCCCGATCGCATCCGCGAAGCGACGGGCGCTTTTCCCAATTGCGATTATGCGCTCGCCGTCATGCGCCGCGCGCTCGACATGCCTGTCGGCTGCGAAACGACGATCTTCGCGATGGCGCGCACCGCAGGCTGGATCGCGCATGCGAGCGAGCAGCTCGAAACCAAAAAACTCATTCGCCCGAGAGCGCGGTATGTGGGTCCGGCGCCGGTAACCCGGAAATAATGAGACGCTCTCCCACCCTCTCCATGACCGGACCCCGAGCCGGTCACCCAGCGGCCGCGCGTCCGCGCAGCCAATGATTCTTTGCGGCAGGGTGCAGGCACAATTCAGCTCGCGGATGCTCGCTGACTGGGTGGCCGCCTCGGGGCGGCAATGGAGAATTTTTATTGTTGACGAATTTGGATTTCAGGTGCTGAGAGGTAAGGTGTAACAACGACGGCTGCAATGTTGCATGTTTGAAATTCAGGAAGACGACCTTTCAGGCGAGCCCACGCGCGAACTTCTCCGAATCCATCTCGAGGGCATGCACGCTGCGTCGCCGCCGGGCAGCGTGTTCGCGCTTGACCTGTCGGGACTGAAGACTCCGCAGGTGACGGTCTGGAGAGTTCGCGAGGGCGAGCAGCTGGTGGGCATCGGCGCACTGAAGGCCTTGGGTGCCGATTGCGGCGAAATCAAATCGATGCGCACCCATCCGGACCATCTTCGCAAAGGCGTCGCTGCGCTTCTGCTCGATCATATGATCGCCCAGGCAAGCGCGCGCCGGTGGAAGCGGTTGAGCCTCGAAACGGGCAGCGGACCGGCCTTCGAACCGGCGCTCGCGCTCTATCGCAGTCGGGGCTTTGTCGAAGGCGAGGCATTCGCCGACTACGAGCCCACCGAATTCAACCAGTTCCTCCATCTGACGCTCTGACTGCCCGGCTTCTACCGCGGCAGGCGTTCGCTATAGTGTCCAATGTGAATCGAGGGGCGGATGGCTGAGGAAACGGAAGATCGGGTGCCCGGCGTGCCAAGCGCGGGCGGCGCCGATCCGGCGGCGACGGCCATGGCGCTCGGCGGCGCGAGCCGCACGGAAGCAGACGGTTTTCTCAGGAAGCAGGGCGTTCTCAGCGACAAGCAGAGTGCGCTCGCCGACAAACAGAGCCGGTTTCTCGATCTGCAGATCGAAGACTTGAAACGCGAAGACAGTGTGCGTCACTGGTCGCTGCGGGTCCGCCACATCAGCGACGTGATGAAACTTGCCCTTGAGGTTTCGTTCGCCTTCATCGTCGTCGCCTTGGCTGCGCTGATCGCCACGGCCATCTGGACGGGCGCGCATAATGACGGCGTCGTCATCGAGGCGTTTGACGTGCCGCCGGACCTCACTGCGAAAGGCCTCACGGGCGAGGTAATCGCGACGCAGGTTCAGGACCGCATCGCCTTCATGCAAAGCCACGCCGATACGATACGGGCGTCGAGCTCGTTCCGCAACGATTGGGGCAGCGACATCAAGGTGCAAATTCCCGACACCGGCATCTCCATCGGAGAGGCCTATCGGTTCCTGTCGTTCTGGCTCGGCCATGAAACGCGCATTACCGGCGAAATCTGGCACGATGCCGGCGGCATCGCGATCAGCGCGCGTGCAGGCAACAAACCGGCGAGAATATTCAGGGGCCCTGATGCCGATCTCGACAAACTCGTCGTTGCGGCCACCGAATACGTTTACGGACAGACGCAGCCCTATCGATACGGTGTCTTTCTCGGTCAGCAGGGGCGGCAAGCGGAAGCACTTGCGGTGGCACGGCAGATCGCACTCTACGGTCCGCCCGATGAACGGCCCTGGGCCTATTCCCGCTGGGGTCAGTATAATTCTGCGGCCGGCGATGTTCGCGGCGACCTGGAGAAGCAGCTTCAGGCCGCCAAGCTTGCTCCAAACCTGGCGCATGTCTGGGCGAATATGTCGTGCGACGAAATTTTACTGGGACACGACGAGGCTGGGCTCGAGGACAACAAGCGGTCGCTCGCAATTTTTCAGGGAGCGTATTCGCGACAATATGCAAGTTATGCCGTCGCCAGCGATGTCATCGTGCAGAGTGTGGTGATCGCCGAGCAGAAAGGCGATTTTGCGACGGCGACCGCTCGCGCGCCGGAAGTGCAGGACATACCCGACTACAACGGTGCGCATCTATGCCTTCCCCTCATGATGAGCAGCGACCTCGCGTTGGATCACGATGTGTCGGCGTCCCGCGCTGCAGACGCGGGAACTGAAAACGAGCAAGGCCTCATCCTTTCGCTGACGGCATCAAACCAAGAACCATGGGATTTGCCTCCGCTGCCGGCGCTGATGCGGGCGGTGGCGCTGGACGACTGGCGTGAGGCGCACGGCTACATCGTCAAGCTCGACAGTCGTCCCGAATCCAGTTCTCCCGGATTCAAACCGGTCCTTCCTGTCGTGGCCTGGCCGTGGCTCGCCTATGCCGACGCGCGATTGGGCGATTTCGCCTCGGCGCATGCAGTGATCGATCGCACACCGGGCGATTGTTACTTCTGTGTGCGCATGCGTGGCAATATCGATGCCACTGAGAAAAAATGGGACGCGGCTGCGTGGTGGTTCGACGATGCCGTGAAACAGGCGCCGTCCATTCCGTTTGCGTATGCCGACTGGGGCGCGATGCTGCTGGCGAAAGGCGATCTCGACGGGGCCATCGCGAAATTCGAGATTGCGAACCAAAAAGGCCCGCACTTCGCCGATCCGCTGGAGATGTGGGGCGAGGCACTGATCGCCAAGAACCGCTCCGATCTGGCGCTCGCGAAATTCTCGGAGGCTGACAAATACGCGCCCAATTGGGGACGGTTGCACCTCAAATGGGGCGAGGCGCTCTACTACGCGGGCAAGAGGGACGAGGGGGAGAAGCAATTTGCGCTTGCCGCAAATCTCGATCTGTCTGCTGCCGATAAGGCGCAGCTTGCCAAAGTGAGCAGATTGCATGGTTGAAGAAACCGAAGACTCGGGCATGACATCGGCGCGCGGCGGCCCCGATCCTTCCGCCATGGCCTTCGCTCTGGGCGCCGCGGCGCAGAACGCAAGCGTAGCAGCTGAGGCGCAGTCCTATCTGAAGGAGCAAACGCGCCTCGCGCGCATACAGGCGGCGCGCCTGGAAGCGGAAGAACGCATCATCGACGAGCAGCAGCTCCTCGAACTGTCGCATCTGCGCATGCGCCGGTTCAGCGACTGGTCGAAGATGGCGCTCGAGATCGCGGCGGGACTGTTCCTGCTCGCGCTGGTGGGCGGCTTCGGCGTCATGGTGTGGAACGCGGCGAACGATCGCGCACTTGTTGTCGACGCCTTCAGCGTGCCGCCGGACGTGGCGGCGCGCGGGCTGACGGGTTCGGTTGTCGCGTCCGAATTGCTCGACAGGCTGGGTCAGATGGAAGCCCAGACGGAACCGACGGCGCAAAGCGAGGGCACTTATCGTCTCGATCTGGCGGATAACGTCCGCATCGAGATTCCCGAGACGGGTGGATTGTCGCTCGGGGAAATCGACCGTTACCTGCGCGAAAAACTCGGCAACGAGACGCATGTGCGGGGTGAAATCGTCCGGACACAGGCAGGACTGACGATGTTCGTGCGCGCGAGTGCTGAGCCCGGCCTGCGCGCCGATGGCAGTGAGAACGATCTCGCAGGCCTGATCGCGAAGTCCGCGGAAAATCTCTTCGCGCAGTCCGAGCCGCTGCGCTACTGCGACTACCTCACGGACAATGCACATTTTGACGATGCAATTCGTCGGTTGCGGCCCATGACGCTGGCGGGGACAGCCTTCCATCGAGCGGAAGCGTTGACCAACTGGGCCGAAGCGCTCGACTTTTCCGGCCACGCCCGGGAAGCGCGGAACGTCGCCGTCGAAGCCGTCCACCTTATCCCATATGCAAGCTTCGCCTGGGCCGTCATTTCCGATGCCGACAACGAACTGGGGTGGGAAGAGGATGCCCAGCACAGCGAGTTCGAAATGGTCCGCACAGCGCATCAGGCCTGGAGCGCGGACGATTTGCGCACAATTTCAATCGGAAATTATCCGAAATTCATGCTTGCGAGAGCCACTTCGCACAGGGGAGACATGCAGGCGTCTGCGCAGGCATGGGCCTTGTTCTACGCGGCCGGAGCCAATGGAATTCCCGAAGCCGATACCCACGCAGCGCTGATCGAGTACGCGCCGGCACTTGCGAAAGCTCATGAACTCGACCTCGCAAGACAGCTGATGCAGACGGCGTCGGGCTATTCCGATGCCAGCAACGCTGTCGGCGACTCAATGAAGGTGCGGGCGAGTTACGCGCAGGCCATTTTCGATTTCTACGCCTCGGACTGGGCGGGCGTCATCGGAAAATCCCGCCAGCTCGATGCGGCCGAACTGGCGGGACAAGTCAGCCCGTATATATCGGTGTGGCGGAAGGTGAATGTCTGGCCGCTCGCAGCGATCGCGCTGACCCGCCTGGGCGACATTCCAGGCGCGGAACAGATTGTCGCGAAGACCGGCACGGATTGCGATCCCTGCGTCCGCGCGCGCGGCTGGATCGCTGTAGCGAAAGGCGACTGGCCCGCCGCGGCTTACTGGTTCGGAACGGTCGCTGCGCGATCGCCCTCAGTGCCGTTCGCCGATACCGATTGGGGCGAAGCGCTCATGCGCAAGGGCGATCTCGACAGCGCGATTGCGAAATTCAGACTCGCGAACGCCATCAGTCCGCACTTCGCCGATCCGCTGGAGATGTGGGGCGAGGCGCTGACCGCGAAGAACCGCTCCGATCTGGCGCTCGCCAAATTTGCGGAAGCCGACAAATATGCGCCGAACTGGGGCCGCCTCCATCTCAAATGGGGCGAGGCGTTGCTGTGGGCCGGCAAGAGAGACGACGCGCAAAAGCAATTTGCGCTTGCCGCAGGCCTCGATCTCTCCGCCGTCGACCAGTCCCAACTTGCGCGCATGAGGAACAGTCATGGCTGAGGACGCACAGGCTGACGGTCGAGCAGGCCGGGATTCGGGGGCGGCAGCCGAAACTGTTGCGCTGGGGCATCCGGGCGTCCTCGATCCACGCGCCGCGACCTATCTGGAGGAGCAAACGCGGCTGGCCCGGTTGCAGAGCGCAAACCTGCTCGAACAGAATGCGTTCGAGCTTTCGCATCTGCGCTTCCGCCGCTTCAGCGACTATGCGCGTTTTGCGCTGGAGACCGCGGGCTTTCTCGTCGTGCTGCTCATCGTCTGCGGCCTGGGTGCGATGGTGTGGAGCGCGACGCGGGACCACGATCTCGTGGTCGATGCGTTCTCCGTGCCTGCCGATGTGGCGCAATCGGGCATGACGGGGACAGTTCTCGCCGGCCGGGTGCTCGACAAATTCGGCCGGATGCAGGCCGATGCGCATGCCGTAATTCAAGGCTCCGCATCCTATCGTGCGAACGCAGCGGAAGCCGTTCGCATCGAGATTCCGGATACCGGCGTCTCGCTCGGTGAGTTGAGCCGCTATCTGCGGTCCTGGCTCGGTAGCGAAACCCATGTCACGGGTGACCTCGTGCACACGTCGAATGGATTTGCGCTCACCACGCGGTATGGCGCGTTGCCCGGCACGACTCTGGAGGCCAAGACGGGCGAACTGGATAGTCTCGTCGAAAAATCGGCGGAGCGCATTTTTGCCGCGGCGCTGCCCTATCGTTACGTCGAATACCTCGTGCATCGACAGCGCTTCGCGGAAGCGGCGGCGCTCATTCCGGAACTGGCAACGGAAGGCAGCTCCCAGGATCGGGCACTGGCCAATTCCGCCTGGGCCAAGGTTTATTTCTTCCAGGGCGACATGATGCACGCGCTGGAGAAGGGCCGGGAAGCCGTGCGCCTCGACCCGGACAATCCGATTACGCATGCGTGGCTTTCGGTGACGGAGGGCAATCTCGGCCACGAGGAACCCGAGCGCGCCAATGCCGATGCCGCGATACAAGAATGGCACGGTGCCGCAGCGAACGTCGTTTCAACGAATGCGGATTCCTTTCCGCTCGTTTTCACGGCCTATCGGGACGAAGAGACAGGCGACTTCGCGGAGGCAAATGCCGCCTGGATACGCTATTTCGCGGTGAAGCCGATGGATAACAACAACACCGCAAGCGCTGCCACCGATGCCGCGTCGGATCACGATATCGCTGCCGCCCGCCGCATCGCTTCGTCGATCACCGCGAAGGACCCACTGGGTCGCCCGGACAGCCGCCTGCCGCAGACGCAGTTCCAGATTGCCTGTTCAGCGGACGATTGGACGGAAGCGTTAAACAAGGGCTGCGCCGCCATGGCGATCATGGTTACGCAGCCGGACCAGAAATTCGTCGTGATGCTGATGTGGCCGGATATCGCTTATGCCATGGCGAAGAGCGGCGACCTTCGCGGCGCCGATGCGCTGGTCGCGCAAACGCCGCGCGATTGCGACGATTGCATGCGCAAGCGTGGGTCCATTGCCGCGCTGAATGGGCGTTGGGACGAAGCGGCGCAGGATTTTTCAACCGTTGCCGCGCGCTCACCGCACGAGCCCTATGCGGAAACCGATTGGGGCGTCATGCTGCTGGCGAAGGGCGATTTCGACGGCGCTATTGCGAAGTTCAAAGAGGCAAATGAAAAAGGTCCGCACTTCTCCGATCCGCTGGAGAAGTGGGGTGAGGCGCTGATCGCGAGGAACCGCTCTGACCTCGCGCTCGCGAAATTCGCGGAAGCCGACAAATACGCACCGAACTGGGGACGCCTCCATCTCAAATGGGGCGAGGCACTGATCTATGCCGGCAAGCCGGACGAGGCGCCAAAACAGTTCGCAATCGCCGCGAAGCTCGATCTGTCCGCGGCCGACAAAGCACAACTTGGCAAAGTGAGCGCGCTGCATGTCTGAGGAAGCTGAAGGGCAAGAGAACGGAGCGCCGGCGGGCGCCGGGGGCGTTGACTCGGCTGCCATTGCCTTGGGCCTTACCGGAGCCGGCCGCGCGGAAGCTGACACCTTTCTTCGCGAGCAGACCGAGCTTGTGCGCCTCCAGAAGGCGCGCATGAAGGCGCAGGATGACCACATCGATGAAGAGCAGCAGCTCCAACTTTCGCATCTACGCGTTCGCCGGTTCACCGATCATTCCAAGATGGCGCTGGAAATCGCCATCGGCCTTTTCCTGCTGGTCGTTGTCGGCGGCTTCGGCATCATGGTCTGGCAGGCGCAGACAGCCAGCGGCCTCGTCATCGAGCCGCTTTCGGTCCCACCCGATCTGGCGGCGCGCGGTCTCACAGGCCAGGTTCTCGCGTCAAAGCTTCTCGACCGGCTTGCCGTCATGCAGGCGCAGACGGATTCGCAGCGCGACCCAAAGACGTTCGCGAATTACTGGGGAGACGACATAAAGGTGGAAATCCCTTCGACGGGGATTTCCATAGGAGAACTCGACCGGTTCCTGCGCGAGAAGCTCGGTCATCCCACGCATATCACGGGCGAAGTGGTGCGCGACGGATCCAGGCTTGCGCTGACCGCGCGCGCCGGCATCGAGGGAAGCAGCACAGTTGCCGGCAGCGAGGGCGACATCGATGCGCTGGTGCAGCGACTTGCGGAATCGCTATACGGGATCACCGAGCCCTATCGCTACGGCGCCTGGCTGAGGGAGCACAAGCGCAACGCAGAAGGCATGGCGGTCTTCGTCGCACTCAGAGATCATGGGTCCCGCTCCGAGCGCCCATGGGGCTGGCTCGGCTGGTCGAACGCGCTCGAGGACGGCGGTGGCGTTTACGCGCGTCTCTGGGGAATGCAGGAGATGTTCCGGCGCTGGCCAGACCAATATCTGGCGGGTCAGAACGTGGCCCTCACGCTCGACAAGGTCAGCCGGCCCGAAGCGGCGATTGCCACTTTGCGCACCGTGGAGCCGCTATTGTCGTTGCCCGGACACGGCGGAGTCCGCGAGGACGCCGTAGCGATCGTCAAGGAGCGCGTGCAATCCTTCATCGCTCTCGATCTCGGCGATTTCCAGACGGCGCAGCGGCTGTGGCAGGATCAGGTGGAATTCGGGCCGCAGGGCGCCACCTACAATATGCACGCCATGCTCGCGCGCGCCGAGCTTGGAATGCATGACATTTCGGCAGCGCGCGCGACCATCGCAAATGCTTCCGCAGAATCGGTCGGTGTCAATCCCCTAGCCGTCGAGTTCGACGCCATCTGGGGACGCATGATTGTGGCGATGGCACAGGAGGACTGGGAGGCGGTGCTGCGCGAGCACCAGACCGAAGTTGCGGACTTCCTGTTGCGCTCGCCGGCCCGGCGCTCGCTGGCCCAGGTGATGGAAGCGCCGCTTGTGGCGTATAGCATGGCGCGACTTCATCGCTTCCCGGAAGCGGAAAGGCTCATCGCCGAAACGCCGGCCGATTGTTATGTGTGCGTTCTTACCCGAGCGCAGATTCGCGAGCTTGAGGGTCGGCGTGCCGACTCCGATTACTGGTTCGCCCGCGCGGCCGCGTCGCAGCCGTCGATTCCATTCGCTTATGCGCAATGGGGCGCGGCACTGCTGGCGCGTGGCAAGCCGGACGGCGCCATCGCGAATTTCACGCTCGCCAATCAGAAAGGTCCGCACTTCGCCGATCCGCTGGAAATGTGGGGTGAGGCACTGATCCGCGAGAACCGCTCCGACCTCGCGCTTGCGAAGTTTGGGGAAGCCGTCAAATACGCGCCGAACTGGGGACGCCTCCATCTCAAATGGGGCGAGGCTCTGTTGTGGTCCGGCAGACCTGACGATGCGAAAAAACAATTTTCGATTGCCGCCCCGCTGGACCTCACTCCATCCGAAAGATCCGAACTCGCGCGCGCGGGGGGAACGCATGGCTGAGGAAACCGATCGCGAGCATGGCGCTGTAGCGGGCGGCGCCAGCGGCGGCGGCGTCGATCCGGCTGCTATCGCCTTGGCTCTGGGCCAGCCCGGCAGCCTCGATCCACGTGCCGCAGCGTTCCTGGAAAAGCAGAGCCATCTTGCCGATCTGCAGATCGACAATCTCCAGAAGATCGACGAGTTCGAGCTTTCGCATCTGCGCTGGCGGCGGTTCAACGATCAGATGCGCGGAATGCTGCAAGT
>Ga0302325_10027800_pt1 | contig 11717 bp, 8 predicted proteins | sample Palsa_T0_2_FD_201948 | JGI IMG/M metagenome (GOLD analysis project Ga0302325, IMG submission 201948) | Peat permafrost microbial communities from Stordalen Mire near Abisko, Sweden - Palsa_T0_2 | ecosystem: Environmental > Terrestrial > Soil > Palsa > Peat permafrost | place: Sweden: Abisko... | reverse complement strand
GGCCCCGAGCCACGCCGAAGAAACAAACGTCAACCAATACAACTGCCGGGGCCTCATATCCAAGGGCGCGCCGGAAGTCGGCAGTGAAGAACAGCAGGTGCAGTACACGTTCTTCTGCAACGGCCCAATCACCGGCTACCAGCTGCAGGCGCAGATTCCGCTGACAGGACTCGAGGCCTCGCCACTGGTTACCGGCGTCCAGGCCGGGAATGCCCTGCCGGACACCTTCTCCTGCTCGGGAGAAGTTCCCGGCTACGCGGACAACTGCGTGGGCTCAACCACGAACTCCTACGAGAGGGTCACCGGGGAGTTCGCGATCGGCACGAAGATCTGCACCGAGCCTCGCGTGGACCCGCTTCTGACCGTCACCTATGCGTACCTAGAAAAAAAAGTTGTGACGCAGGCGATCTCAGGGCCATTTGACCTGGGCCGCCCGATGGGTTGCCGTCCGGACGAGTTTTCGGGCAGCACCCGCCTGAACCCCAGGCCCCCGATCATCATCCACAAGAAAAAGCACAAGAAAAAAGCGGCTGCCAAAAAAGCCAGCCACAGGACGGCGCACGCAGAGAAGGCCGGCTCGAAGCGCTAGAGCGCCGCGTCACCATGGACGGCGTCGCACGTGTGGCGGCGCCGTCCTCGCCTACAGCAGGCTGGCCGTGATCCGCTCGACCTCGGCGATCGAGGTCAGGCCCTCGCGCACCTTGTGCATGCCGTCGTCGCGCAGGCGCAGCATTCCTTCTGAGACCGCGACGGCGACGATTTCGTCGATCGAGCCATGCTCGAGTATGAGCGTGCGGATCGGTTCGCTGACGGACATCACCTCATACAGCCCCAGGCGACCGCGATAGCCGGCGCCGCCGCAGCGCGAGCAGCCCACCGGCTCAAATGGTTCGGCGCCCGTCAGCCCGTGTTCGGCGAGCACCGCCTCGGAGACCTTCAGCGGGCGCTTGCAGTGCTTGCACAGCATCCGCACCAGCCGCTGGGCGACGATGCAGTCAACCGCCGAGGAGACGAGGAACGGCTCGATGCCCATATCGATCAGCCGTCCCAGCGCGCTCGGCGCATCGCGGGTATGGAGCGTGGAGAGCACGAGGTGGCCGGTCAGCGCCGCCTCGACGGCGATGTGCGCGGTCTCCCGGTCGCGGATCTCGCCAACCATGATCACGTCGGGATCGGCGCGCAGCATCGAGCGCAGCCCGACGTCGAAGGTGACCCCCGCCTTGGGGGCGATCTGCATCTGCTTGACGCCGGCGATCCGCTGCTCCACGGGATCCTCGATCGTCAGGATGCTCCGCTCGCCGTCGTTCAGGGCATTCAGCGCCGCATACAGCGTGGTGGACTTGCCAGAGCCAGTCGGGCCCGTCACCAGCACCGCTCCATTGGGCTTTTTGATCGCCCGGCTGAACCTATCCAGCTCGGCGTCCTCCATGCCCAATGACTCAAGGCCCTGGACCACGACCCCCTTGTCGAGGATGCGCAGGACCACCCCCTCGCCGTATACGAGGGGAAGCGTGACGACGCGTATGTCCACGCGCCGCCCGTCGACCGTCAGTGCGAAGCGCCCGTCCTGTGGCATGCGCTTCTCGGAGATGTCCATGTCGGCCATGATCTTGATGCGCGAGACAACGCCCATCGCCATCCTGCGCTTGATCGTGGCGGCCGGATAGAGGACCCCGTCGACGCGATACTGCACGCGCGTGTCACCCTCCTCGGGGTTCACGTGAATATCCGAGGCGCCCTGCTGAATCGCCTGGGCGACGATCGAGTGGACCAGCTTGATGATCGGCGCGTCGGTCTCCGTGTCCTCCAGATGCAGATCCCGTTCACCGTCAGGCTCGGCATCGTCATCGACGATGTCTTCGATCGACTCGTCCATCCGCGCGAGCCGCGCCAGCAGCAGGTTCAGATCCTCGACCGATGCCGCGGCAGCGCGCACGCGCCTGCCGGTCATCATCGCGATGTCGTCGATCGTCAGGACGTTCGTGGGATCGGCCATCGCGAGCAGCAGGGATCCGTCCTCGGCGAAGCCGACCGGAACCGCCTGATAGCGCTTGGCCGCGTCGGGGCTGAGCAGGCTGACCGCGCCCATGTCGAGGTCGTAGACGGCGAGGTCGATGTAGTCCAGTCCGAAGCGCTCGGCCACGACGCGGGCGAGCTGGTCGTGGCGCAGGACGCCCTGCTCGACCAGCACGAGGCCAGTTGGCCGGCCCTGTGCGCGAGCGGACGCGACGGCGTCCTCGACGGTGTCGCGATCGGCGAAGCCGAGGTCGACGACCACTTCGCCGATCATGCGCGTCGAGCGCCCCGCCCGGCGTGGGGGGTACAGGCCGCTGCCGGAGTGCTCGCTCGGTGTCTCAGCGGGTGTCTCGGCGGGCGGAGATTCGGCTGTTGGCAGCGCAATATCGCCCATCACCGCTGTATCGGCACCCCAGGAGCCGCGCTTTACCGTCGAAGAGCCCTCTTACACCCCGTTCTCAAAGGCGTTCTTGACCTGTGCGTCGGTCATGTTCAGCCGATGCAGCGCCAGCGCCTCGGATGAGCCGAAGCGACGGCCCGAGCCCGCGTCGGCCCCGTGGTGGAGCATGACGCAGTGTTCGAGGGCCAGTTTGCGCTCGCCGTGCAGCGCCGGCGGCGCGTATTCCGCGATCAGGCGGAGACCCAGCTGGATGTGCCCGAGCAGCCTGCCCTCAGCGCTGCGGCTGATCTCGGCACCGTAGGTGAACTCCTGCGTCTTGCCGAGATCGTGGACGATCGCGGCGCTCAACAGGAGATCGCGATCCAGGCGCGGATGCAGCGCGCACAGCTCGACGGCCATCGTCGAGACCGCGACCGTGTGCTCAAGCAGACCGCCGAGGTAGGCGTGATGGCTCGAGGAACTGCGGGCCGAGGAGGCGCCCGGGGAGCCGTCAGCGGATCTCGGCACCGAGCAGGGCGCGCGACGAATCTCAGCGCGCAGCTCGCCATCGCTGAGCATCCGGGCGAGCAGGGCCTTCAATGCGGGGTCGTAAACCTCCCCCGCCAAGTGCTCCAGGAAGCCTTCGAGCTCGTCGAGATCACGATAGGCGACGGGCAGAAAGCGGGTCGGATCGGCCCGCTCGCCCTCGGCGCGAGCGATCGTGCGAACGTCGATCTGGAGCTCCTCGCGAAAGCGCTCGACACGTCCGCGCACCTGCACCAGCTGGCCCCGCTCAAAGCGCCCGGCGAGCACGTCGGCGTCACGGAATACCCGCCCGAGGATCGCCCCCGTGTTGTCGCGCAACCCGATCGTCAGATAGGGACTGCCCGAGCGGGAGATGTGGCGTTCCTTGCGGGTGCACGCGAACACCCCGTCGACCTCCTCCTCGCTGCGCAGCGTCGCGACGGTCTGGGCACCCTGCGGCGGCGAGCTGCTGGCGGCGGACATCAAACCATGATGTACGGTGGTTCGGATGCAGCCCTTCATCTGGGACCGCCGTCCGGATGGCCTACGCGCCCCGGCGATGGTGTGCGCGTTCCGGGGTTGGAACGACGCCGGAGACGCGGCCTCCAGCGCGGTCTCGTTCCTGGCCTCGGCGCTGGAGGCGCGCCGCTTCGCCCGGATCGACTCCGAGGAGTTCTACGACTTCCAGGCCAATCGCCCCTGCGTTCAGTTCGATGAGGGCAACAAGCGCGAGATCGTGTGGCCGACGGTGGAGGTGTTCGAGGCGCCGGCCCCGAGGGCCCCACGCGACCTCGTGCTCGTGCAGGGCATCGAGCCGTCGATGCGCTGGCGCGCCTTCAGCTCGCATCTGGTCGACCTTGCCGAAGCGCTTGGCGTGCAGGTGGTCGTCTCGCTGGGGGCGCTGCTCGGCGACGTCCCGCACACCCGCCCGGTGACGATGACCGGATACGCCTCGGACCCCTCGCTGGTGGCGCGGCTGGGCATGATGAGCTCGAGCTATGAGGGGCCCACGGGCATCGTGGGCGTCCTTCAGAACGCCTGCGCGGATGCGGGGCTTCCCTCGGCGAGCCTGTGGGCCGCCGTCCCCCACTACGTCGCGGCCGCCGCCAACCCGAAGGCGGCGCTGGCGCTGGTGCGTAGGCTGGAAGGCCTCATCGGGGTGTCGGTCGACGTCACAGAGCTCGAGTCGGCCGCCGCCGACTACGAGCGCCAGGTGGGACTCGCCGTGCAGAGCGACCCCGACATCCAGGCGTTCGTCGAACGGCTCGAGCAGGCCGCCGAAAGCGAAGAGGAGAGCTCGCAGCAGGAGGTCCCCTCGGGAGACATGCTCGCCCGGGAATTCCAGCGCTTTCTGCGCCAGCGGGGGCTCGAGGGCAAGTAGGCCCTACCCCTCGGAGGCCGGGCAGACGATGCGGTAGTCGCAGATCGAGCAGGCCGCCCGGGAGGGCGTCGGCTCGAACTCCTGGGCGAGTATCGCCTCGCCGACTTCGAGCACTGTGTCCTTCACCGATTCGGCGCTTTTCTCGCCGCTGGGGACGCGCACCTTGCGATCGTCCAGCACGTAGTAATAGGCCTGGCGAGAGGACTCAAACCCCCAGTCTTCGCGCGCGGCGAGGGCATACAGCGAAAGCTGGACGTCGTCGCGCAGCTGTGTGGCCGTCTTGGGGCGGGAGGTCTTGTAGTCGATCAGCTCGTACTCCACGTCCTCGCCGTCTGCGAGGCGATCGACGCGGTCCACGCGCCCGCGCAGATGGTGCGGCCCGAGCGTGAATGAGAATGGCCGCTCGAACCAGACCGGCTGAGAATCCTGATCTCCGAGCCGCTCGTAGTAGCGCGTGAGGGCCACGCGCGCCTTCTCCCGCAGCTCGATCTCGCGCTCGCGCTCGCCGAACCCCCCTTTGCGCCATCCCGCATCGAGCAGGTCCAGCATCTGGGTGAGCGTCTGGCCGCCTTCGGAGTGATAGCGCTCGAGCACCTGGTGGACGGCGATCCCGAAGCGCTGATGCAGCGTCTGCCCGGTGGGAATGCGCAGGACTCGCGCGAACTTGTACCTCAGCGGGCAGCTGCGGTAGGTCTCGATGTCTGAGGCCGACAGGGCCAGGCCGATGCCCTTGCGCGGCAGGAACGGCCCAAGCGAGGGCTCGCCCAGCTGGCCGATCCGCGCCGCCGTCTCCGGGCCGGTGCGCTGGGCCGGGTCTCCGGATTCCTCCCGCAGCAACGCGTCGTCGAGCGTCGAGGTCTGCAGGATGTCCCGCTGCAGGGGGGTTGTGGCCGCGAGCAGGCGGGCGTTGATGTCCGAGAGGGCCTCCGCGATGCCCTCTCCGGCGGGGCGCTGCAGCAGCGCGGAAAGCTTGAGCAGCTCCAGATAGCGCACCACACCGTGGGAGATGTCCAGGTCCGTGTCCAGCCGCAGCTCGCCCAGGCGTCCGCCGATTCGCGCGACGCTCGCAAGCACCTCCTCGCGCATCAGATGAAGCGTCGCCTCGAGCTCTGAGGCCGTGGCCCCGGGCGTGTCTCCCGCCTGCCCGGATTGCGACCCCGTCGGTTCACCGGTCCGGGCGGGCGCCCCCGACCACCCCCCCGCGAGGTTCTCCGGATGAGCCTCTGCAACCATCGCCGCCAGATGACTGGCCATCTCGCGCGGCGTCGCTCCCGGCTTGCGGCGCACGTAGTCGGCGGCCAGCTCGCGCAGCTGCTCGAGGGTCGCCTGTTGCTCGGCCGCCTGCTCGGGTGCGAGCAGCGGACGGCCGCGAACGGCCAGGCGCTCGATCAGGCGCTCGACGAACACGTCTCCCGTCACGGCGTCGAGCTCTGAGACTGAGCTCGAGTGCAGCTCGGCGAACCGCTGAATGCGCTCGCGGGCCTCGGGCGGGACCTGCGGTGACTCGGTTGCCGCCGTGAGCCCCGAAACCAGATCGAGCTTGCGCCTGCGCGCCACCTGGATCACGCGTGCCAGGTCGACCTGTCGCAGATCGATGGGCGGACGGGCAAGCGCGCGCACGACTGCGGCGGCGTCCTGCGGATCGACGAGCAGGCGCATCCATGCGAGCACGTCGCGCACCTCGGCCCGCTCGAGGAACGCCGTCGTGCGCGGTTGCTCATCGGCGGGCTCATCCCACGGCGCGGGCGCGGTCCTGGATATGGGCACAAACCAAGAATACGAGCGCATCCCGCCGGGCGCGCACATCGGCGGGATGCTGCCGGGTTCCGGGGTGGGCTGCCGCGTCGGGCTACGCTCTGTGAGTGCAAGCAATCGATTGGGGTGCCGCCCAACGGATTGGAGAGCTCGTTGCGGGCTCACCGCCTTACGGGGGTGTGCGTGCCGCGTCGGTCGAGCCGCTCGCCCACGACTTTGCACGGCGGGTGAGCGATTACAGCGGCCTGCAGCTCCCGGGCGAGCTGCCGGCGCTTGAGATGGTCGACCGACCGGGCTGGATCGCCGCCAACCTGAAGAGCATGCGCCCGCTGCTGGAGATTCTGACCGAGCGCATCGACGGGCCATCGGCCGGCCTCCTGTCCGGACCGCTGCGCTCGGCCTCGGGCTTCCTTCTTGGCGCCCAGGTCGGGGCGCTGACCGGTGTGCTCTCCCAGCGGGTGCTGGGCCAGTACGACCTCGCTCTGCTCGACGATCGCGTGCCGCCGCGACTGCTGCTGCTCGCCCCGAACCTGGCGCTGACGGCGCGCAACCTCAACGTCGATCGCGACGAGCTCGTTCTGTGGGTGACAATCCACGAGATCACCCACGCCGTCCAGTTCTCAGGTGCGCCCTGGCTTCGCGACCATCTGGGCGGGCTGCTCAGAGAGCTGATCGACGGGCTGCACGTGACGATCGACGGCCGAGCTTCCGAGCAGGATCCCGACGAGCCGGCCGCCGGCAACGGCGGCGGTGCTGCGGCGGGCAACGGCGCACATGACCTCGGGGCCGGCGTCGAAGGGGGTGGGCGCTGGCCCAAGCTGCCCGATCCCGGCGAGCTGCGCGACCTCGTGGAGCGCGCACGGCGGGGGGAGCTTCTGCGCTTGACCCTGGGCGAGGACCGCTGGCAGCTGGTCGAGCGCATCCAGGCGGTGATGTCGCTGATCGAGGGACACGCCGAGCACACGATGGACGCGATCGGCGCCGAGGTGCTGCCGTCGCTACCGCGGCTTCGCGCGGCGCTCAACCGCCGCCGGGAGGTCCGCAGCCTGCCGTGGCGGGTGCTCGAGCGCTTCCTCGGGCTCGAGATGAAGCTGCGCCAGTATGAGGTGGGGCGGCGCTTCTGCGATGCGGTCGTGAGCGACGGCGGCCCGGAGATGCTCGCGCGCGTATGGACCGGCCCGGAGGCGCTGCCGAGCGCCGCCGAGCTCGAGACGCCCGCGCAATGGCTCGCCCGCACGCGCCTGCCGATCTAGCTTCGAACGCTCGCAAAAGCGCGCGTGCCCGGGTCGGGGATCGGCGGTGCATCCGGAGCGAACCTCCGTTCGTGCGGGCGTTTGCGCGGCCTGATCATCACGCGGTCGCCGACCCGAACGCATGTTCCTCATGTTACAAGCTACTCGCCGTCGAGAGCGCCTCCCTGCAGGGTTTTCGCGCGGTGATATGATAATCGCGTAACAATCTTCGTGGAGCGGGTTACAAACAGGTGTTCGCTTACTAGGCTCGCCATCGGGCCTGCGAAGAAGCATCAAATCCGTTTCCATTTCCTCGACAAGCGAGGAAGAAGAGGAGAACCCCTCGAATGCCAACTGCCAGCACGACTTCCCCCCGCAAAGCGAAAGCCGGCGCCAAATCGGCCGCCAAGCCCGCCGCGCGCAAAACAGCCCGTTCGCGCCGTGGCGCTTCGGCCGCGCGCAACAGCACCGCCGCCAAGTCAAGGCGCGCCTCGACGGCGCGGACTCGCGCTCTCAGCGAGGCCCAGGCCAGCATCCGCCAGGCCGAGACCTCCACGCGCGAGAGCGCCGGCGTGTTTGGCGACTACGCCGAGCGCGCAGTGCTCATCCCCGTGGGCGCCGCTTTGATCGCCCGCGATCGCGTGTTTGCGAGCGTCAACGACACGATCTCAAGCTACGGGTCCACCTCGAAGGCCCAGGCTCAGCTGCGCCGGTTCGAGCGCCGCGGCGTCACCGCCCGTAACCGGGTCGAGCGCGAGGTGCGCAAAACGCGCGTCCGCGTGGAGCGCGAACTGCGCCAGCGCCGCCGTGAGATCGAGAAGACCGTGAGTGAACTTGAGGATCGGCGCGACGCCGTGGCCAAGAACGTTCCCGAGCTTGCCAACCGTGTCCAGGAGCGCATCCTCAGCCTCGTCTGAGCAACAACTTCCCCCGCCCCGGGCCGGAGAGGACCGGGGACACCGCCAAGGACGAGGCGGTGGTCGGGAGAGTCTGCCGGCCTCATATCCGCCGGCAGTAGTAGCACCCTCTCCTCCCTCGACCCGCGGGGCGGCCCCCACCGCTCCGCGGGTCTTTTAATTGCCGGCTTCGTCCGCTCGCGGCCGGGGTGGTGCGAGCAGCAGAGAGCAGGTTTGTCAGAATGAGCTTCATGGCCAGCAGAGATGAGATCCTCGACGCGCTCACCGTGGTGATCGACCCCGAGCTGCACCGCTCGATTGTCGAGCTCGACATGGTGCGCTCGATCGAGGTCGGCGAGAACGGGGTCGTCGACGTAACGGTCTCGCTGACCACGCCCGGCTGCCCGATCAAGGGGCACTTCCAGACGGCGGTCGCAGACGCCGCCTCGGCAGTCGACGGCGTATCGCACGTGAACGTCTTCTTCGATGTCCTCAGCGACGTCCAGAAGGCCGCCCTGCAGCAGAAGCTCGGGCGCGGCAGTCTCCCCGACGGCGCGCTCGCGCAGGTCGCAAACGTGCTGTGCATCGGCTCGGGCAAGGGCGGCGTGGGCAAGTCCACGCTGACCGCCAACCTCGCCGCGGCTCTCGCGGGCGAAGGCAAGCGCGTGGGCGTCCTCGATGCCGACGTGTGGGGCTACTCGATCCCGCGCATGTACGGGCTCGGCTCCACCCGCCCGCCGGTCTCGGCCGAGCGCAAGATCATCCCTCTCAGCGCCCACGGCGTGTCGGTGATGTCGATCGGCTTCTTCGTCGAGGAGGACGCCGCGGTCGTATGGCGCGGGCCGATGCTGCACAAGGCGCTCACCCAGTTCCTGCAGGACGTTGACTGGGGCGCGCTGGATTACCTTTTGATCGACCTCCCGCCGGGCACCGGCGACGTCTCGATGACGCTCGCCCAGCTGCTTCCGCAGGCCCAGTTCGTGATCATCACTACGCCGCAGCAGACCGCCCAGAAGGTGGCGCGCCGCGCCGCCCAGATGGCACACAAGGTGTCGCTTGAGATCGGCGGGGTGATCGAGAACATGTCCGGCTTCACGACGCCCTCGGGCGAGCGCTTCGCGATCTTCGGCGAGGGCGGGGGAAAGGAGCTCGCGGACGAGCTCGACGTCCCCCTGCTGGGCAGCGTGCCGCTGACGATGCCCCTGCGCGAGCACGCCGACAGTGGTGTTCCGCTCGTGATCGAGGACCCCGACGACCCCGCCTCACAGGCCATCCACCAGATCGCGCGTGGGCTGATCGCGATGGCACCGCTCGATCTGCCGGTGCTGCCGCTCCTCGACGTCATCGGCGACCCGACCCCCGTGGCCCCCGCTCCGCCTGCAGCTTCCGAGCGAAAACCGGCGGGCATGTCGCTGCCGATGGCCTAGTCGGCTGTCCGAGGACGCTCACCGCAGTGCTGCTCGGGCGCTTGACAAGGGAGCCCACTTGAGAGGATCGTCTGTCTATGTCCCTACCAGGACCCCAACCCGAGGATAACCACGAGGAATTCGACGAACGGCGCGCCAAGATGGTGCGGCTGCGCGCCGAAGGCATCGACCCCTATCCGCCCGTCACGCTGTGGGCGGAGCGCACGCGCATCGCAGACGTGCTCGCAGCACACGACCCCTCAGAGCTCGAGCCCGGCGAACATCCGGAGCTGCGCTACCACATCGCCGGCCGGCTGATCTCCCGGCGCGGGCACGGCAAGACGGCGTTCCTGGACGTGCGTGATCTGTCCGGCTCGATCCAGGCGGTCGTCCGGGTGGACGCGCTCGGACAGGAGACCTACGACCGCATCCTGAACCTCGACATTGGGGACATCGTGGGGATCGACGGTTGCGTGTACGTCACCCAGCGCGGGCAGCTCGCGCTCGCGGTCCTCGAGTGCACGCTCTTGACCAAGACGCTTCGCCCGCCGCCCGACAAGCACCACGGACTCGGTGACACGGGGACCCGCTACCGCTACCGCGAGCTCGACCTGATCGCCAACGAGGACACGCGGGAGCTGTTCATCACGCGCTATCAGATCGTCTACGCAATCCGCGAATGGCTGAACGAACGGAACTTCATCGAGGTCGAAACGCCGGCCCTTCAGTCCCTGGCCGGCGGCGCCGGGTCGCGGCCGTTCACGACACATCACAATGCGCTTGACCGCGACCTGTACCTGCGGATCTCGGTCGAGCTGTTCCTGAACCGCTGCATCGTCGGCGGCATGGAGAACGTCTATGACATGGGCAAGGTGTTCCGCAATGAGGGCATCTCACCGAAGCACAGCCCCGAGTTCACGATCATCGAGTTCATGATGGCCTACGCCGACTACAACGACGTGGCCACCGCCACCGAAGAGATGTTCCGCGATGTCGCGCAACGGGTGCTTCACCGCACCTTGATCAAAAGGAACGGCGAGGAGATCGACCTCGCCAAGCCCTGGCGGCGGGTCACGATGCGCGAGATCATCCTCGAGCGGACGGGCGTCGACTTCATGGAGTCCACCCGCGACGAGCTCGCGCAGGTGCTCGACGAGCCGCTCGACCCCGAGGCGACCTGGGCGGAGCTCGTGGCCGACATCTACTCGAGCAAGATCGAGCACACGATCATCCAGCCCACACACGTCTTCGATTTTCCCCTGGAGCCGTTCCCGATCACCAAGCGCCACGCCGTCCACCCGGAGCTCGCCGAGCACTTCGACGCCGTCATCGGCGGCATCGAGCTGGTCAGCGGCGATACCGAGCTGAACGACCCGGTCGACCAGTGGCAGCGGTTCGTGGACCAGCGCAAGCGGCGGATGATCGACGATGAGGATGTCCCCCACCCCAACGACGAGGAGTACGCGCGGGCGATCGAGTACGGCTACTCGCCGACGGCCGGCGGCGGCATGGGCGTGGACCGCCTGGTGATGATCCTCACCGAACGCGACACCCTCCGCGAGGTCATCCCTTTCCCGATCGTCAGAGACGTCCGATGAGCTCCACCCGCGGGACTCAGGGCAAGCTCGACCTCGATCCCGGGGTGATCGCTTCCTGCCGGCAGGCCGCTTCCCAGATCGCGGCGCAGGTCGGCGAGGAGATCTCACACAAGACAACCGTCTCGGTCGAGCGGACCGTCGCGCGACTGCTCGGGGTGGACGGGGCCAACGCGCTCGACGCACCCCTTCCCAACGTGCTTGTGGACCATGTCTCTGACCGCGGCGAGCTCGACCGGGGAATCGCCTACTGGCTCGGCAACGCGATGCTCGATGATGAGAATCGCAGCGCCCAGGAGATCGCCGAGGACGTGGACGCGGGCAGCCTCGAGCTGTGCGAGCTGCCGCGCGCGCAGGATGGCGCGATCAGGGCACAGATAACGCAGGCCTGTGAGGAGCGCCTGGCGCAGATGAGCGGTCAAATGCGCGAGCGCCGCGAGCTGCGCGAGCGACTCGGCGAGAGCCCGCCGCCCCTGCGCTATGTGCTGACCGCGACCGGCAACGTATATGAGGACGTCGTGCACGCCCTGGC
>Ga0302325_10027799_pt1 | contig 11717 bp, 10 predicted proteins | sample Palsa_T0_2_FD_201948 | JGI IMG/M metagenome (GOLD analysis project Ga0302325, IMG submission 201948) | Peat permafrost microbial communities from Stordalen Mire near Abisko, Sweden - Palsa_T0_2 | ecosystem: Environmental > Terrestrial > Soil > Palsa > Peat permafrost | place: Sweden: Abisko... | reverse complement strand
AGCGAACATCCTGCTCTTGATCGTCCCGAGCGGCTCGCCGAGCCGCTCGGCGAGCTCGGACTGGGTGAAGCCACCGTAGTAGGCGAGCTCGATCGCCTCCCGCTGATGGTCCGGCAGCGCGCCGAGCGCGGCCTGGACACGCTCGCGCTCGAACTGCAGCCAGGCACTGTCCTCGGCCGAGCGCTCCCGGCCACCGAAGTCGGACTCGGGGAGCGGGTCGGCACGCCGGCGCTGCTCACGGCGCACGAGATCGACGGCGCGGCGATGAACGAGGGTCAGGATCCACGTGCTGGCCTTCGCGCGCTCGGGAAAGAATCGCGACGCTCCCCGCCAGACCCCGAGGAACGCCTCCTGGACGGCGTCCTCGGCGAGCGTCTCGTCGCGCAGCACACGCAGCGCGAGCCCGTAGGCGGCGCGGCCGAAGCGGTCGTACAGGGCCGCGAACGCGACCTCGTCGGATCGCGCGGTCAGTGCGACAAGGGCTTCGTCCGACAGGTGGGCGAGATCACGGCGCGGCATCGTGGCACTCGCTTCGAGGCGACCGGAGGACCCTAGCAGGGAAGGCACGAAACCCATTTCAGCCAGCATTCGTCCGCCGAGTGAACGCGGTTCGGCCGGGCCGCGCCGGCAGGGCTCGATTTTCAGGCCGACGCGGAGGGCGGTGTCGACAACGAGCCTCCCCTCCATCCCGGGCGCGCGGTGATCGGCGACGCTGCACCAGGGCTCGTGTGTCCCGGGCAGGAGGACGAGCTTCAGGTTGTAGAACGCGCCCGGCTGAATGATCGGACTCCCGGAGACGCGCGTGCCGCCGATCCGGCTCCCTGCCGAGGTCGCGGGGATCCTGAGCGAAGTCGACGAGCCGCACTGTCGCCGGCCCCGCCGCGACGGTGCGCGAGAGATCCGTCGCGACGAGCCGCACAGGCGTCGGCTCGAGGTGCGCCCGCGAGAGGCAGGACCAGCGGCGCCCGGGAGCTCCGCAGCGAGCACCCTCACGACAGCAGCGCCGGCCGCGCGTAGGCCGAGAGGTCGGACAGGACGCGAGCGCGGGCCGGAGCGCGGGGCGCAGGCGCGGGCGGCGCGATCAAGCCGGGAGGGGAACGACCTCGGCCTGACGGTAGGTGTCGCCGTCGCGCGCCGCGAGCGCGGCGAAGCGCCCGCCCTTCGCGATCAGCTCGTCGTAGGTCCCGGTCTCGACCACCTGTCCCGCGTCGAGGACGACGATCTGGTCTGCGTCCCTGACCGTCGAGAGACGGTGGGCGATGGCGATCGTCGTCCGCCCCTCGACCAGCCGTGCGAGCGCCTCCTGGACGGCGCGCTCGGTCTGGGTGTCGAGCGCGGAGGTCGCCTCGTCGAGGACGAGGATCGGCGGGTTGCGCAGGATAGCCCGCGCGATCGCGATCCGCTGCTTCTCGCCGCCCGAGAAGCGGTAGCCGCGCTCCCCGACGACCGTCTCGTACCCCTCGGGCAGGGAGGAGATCAGGGCGTGGATCTGGGCCGCCGAAGCGGCCTGCTCGACCTCCGCGTCGGTGGCCTCGGGCTTCGCGAACCGGAGGTTCTCGCGCACGGTCGCGTGGAAGAGATAGGTCTCCTGCGAGACGACCCCGACGGACCTCGCGAGCGAGTCGAACGTCAGCTCGCGGATGTCGACGCCGTCGATCGTCAGCCTCCCCCGGGTCACGTCGTAGAGGCGCGAGACGAGATAGCCGAGCGAGGTCTTGCCGGCACCCGTCTCCCCGACGATCGCGGTGGTCGTCCCCGCCGGAATCGTCAGGTCGACACCGGAGACCGCCCACACGCCTGTGCCGTAGCGGAACCAGACGTCCTCGAAGCGCACCTCGCCGCTGACTCGGCCGAGCTCGCGCGTGCCCTCGACGATGTCGATCGGGATATCGAGGTACTCGAAGATGCGGTCGAAGAGCGCGAGTGAGCTCTGGACGTTGACCGAGATGCCGAAGAGGCTGCCGATCGGCGCGAACAGACGCGTCTGGAGGGTCGTGAACGAGACGAGCGTGGCGTAGATCTCGGGGCTCGTTATCGCGTGCGAGACCTCGAATCCGCCGAACCAGTAGATCGCCGCGGGCATGACCGAGAAGGTCATCTGGATCGAGGCCATCATCCAGCGGCCCGTCATCTGGCTGCGAACCTCGAGGCCCGCGAGCCTGTCCGACTCGGCCTCGAAGCGATCCGCGAGCTCCGCGGTGCGGCCCATCGTCTTGCCGAGCAGGATCCCCGACACCGAGAGCGACTCTTGGACGAGCGAGGAGATGTCGGCCATCGACTGCTGCTGGATCGTCGTGACCTTGCGGCGCTGCGCGCCGACCTTGCGCGTCATCACGACGAAGACCGGCAGCAGCGCGAGCGAGAAGAGCGCGAGCTCCCAGCTCAGAAGGAACATCGCGACGACGGTCGCTATCACGGTCGTGACGGTCGACATCACCGATGTTGCCGTCGAGGTCAGCACGTTGTCGACGCCGCCGATGTCGTTGCTGATCCGGCTCTGGACCTCGCCGGTGCGCGTCTTTGTGAAGAACGCGAGGGAGAGCTGCTGCAGATGCTTGAACACCGCGGTGCGCAGGTCGTGCATCACCCGCTGGCCGACCTCGGTCGAGATGTAGGACTGGACGACGCCGATCGCGCCCGTACCGATCGAGATCGCGATCATGCCGGCGACGAGCTCGCTCAGCCGCCGGAAGTCGAAGTGGCCGCTCTTGAGCGCGTTCCCGAACGTCTCGATCACCGAGCGCAGCAGGAACGCCGGGACGACGCCGGCGGCCGAGGAGACGAAGATCAGGACCGCGACGACGCTCAGCTGCGGCCAGTAGGGCCGGAAGAGGCGGCCGATGCGGTGCAGGTAGTCGCGGCGGACGGCCTTGTCTGCCGGACGGACGGGCTTCTCGCGCGGCATGAACCCCGCTGAGCGTCCCCCTGGCATCCCTCAACGGTAGCGAGCCGGCGCGCCCTCAGCCCGGCTGGATGCCCGAGTAGACCGCCCCGGCGGGCTGGACGATCTTGCCCTCCGCGAGCCCGCGCGCGATCTCCTCGAAAACGCTCCCGACCTGATCGGGCGTCGTCGTCCAGAGGCGCGTCTCGCGTCCCGGGAAGAACGAGATGGCCTCGATCCGCACCGCCTGCGAGCGTCTGCCCCTGATCACCGCCCCCGGAAGCAGGAGGCAGAAGCGAAGACCCGGCCGGAGCAGGCCGCCCCAGAGGAAGCCGAGGAGCGCGAAGGGCAATCCGATGACGAAGAGCCCCGCCCCGAGCCTCGGAACGGGCATGGGATCGAAGTCGAAGGCGCCCGAGGGGGCCTCCCGCCAGTCCGGCGGTGTAACGCGCGAAACGTAGAGCTCCCACTCCTGTCCGTGTGGGTCACGTACGGTCCGCCTGGGTCGGAACCACCCCATTACGTCAGCCTACCGCGCCGCCCGAGACACCGTCTCGCGGACGCCGCGGCGCGGCGCGGCCGGGGCCCGCGAGCGGGCCGCCTCAGGGTGACCGGCGCCGACGCAGCCCGAAGCGGACGGCGCCGCCGATCACCACGGCGAAGATCACGAGCGCGCCGATCTCGATCCGCTCCTCGCCGGTCGAGGAGCCCCCCGGTCGCACGCTGACCGCACCGAAGCTGATCCCGCGGCGCGCTGCGAGCGCGCGCACCGCCCGCTCGGCCGCGACCACGAGCGCGGTTCCGTTGCTGGTGTGCGTGAACCCGAGCTTGGCGATCGCGGCCTTGTCGGCCGCGGGCAGACCCGAGGACTTGTAGATGCCGTAGCCGTTCGGCATCACGACGAGCAGCTCGTCCTTCCAGTAGTAGTAGTCCTCCTCACCGAGGAACGTCGCGTAGGTCTTCGGCTTGTCGAAGAGGATCGGTACGGCGCCGAGATCGTAGGGGGTGACGATGACGGCGACCTTGAGCGGAAAGCCGTCCTTCTGCGCCTGGGCGAGCATCTGGATGAGCAGGTTGGCCTGCGCCGCGGCGACGTGCCCGTCGACGTTGGAGAGGAACGTCGACTGCTCGAGCAGGTAGTCGCTCGCGGGATCCCCGTCGGCGCGCGCCTCCGCGACCGTGACCACGAGCAGGAGCGCGGCGAGCAGGGCGGTGAGGAGTCCGACCCGGGTCGCACCCGGCCGCCGGGACGCCACGCGGAGGCCGGGGCGGCTCATCCGCCCGCGTAGTCCACGATGAGCGCCGTGAACGGCTCGCCGCCCCGCGGGTCGACCGCGAAGGAGAGGCCCCAGTGGCCGACCATCACGAGCGCCGGTGCCGGACGGGCATAGAGGCCGGGTGCCGTCTCTGTGAGCTCGTACTCCTGGTCTCCCATCTCCATGTCGAGCATCGCGAAGGTCAACGTCACCTGCGCGCCCCGCACCGGGACGCCGTCCCTCGTGATCTTGACAGCGAACGTGTTCGGCGCGACGGCCCGGTTGGGGTCGACGAGCACGCGCAGGGTGTAGGCACCGTGGCGCAGGGTCGTCGCGACCCTGCCCGGTCCCACCTCGGCGAGCGCAGACCCCTCCTCGGCGAGCGCCGGCGGTGGGGGGGCGAGGCTCGAGAGCACCGCCGCGGCGAGTACCGCGGTGACGAGCAGCGCAAGCTCCCCGGAGACGACACGCCGAAGAAGGCTCAGCGCCGGACGTCCCAGCTCGGGCCGCTCGCGCGCTGCCAGCAGGCGTGGTCTGGTGCGCGTGAGGTTGACCCCACCGAGAAGCATCGCGGCGCTCAGCAACCCCGCCTTGACGAGGATCGTCTGCCCGTAGGCGGTGCGCCAGAGCGCTGCCAGGATCGGCATGTGCAGGACGGTGGCCCAGACTCCCGATCCGAGCAGGACCGCCACCGAGACGAGGGCCACGTTCGAGAAGCGGGGGACGCAGATCGAGAGCGCTGCGACGCGACGCGACGCCGGCAGGCTCCACCAGAGGACGAGCAGCCCGATCAGGCCGCCGATCCACACCGAGCCCGAGAGTAGGTGGAGCCAGTCGAGGATCAGGGCGAGCCAGCGCGGGGCGGTCTGCGCCGCATGCCCCGCGGCACCGGGCACGATCAGCACCGCGGCGGCGGCGGCGGCCGCGCCGATGCCGGCGAGGATCTCGGCGATCGAGCGTGACTCCCGCCCGGGCTCGTCGACCCAGAGGGCGACCGCCGCAGCGGCACAGAAGAGCGCGAAGCAGAGCTCGAGGTCGACGTAGCCGCGGCCGAAGGCGGTTACCCTGAAGAGCGGAACGAGGCTGCCGAAGGCGAAGAACGAGCGTAGCGAGTCGATCGCGGTGGCCTCGTCCAGGTAGACGGGTACCGCCACGAGCCCGAGCGCCGCGGCGAGGGCGAAGGCGCGCGTGAGCGGCGCCAGGCCCGCGGCCGCCGGGCGCCGGGCCGCCGGGCGTGCGATGGCGATGCGCATGAAGAAGAGACCGATGGCGCTCATGACCGTGAGGAACATCGCCCAGCGCGCGATGAGCAGTGGCGTCGTCGTCGCGGTCTGCGAGATGTGCGGAACGGTGAACTGGGGCGCCTGCCCGGGGTGCGGGCCGATCGCAAAGGTGAACGCGCCCTGGACGGGATGGCCGTCAACCGAGATCGCGCGCCAGTAGACGAGGTACCAGCCCTGGGGCAGGTGCGCTCGCAGTGGAACGACGAGGGTGTCGGGGTCGGCGGGGGAGCGCGTCGGTGCGGCGGTCGTCTCCTGACGGCCCGCCTTGTCGGTGACCGAGATGATCGCAAACCGCGGCTCGACCGCCTCGTCGTAGGTCAGCGCGACGGCGGGAGGTGGGACGGCGAGCAGAGCGCTCGCGACCGGAAACGTCTTGATCAGGTAGGCGTGCGCGGAGGCCGCGCCGGGAATCGCGAGCGCGCCCGCGACAAGGGCTGCGCCGAGCGCGGCGCGCCCCCGGCGAGTCATGCAAGCTGCCGCTTGCCGCCGAGCGCGAGCAGGGCGATTCCGCCGACGAGCACGCCGAGGATCCCGACGGCAAGCGCGACGATCGTGAGGAGCGGCGTGCCGCCGCCGCCGAGCGAGCTCTTGACCTGGATCGCCGGCGCCGGGGAGGCAGAGGACTCCGGGCCAGCCCAGTCGACGATCGAGCCGTTGGAGTAGGTCTGCTGGACATCGAAGGTGTATGTCCCGTTCGCGCTCGCCTCGCCGAGGAACTGAAACAGCGCGTCCTCGCCGCTTGGGACCGCGCCCCCGCTCCAGGTCACCTTCTCGACCACCGCCCCGTTGCCGAGGACGCTCTGGGCCACCGCGCGCCGCCAGCCCGGGCTGGGGACGAACGAGGTGATCGAGAAGCCCGCCGGAACCGAGAGCACGACCTGGCTCGTCGTCGCGTCCGGCTGCTCGGTCGGGACCGCGAGGCTGTAGAGCTGGGTCGTGCGCGAGAGCGAGACCGGGGGGCTGATCCGCGCGTGCGCGGAGGCCGCCCCTGCGCAGAGGAGCGCGAGAGCCGTCGCGCCGAGCAGCGGGAACGTCGGGCGCGCCCCGCGCGCGCGGCGGAGCTCCTTCGCCCGGAGTAGACGCGCCCGGCTCAACTCTCGCCTCCGGCGAAGAGGAAGGAGGGGTGGGGTGCGACGTAGCCGCCGAGCTCGAGCACGATTTCCGCGTGCCGCCTCAGCCGGAGGGCGCCCACGGGGCCGCGAACGAGCCGCCCATCGAGGTAGGCGCGCACCGGCGCCCGCGAGCGGAACGACGCGATCCGGCGCGCGCCGAGCGCCTGGCCCCAGATCCGGAAGAGGTCGGAGAGCCGAAGCGGCACGCCCCGGGCGACCTCGACGACGCCGGCAGGCGTCGCGGTCGAGGCGGGGTAGGTGCAGCCGTGGGCGACGACGGAGGCGCCGCTGCGGGTCGAGGGCGACGCGACGCCGATCCCCGCGGGCACGACCACGACACGGCGGTCGGCGAAGATCTCGAGGTGGAGCGCGAAGACGGCGCCCGGCGTGCTGCAGCGGAGCCTACCCAGCGGACGCCCGGCCTCCACCGCCGGCCCCGCCGCGGCGGGGCGATACCGCGGTCCGGGCCCGATCGGCCACGGTCGCACGGACGGCTGGCCGGGGACGAGGAGCGGCACGCCCCCCAGCGCGACCGCGACCGCGACGAGGTTCATCGACGCGCCGCCCGGAGCGGCGGGTCGGGACCGCGCAGGAAGCTGAGGGCGGCCGCGGCCGACCCGCAGAGGAGCGCGAGGCCGCAGAGGAGCCGTGTCAACGGCGCCGGCAGCGCCGAGATGAGGACGCCGTGCCAGAAAACCGGCATCGAGCTGAGGCTGACCGCTGCAGCGACCGCGCCGATGACGCCGGCGGCATGCACCCGTGAGCGGCCGCGCAGGCGAAGGAGCGCCCCCCCGAGGACAAGGGCGAGCGTGAGCCCGGTCCCGATCTGCAGCCAGGCGACCCCGCCGCTCGGGGCGCCCCGCGCCGCGAAGGTGGTCACGGCGGCGAGTGCTGCGAGCCCGCCGCCGAGCCCGAGACCGATCGCCAGACGGGGCCGTCGCGCCCTCGAGCGCGCCGCAAGGCCGATCGCGGCGACCAGCCCGGCGGCTCCCGCCAGCCAGGGCGCCAGCGAGGGCCGGGCGACCCGGAAGAATCTGCCGGCGATCGCGGCCGGGCGCCCGTTGAGCACGACGGGGATTGAGAACCCACCGTCGGGACCTGCGCGCGCGCGGGGGGGCGGGGCGAGCCGGTGGTCGTGCCAGACGATCGAGTCGGCGTCGCTCACACGGATCCAGCCCCGAAGCCGGGGGGAGACGAGGCCGTCGGAGGTCGCGGTGGGAGAACTCGCGTTCACCCACGCTCCCCCCGCGCCGATCCGCAGGAACGGCTCTCGCAGCTCGCCGCGGACGAGCAGACTGACCCCCGGCGCGACGCTGACCTCGAAGTCGCGGTCACCGTCGAGCACACGCACGCGCACGCCGGGCATAGTCACCGTCGCCCGATCGAGGCTGAGACGGTAGTCGAGCGCGATGATCGCGCTGCGGCCGTGGGCGGCCGCGGTGGCCGGCAGCACGAGCGCGACGAGACCGACCGCGACGGCGATCCGCCGCCTCCGCCCGGTGGGCCTCCCTGTCGCCCGGGCTGAGCCCGGGCGGGCCGCCAGGCCCGCGTCGGGAGCGGACGCGCTCGCCTCCGCGCGACTCGCCGGGCGGAAGCGGGCGCTCCCTCCGAGGCGCCCCGAGCAGGTGCGGCTCATCCCGGTTCCGCCGGCTTGAGCGCCGCAACGACGCGGCGCTCCTCGCGCGTGTAGACGACATCGATCGAGTCGAAGGGGCGGTAGCTGCTCCACACCCCGAGGAAGAGAAGCGCCCAGCGCCAGAACGACAGCTTCCGCTCGCGGGCGAAGGAGCGGTCGAAGAGCAGCGATGCTCCGACAACCTCGAAGTCCTCGCCCTCGGTCTGGGCGACGCCGTTGACGAAGACCTCGTAGGGTCTCTGGACGAAGGGCGGCAGCTCAACACGCGTCCGATTCTCCACCGACTATACGATGCCAGCAAGCGTGCGACGGAGAGTGCTCGTAGGCGTGGTCATGTGCGCGGGGGCGCTCACGCTCGTCGGGGCGGCCCTGGCCGGAAACGGCGGATTCCTGCCGCCGACGCCCCACTCCCCAAACGCGCACCGGATCAAGGACGCCTACGTCCTCATCCTGATCTTCACGGGGGTGATCTTCGTGGCGGTGGAGGGGGTCCTGCTCGCGTTTGTGATCCGCTACCGGCGCGGGAAGCGTCCGAGGGACGCCGAGGGGCCCCAGATCCACGGCTCGAAGCGGCTCGAGGTGCTCTGGACGGTTCTCCCGGTCGTGATCCTCGCGGCGATCGGAGGCTACGTCTTCTACAAGCTTCCGGGTATCGCGAACCCGCCCGCCGCGAGCGCCGCAGACGAGACGACGATCACGGTCGAGGGGCGGCAGTTCTACTGGATGTTCCGCTATCCAAATGGAGCGATCTCGGTCGGGACGATGCTCGCGCCGGCCGACGAGGTCGTGCGCGAGAACGTCGTCTCGGCTCCCGATGACGTCCTGCACAGCTGGTGGATCCCCGCCCTGGGGGGCAAGATCGACGCCGTTCCCGGCCGCACCAACCACACCTGGTTCGAGGCGCCGGCCGGTGTCTACGCCGCCCGCTGCTCGGACCTCTGCGGAATCCAGCATGCGAAGATGCTCGCCACCGTCGATGTCGTCCCGGCGAGCAGATACGCCGCATTCATCGCCGAGCGCGCCCGGGAGTCGAGCGGGATCGCACTCGGGAAGGAGGAGTACACGCACGTGTGCGCGTCCTGCCATCGCCTCGAGACCAACTATGTCGGCCCCTCGCTCGGCACCGACCCGCTGCTGACAGAGGTCAAGGGCCTCGAGACGATCCTGCGCCAGGGGATCGGCAACATGCCCGCGGTGGGCAGCGACTGGTCGAACGCCCAGATCGAGGCGCTCGTCACCTACACAAAGACGCTCACGAAGGGCACGAGTGGCAACGCGGGCTGAGACTCCCGCCCTCTCCTACCGCTCCGACTGGCGCCAGGGCCGGGTCACCTCGTGGCTGACGACGGTCGACCACAAGCGCATCGGGATCCTCTACATCTGCACGGCGCTCATGTTCTTCGCCGCGGGCGGCGTGCTCGCGCTCCTGATCCGCTCCCAGCTCGCGACCCCCAACGAGAGCATCGTCACGCGCGGGTCCTACAACGAGGTCGTGACGATCCACGGAACGACGATGATCTTCCTGGTCATCGTCCCGATCCTCGCCGGCTTCGGGAACTTCCTCGTCCCACTCATGATCGGCGCGCGGGACATGGCCTTCCCGCGCCTGAATGCGCTCTCCTACTGGCTCTATGTCCTCGGCGGCGCGATCCTCTACCTGAGCTTCCTCGCCAAGGGGGGCGCCGCTAGCTCGGGCTGGACCTCGTATGCGCCGCTCTCGACGCTCCATTCCCCCGGGCGCGGCGAGGACCTCTGGATCCTCTCGCTCCACGTGCTCACCCTCTCCTCGCTCGCCGGGGGGGTCAACTTCGTCGTGACGATCAGCAACATGCGGGCCCGGGGCATGACCTGGATGCGGATGCCCCTGTTTGTCTGGTCGATCCTGCTCTACGCGTGGATGCTCGTGCTTGTGCTGCCGACGCTCTCGGCCGGCCTCACGATGATGATCCTCGACCGCCACGCGGGCACTCACTTCTTCGACCCCGCCCACGGCGGCAGCCCGATCCTCTATCAGAACGTCTTCTGGTTCTTCGGCCATCCCGAGGTCTACATCATGATCCTGCCGGCGATGGGGATCGTCTCGGAGATCATCCCCGTCTTCGCGCGCAAGCCGATCTTCGGCTACAAGGCGGTCGTCTTCTCGACGGTCGCGATCGGCCTGCTGGCCTTCCTCGTCTGGGGGCACCACATGTTCGCGGTCGGGCTGCCGACCCGGCTCGACTCCTTCTTCATGGTGAGCTCGATGGTGATCGCCGTGCCCACCGGGGTCAAGATCTTCAACTGGCTCGCGACCCTCTGGCGCGGAAACATCTCCTTCGACACCCCGATGCTCTGGGCGATCGGTTTCATCGCGCTCTTCACGATCGGCGGCCTGTCGGGGATCTTCCTCGCCGCCTTCCCCGTCGACTGGGAGCTCACCCAGACCTACTTCGTCGTCGCCCACCTCCACTACGTGCTCTTCGGCGGGTCGATGTTCGGCATCTTCGGCGGCCTCTACTACTGGTGGCCGAAGATGTTCGGGCGCATGCTCGATGAGCGCCTGGGCAAGCTCCACTTCTGGTTCGTCTTCGTGGGCTTCAACCTCACCTTCTTCCCGATGCACATGCTCGGGTTGCTCGGGATGCCGCGGCGGATCTACACGTACTCTCAGGGGGGACTCTGGGAGACCTACAACCTCATCTCGACGATCGGCTCGTTCGTGATGGCGGTGGGGATGATCATCTTCGTCGTCAACATCGTCCGGACTGCTCGCTCGGGCCGGCGCGCCGTGAACGATCCCTGGCTCGCCGACACGCTCGAGTGGTACGCCGCCTCTCCGCCACCGCCATGGAACTTCGACCGGATCCCCTACATCATCAGCGCGAGGCCGCTCCGCGACCTGCGCCGGCGCCTGGCGCACGAGGGCAGGCTTTGAGCGCCGGTCCCTGGACGCGTCTGCTCGCCGTCGCGGCGGTCTCCGGGACAGGGCTCGCCGTCATCTCGGGTGCCGCCGGCTGGAACACGGCCCACCGCGTGCTCGCGGGGGTCGCCCTCCCCCCGCTGGTGGCCCTCGTCATCCTCGGCTGGCTCCGCGCCCGCCCGCTGCTCCCGGCGGCGGTCGCCTCGATCGTCCTCTTCGGGCTGGCGGCGCTCCTGACCGGCCACGACGTCCATCTCGGGCTTGCCGCGCTCGCCTTCGCGGCGGCGGCGCTGCTGTGCGCGCAGGCGTTCCGTGGCGCCTCGGCGCCGGCGAGCGAGCTGCGGGACTACATCACGCTGACGAAGCCCCGGGTGATGTCGCTCCTCCTGCTCACCGGGGGCGCGGCGATCTTCGTCGGCGCGCGGGGAGTGCCGGGCGCGGTCACCTTCGCGGCGACGATGGTCGGGCTCGCGCTCGCGTGCGGAGGCGCTGCCACGCTCAACCACTACCTCGACCGCGACATCGATCCGCTGATGGGCGAGCGTACCGCGAGCCGGCCTGTGGCCTCGGGTCGGGTCAGCCCCGAGCGCGCGCTCGAGTTCGGGATCGCCCTCTCGGCGCTCTCGTTCGTCCTGCTCGAGTCGCTCGTC
>Ga0302325_10027798_pt1 | contig 11717 bp, 9 predicted proteins | sample Palsa_T0_2_FD_201948 | JGI IMG/M metagenome (GOLD analysis project Ga0302325, IMG submission 201948) | Peat permafrost microbial communities from Stordalen Mire near Abisko, Sweden - Palsa_T0_2 | ecosystem: Environmental > Terrestrial > Soil > Palsa > Peat permafrost | place: Sweden: Abisko... | reverse complement strand
CCATGATCGCCAAGGCGACCCCGGACTCGATCTCGAGCTGGTGCAGCTCGCTGACCTGCTGCTGGGTTTCGACGAGCTGCAAGAACTCTCGACCGGCAGACGAGTTCATGATCTGGCGGATCGCAGTAGGCACGTTCGGCAGCGTCAGGGTGGGCCGCGGCAATAGGATCGTCGGGTGCGGCTTGGGGTTCGTGCCGCTGCCGGAAGGCGGCCCCTTACCGCCGCCGCCGCCGCCGTTGAGCTCGATGCCCACGCCGCCGGTGATCTGCTGGGAAACCAGCACATAGGTCACGGCCAACAGCGCGACGCCGCAGACCAGGAACATGCCGCCGTAAAACAGCGTGAGCCGCCAGCGGACCGTGGTCTGTGGATGGCGCAGCCGCAAACGAAGACTCGCGTGCGTGTGCGAGGGGTCGGTGGGCGAACGGGTCATCGGTCTGCGATCAGGTAGTCGCCAGGCGTGACCATGCCGACCAGCGACGGGCGCCACCGCCTGACGTGCGCCGGGGATGATCCGCGATCACATCGGCTCTCATCGGCAAATCTCACTCTGGCAGCTCATCAGGCTGGGGAACGTCATCGTGCAAGAGGACCGCCGACACGCCCACGGGCTCCCGCCGCGGACCTAAGAGGACTCAGAATGGTGCAGCCAGGGTGACAGCGGCGTTACAGAGTCACCCAATTGTCATCACCCCCGCCCTACAACATGGCGTTATGAGCACGATTCGCATCTCTCGCGTGAGCTCGCTCTGGATCGCCATCGCCGTGCTGGGCGGCGCGGAGATCGCCGGCTGCGGCGCCTCCAGCACGCCGCAACCGGGCGGATCCAGCGGCCAAGCGCTTGGGCTCAAGTTCTCGACCTGCATGCGCGACCACGGCGTTCCCAGCTTCCCCGACCCGGAGGCCGACGCCGGCGGGATCCAGATTCCCCTCAAGCTCGCCAAGAATCCCTCACCGGCGTTCAAGTCCGCCATGCAAGCATGCCACTACCTCATGGTCGCCGAAGGTGGGTCGCCGCCGGTCGCGTCAGCCAGCCAAAAGGCCGCCGCGCTCAAGCTCGCGCAATGCATGCGCAAGCACGGCGTCCCCAACTACCCCGACCCCACCTACCAGGACGGGAACTTGGTACCGCCGACCATTGCGAACCCCGCGATAAACCCAGCCTCACCAGCGTTCAGCGCCGCCTCCAAAACATGCCAATCGCCGTGATCCGCGATCGAATGACACCACCGGCGCGCTCGCCAGCCAGCCTCGCGACCGCACACATCAGCTGGCTCTGAAACCCCCCAAATGCGAGGCGCCAAGTGCAATGCTCCTGGCGGTCCATCGCGGCGACCGTACGGACCGCTGCTCTGTCGTCCGGAACGTCAAGCAGCAGCTAGCTCGACCTCTGATCGGCGATTAGCCGCGGCCGGCACCGGACACAGGCAGCCACGACATCGTGGGTCTGATGCCTGCGTGAGAACGAAAGCGAGTCTCAACCCGCCAGTGGCCGCGCACCTCCTGTTCGCCAATTCCGCGTCTCTCAATCTTGTCCGCAAGGGGTTGGTCTGTGCGACGGACAAGCGAGCGCTCCGGACCCGTTCAACGCGATGTCGACGGCGACCTCGCGGCGTCCGCTGAGCCTGCAAGACGCTGTATCCGACGGGCTACATCGAGTTGGCCGGGCAGGTGCGGCGGTACGGATCGCGCCGCTCAACGGGCGGCGGTTGATCACCGACGAGGAGCAACTCGCGGAGCGCGCTACCGAGCTCAAGCGGCGCAGTACGGTCCCGAGCCGGCGGCGCGGGAGGGCCAGACCTCGTCGTGTCGCCGGTCGAGGGATCGGGGGTGTGCATGACTCCTCGTGGCGGGTAGCGTGATGGGGCTGGAAGTCGTGCCCGTTCGACGTCTGACACGCGCCGAGTAGGGTTTCCGTCTGGCTCTCGTGTGTCCGCTCGTTTGCTCGGCGAGGAAGCAGCCGTGGGGCGACCGATCGGGGCGGGTTGTGACCGCATGTAGGCCGGGCCTTCTCAACACGCGGCAACATTCCGTCGATGAGGTTGGGGTGGTGAACTGTTGAGCTCGGCTGAGGCTTTCGATCGAGGACTGTCTGGGTCGCGGGATGATCGCGCCGCGCGGGTTTCGACTCGTCTGCGGGTCTACGGGCTGTTGCAAGCGGTGCAGGATGGGGTTCGGATGCCCGCAGGAGAGGTCGAGCAGCTGATCGGGGAGGCAGATCGTCGAGGCTGGGGGGAGGTGGTGCGGGCGGGGCTGTTTCTCGCCGTCGTCTGCTCGACGTCGGAGGCTGGTGGGCCTCGCTCCGGCGCGTTGAGCAGGCTGCTTGATCGTGCGCAGGCCGACGGAGATACCGTCATGGCTGCCCTTGCCCTGGCGATCCGAGCCCAGGCCGTCAACACTTTCGGCGACCCCGTCTCGACGGTCGCCGCTGACCGGGATCTCGCGCGCGCCAGCGTGATGCTCGAAACCGCGCCCGGGGCCTCGCTGGAACATGCCTGCGCACACAATGAGTGCGCCCGCGCGTTCGGAGGCCGCGATTTGTGGGAGCTCGAGTTGGAGCATTACCACGCTGCCGAGGCGGCGCTTGAAGGCGAGGTCGGGCTGGAGCTGGTGCTGCCCGCGATCCTCTACAACAAGGCGGAGGTGGCGCTGAACCGGTGCGTGGCGCTCAGGGAGCTCGATGACACGGACGCGTTGGCGCATCACGGTCGCCTCGCCCGCGAGGCTCTGAGACAGGCCGATGTCGCGGCGCTGCCGGACTCCTGGAGGCACGAGCTTCGGATCTTCGCCGCGCTGCTCAGCGCAATCGCGCCCGACGGCGACCCGGCCCAGCCGGCCGCCCTACAGGCCGAGGGCAGCTACGCCGGCTATGTCCACCTGACCCGAGCTGTGTCGATCGAGGATGACATGGAGGCGCTCGGCGAGGCCGAGAAGGCGCTCGCCGCGATCGACCGTGGCGAATCTCCCCGAGTCCACAGCCTGGCGCTGTGCGTGGCCGCGGAGATCGAGGCCGGCGTCGCGGGCCGCGAGACGGCGGGGCTGCGCTACGCCAAGCATCTTTCGCGCCGGCGGTGGGTGGCGCGCCTTTCCTCGCTGGCCTCGATGCAGTCGTTGCTGCACGCTGAGCGCCTTCGCTCCGAGCACCACCTGCTCAGCCAGCATGCCTACCTCGACGATCTCACGCGGCTGGGGAACCGCCGGGCGCTGCGTCGGTTCATCGATGGGCTCGTGTCACAGGGCGTGACCGCGGTCGCGCTTGTCCTCGTCGACCTCGACCACTTCAAGGATGTCAACGACCGCTATGGCCACAGCGCCGGCGACGAAACGCTGGTGCGAGTGGCAGTCATCCTCCGTGGTGCCGTGCGCGCGCAGGACGTCGCGGTTCGCCTCGGTGGTGACGAGTTCCTGCTGCTACTCGCCTTGGCAGACCCCGAAGCCGCCCGCCGGCGGTCCGACGCGATCGTCACCGCGATCGCGGCGGAGGACTGGGATCAGATCCGGGCCGGGCTGCGGGTAACCGCGAGCCTCGGACTCACCTGGGGGGACCCGCGCCAACTCGAGGACCTCAGCACCGCGGGTGACGCCGCGCTCTACCGCGCCAAAACGAAGGGCGGCAACCAGACCTCAGACTGACCATAGCTCAGAGAAACATCCGCCCATTCAGCGGCGCTGGACTCGAACGAGCGACCCCTGCTTGCACGCGGTTCGGGACGAACGTCAGATACTTCGACGCGGAAACCGACCCCGCCGCCGGCTGCGCATCGCGACGAGACCCACAACCATCGGGTCGACGCGGCTACTGGCAGCGCCGACAGGCCATGCCCGCCGAGGGGACCATCAACAAGGCTTGACCAGTCGCGCGCCTCGCCATCGAGCCTCGGCCGGCAGCCGATTTGAGGCCCATATACGAGCACGCACGTTGTTCGCTCAACGTTGGTCTGCGAGACGGTCGGAGAGCCGTGCTCCGACCGACGTGACGCCGCCGACGACGACCGGCGGTGCGCTGATCGACGGGGGGCTCGGACAGCGGTAATCGCTGCTGCTCCGGAGCGGGCGCAAGCGTGGCGATCGCGCGAGGTGCGGTCGGAGGTTTGGACAGCGCGTAGCCGCGCAAAGTCTGGTGCGTGGCTCGACGAGAGGGCCACTCGCTAAAGGCGCGCGTTCGAGCTCATCGTCGGAGTTAGATCATCGTTTAGTCGGCCCAGACGTCGCAGGCCGGCGACGCCGCCGGAACGTCGCGCCGTCGACATGTCACCCGAATCGGGGGATGACCCGCTGGCGGAGGCTGGTGTACGTTGGTACCGCTGGCGGTCCCTACTCAACGCCACCGGCGCGCCGAAAGCACCGAAGTCCTTGTGGTGGCCCGCCGAAACCTGAGGACGCTCTCGACTCGAGGCAAGTTCATGAGCCATCAGGACGTCAAGATCGTGGCGGTCGATGACCATCGCGCCTTCCGCGAGGTGCTACGTGATCTGATCGCCGCGGCTCCGGGGTTCGTGCTCGTCGGCCAGGCGAGCTCGGGCGAAGAAGCGGTGCGCGCAGCAGAACGCTTGACGCCGGAGCTCGTGTTCATGGATGTCGCGATGCCAGGAATGGGCGGGATCGCGGCGACGCACGCGATCCTCAGTCGCCGCCCCGACGTGGTGGTAGTGCTGATCTCAGTCGACGATCCGACGCTTCACCCAGACGCTCGTGCCCTCGGCGACGCCGTCGTGTACGCGCGCAAGCAGGACCTCCGGCCGCAGCAGCTCAAGCAGATCTGGGAAGCCCACCAGCACGCGCACCGCCGCTGAGAACGCCCCGCGGCGTTCCCGAGCACCCATTAGCGCGTGCCCGACCAGCGCGACGGCGTCTCACCCAGGACGCAGGAGTAGTCCAGACGGATCGGATTAACGAGTGCTGCCCATTGTTCGCTGAGCGTTGGGCTTGCGGGCGGGCCCAGCTGGCAGCGACGAGCTGTCATTGGACCTTCGTTCTACACGTCTCATTCGTTCCTCCGTCAGCGGATCGTCTCATTCGTTCGTCAGCGCGGATCGCCGACAGCGGGACCGTGAGTCCGGCCGGGTTTGCGTCTGACTCAACGCCATAGATCCGGGTTTTGATTAGCCCTCATCTGGGCCTCGGCCGCCCTCTCGATCCGCCGAAGCTAGTCCTATCGTCTGGCCTATGACCCAGCGGGCACGATGCCGACCCACCACGTGATGGTTGCCCATGGCTCGGAGGCGCTGACGACCGTCAGCGCGATCGCGACCGTGGTTGCCGCGCTAGCCGCACTCGTGACGATCTACTTCGCCCGAAAGACGGTCCACGAGTCCACCAAGGCGAGGCGCGACAGCCACAGCGCGCACGTTGACGAGATGTCGGAGACGAGCGCCGCGACCAAGGCAGCCGCGGCCCAGCATCGGGCAGAGATGGACGAGCGGAAGCAGGCCTTCGAAGCCGACATCGTGCTCCGGCGCGTTGCACAGCTGGAACAGGTATCCGGGCTACTCCTCCACCCCGTCGAGGTGGCCCGGACGGAGTATTCCCGACCACCGGGAGGTAGCGTTGTTGGCGGTCTGGTGCGAGAGGGCTCCACATCCATTACCGCCTTGTATGGGCCCCGTTTGTCGGACGCCCTCACACGGATCTTCTAGACCGGCGTCCCCCCGCACGCCAGCCCCGACGACGACGACGACGTCGACGCCAGCCCCGACGTCGACGACGACGTCGACGCCAGCCCCGACGTCGACGTCGGTCTACGACGCCTCCGGCCCAGCCCGCGCGCCGACTCTGAGCAGAAGATGTACTCACGCCAGTTATCCCGGCGGGAGGCGCTTCTTTACGGGGGAGTCTGGTGGTCGCGGCGAACGGGCACCTATCTGATGTAGGCACAACGCCCACGCGATCTGCAACCCTCGCTCGACCCTTTCACGGGCCGCCAGGAGGATCCGCGACACGTCGCGGAGAACCTCAAGGACGGCTGTCAGCCGTTGGCACCTTTTCGACGCCCGGGAGGCCTTCCGACGACGCGTCGCCCTCCCCGGCGGCGGTGCACCCACGGGCGCGTAGCCCGGCGTCTAGCTCGCGGGCAGCGCGAGCACGGCCCGCGACTCCCTGACCTAGCCACCATTCGCCCCGTTCTGCGTGCTGCGCTGGTTCGGCTGATCCGCCGCGGAGCGTCGGTCAGCCCGACGTGATCCCGCGGTGATCACCGCGGCGAACGAGGGGGCCGCCACGCGCAGGCGTCGGCCGAGCTTCCACTCGGTCAGCCGAAGTGCGAGATCGGCTCGGGTGGAGGGGCAGGCGCCCGTAGAGGCCGGCACAGACTTCGACGGCCCGCGGCTCCATGGACAGCGGCCGAGGTTGCGCTGATCGGTGCGGGCAGCGAAGATATGAACGTGCCGGCAGACCCTCCGACGTTCGTGGTCGCGCATCGCGGCGCGAGCGCGGAGGCGGCCGAGAACAGCATCGAGGCGTTCGAGAAGGCGATCCAGGTCGGCTCGGATCTGATCGAGTTTGACGTCCGCCGCACCCGGGACGATCAGCTCATCGCATTCCACGACGCGACTGTCGGCGGGCACCCTGTCGCTCAGTTCACGCGCGCGGAGATCCATCTCCAGACGGGCCTCAAGCCCCCGCTTCTCAACGATGTCCTCGACGTGACCAAGGGTCGCGTCGGGCTCGACGTCGAGCTCAAGGAGGACGGGTACACCGATCGGGTGCTGGAGGCGATCGGGACGCGGTTCGAGCCCGAGCAGGTCGTCATCACGTCGTTCCTCGACTCGGTCGTCGCCGAGACCAAGCGCTTCGCGCCGGCGATCGAGGCGGGGCTCCTGGTCGGCCGTTACAGACCGCCGCACCATTTGAGGACCAGGCTCTCAGAGCTCTTCCCCGCGCGACGCGCGCGAGCCTGCGGCGCGGATTTCATCGCCATGCACTCCGGGCTTGCCGACCTCGGAGCCCTTACCAGGGCAGACCAGTCCGGGTTCCGCGCTTATATCTGGACGGTCAACGATCCCGATCGGCTGCGACGGTACCTCGTGGATCCCAGGGTCCGTGCCGTGATCACCTACGTGCCGCAGCGGGCGCTCGAGTTGCGCCAAGAGAACTCGTCAGCGGCTGACGAGCGACTCGAGTGACGTCAGGGGCGCGCACAAGTCCGCCAAGCGTCGCTCCTCCCGGGCGGGTGGGAGACAGACATTTGGACGACGGCGTGACGTCGAGCTCCGCCGTGGATCATGCGCATGCGATGAGCTAGGAACAGGTCGACGATCCGCTGCTTGGTCTGCATCCGGCTGCGGCGGGTGCGATCAGTCATCCGATCCTCCGTCCCGGACGGGTAGAGCCTGTCGAGAACCTGCAGCAACTGCCGCTCCGTGCAGGACTCCGACGCGAGCAGGTTGCCCGTCGCCTGGAACTGCTCGTAGTAGTCGATCGACAGTTCGAGGACCCGGCGAGCCTCATGGACGCGGCGACTGATCTGCTCGGTGTGGCGGATCGAGAACTTCTGGCAGGCGCGCTCGAGGCCCCAGTTGAGCGTGTTCTGGCACACGACCCTGACAGGTGTGGTGGCAGCGATCACGGCTGTCGACCCGTCATGGCTGTTCATCAGCAGCACGTATGGCCGCACCGGATCGCCACCGATCTCTATGCGCTCGGGCAGCGTCGCGAGCACCCAGACGCGGCGGCCGCTATGCAGGCTGCCCGCAGTCTCGAAGTGCAGCTGGCTGCCGAGGAGCTGATCGACGAACCGGAACGCCTCCTCGTTCTGCACGATTCGGTAGCGCTCTCCGACGATCCCGAGCACGGCGCGTGTGTCCTGGCGGACGGTCGCGTAGTAACCGGGGATCTCCTCGCATCGCGGCTCCCACCAGTCCTGGGCGGTCGCGACATCGCCGCGGTCGATCGCGATCGGCTCGCGCTCGACCCGCCACCCGAGGCCCGAGGCCTCGATCGCCGCAGCGATCGTCGCCGGCGGCCGCTCCAATACCACGCCCAAGCCGTGCCATGGCGTCTCGCGCACGGAGAACATCGAATCGCTGCTCATCATTCCTGCGGGCATCACTGCCTTCCCTTCCCGTTGTGGCACCGCTCGGTGCGGCGCCGGTCGCGCCGAGGGCCGCACGCCCGGATGGCGTGCGAAAATGCCTCGCCCGCCGGCTCCCGCACCGTCCGGTGCCCGCCGGCCAGGGGCAGCACGCCACAGCCGATCAGGAAGTGGCGCGCTCCAACGCCTCGAACGCCTGATCGCCAGGCACCTCGACGCCACCGCGCATGCCGAGTTCGGCCAGGATCTCGATCAGCCGCTGAGCGTGCTCGTACGCGCACAACCGCGGCGCGTACGTCGGCTCCACACCATCTTCGTCATGGACCGCCGCCGCGATGCTCGGCGCCCGGCCGGGCGGCCCGAGGGCGAGATGCACCACGTGTGTCGGGACCCCCGGATGCCCGACGAAGGTCGAATGCAACTCAAGTGCCAGATCCCGGCGGGGAATGACGGTGTGGAGGGTGAGGACGTGTGCACCGGACCACGAGCACCTGGTCTCGCTCTCGACCGTCACGCGGTCAATCGTCACGTCCAGATCGATCACAGAGCGAGAGCTCACGACCGGACGCACGGTAGCGCCTGGCCGGGTCGCTGTTCCAGCGGGGATGCTTCTCGGCACTCGGTCATGCGAGCACAGACGACGTCCGCCGCCCGGCACGCCAGGTCTCGAAACGCCGCGGGCACCCAGGGCCACGGAACAAGCGCGTGGATATCGTCTGGCATGACGAGGCGGAGCTCGGCAAGATGTCAGCCATGATCGCCCGCTCGTCCACGGCCCCGCTTGACGCACAGTCGGACATTGGCCGCACGCCGCTCGGTCGGCTTACCGACGGAACCCCCTTCTTCGCCGCGATCGGCGAGCTGGCGTATGACGCCGACTGCGACCGCGTGCAGTGCCATCTGTGCGGCAAGTGGTTTCGGCATGTCGGCGGGGCCCATCTCCGCCGGGCCCACGGCTGGACCCTGGCCGACTACCGCGAGGCGTTCCGACTGCCGCGGACCAAGCCGACCTGCGCGCGGTCAACGAGCGAGCGGTCGCGGAAAGCCGCGCTGCGTCGGATCGCCGCCGGCGAACTGGTCACCGGCTCGATCGCTGACCCGGCGCTCGGAGAACACGCTCGCGCGAACCGCCACCTCGCCCCGTGGCGGTCGCTCGGGGCCAAGCATCCCGAGTTGCTGAGCGAGCTTCACCCGACCCGCAACGCCAACCTCGACGTGTACGCGATCGGCGCCGGCTCCAGTCGCCAGGTGAGGTGGAAGTGCTCGGTGTGCGGACACGATTGGGAGACCAGAATCTTCACCCGCACCAGCGGCGGTGCTTGTCCGGTCTGCGCCCGGGTGCAAACCGCGGAGCAGTTGCGCGGCCGCCGGTCCATGAACAGCCGCGTCCCCGCGTCGCGCTCACTCGCGATCAAGCACCCCGCGCTCGGTGCCGAGCTGCACCCGACGCGCAACGGCGAGCTGGATCCGCGCGCCCTGGGCGCAGGCTCCTCGCAAGCCGTCTGGTGGCTGTGTGCGTCCTGCGGACACGAGTGGCAGGCCAGGCCGAGTAACCGCAGTCGCGGCGAAGGCTGCCCCGTGTGCGCTGACCGGCGCCAGCGGGAGTTGCTTGACCAGCGGCGACGTGCGAACTCGCTTGCGACCAGCCGCCCCGAGCTGCTTAAGGAGCTTCACCGCACCCGCAACCTTGGCCTTGACCCGAACACCATCAGCGCCGGCACCGACCGGAAGGTCTGGTGGCGTTGCGCGACCTGCGGGCACGAATGGGAGGCGGCCGTCGGCAGCCGGTCGAGGGGCAGCGGCTGCCCGGCATGCGCGAATGAGCGCCGGGTGCTGGGGCTGCGCCGCGCGGCGGGCGGGCCGGTGAGGAGAACGCCGCCAGCGTGAGAACTGAGGCCGTGCAGATCTGCCGCGGGGACCACCGTTCCGCTTCGTCAGGCAATCCAGCAACGCACCGTCGCACAGCCAGAGCTGTCCCTGCCGTCCATCCAGACACTCTGGCGGCCGCTGTCCGGGCGCCTGCGTTCGGGGCAAGGCACGCGCGCTGCACCGGCCGCCGCTGGCGGATCCTCCTGGGCGGGAGCACGCGTCGAGCCGAGCCGCGGCTGACGCTCGCATCCATGCACAAGCGCGGGCACCCGCCCGGGGGCGCCGGCAGCGAGCGCCGGATCCACGGGATTGCACAAGCGGGCAGCCAAACTTCCCGCCGACGAAAGCGCGAGCGACCCCGCGCTCCAGCGCGGGTCCACACCCACCCGGACAACACCGCGTGGGTCAAATCCCAACCGCGGCGGGGGGTCAGAAGTAAATGGCTGCCGACACGGTCGGTGAAGATCTCAAAGCGGAAGTTGGAGACGGGTTCGCTCCGGCTCCAGCGGTTCGGCCTTATCACGGGCAGGTTCGTGCGCTAGTGAAGCGCGTGAGGCAGCGTCGTGGACCTGGTAGGTAACTCCGAGCCGCTGCGTTGGGCAGCGAACCCATTCGGCCGCCCCGTGGCCGTACTCGCGCGTTTACATTCACGTTCACACCAACGACGGAGGAGAGCACGGCTTGATCTCGTTCGAAGATAAGGTAGCGCTGGTGGTCGGCGGGACCTCCGGCATCGGTCAGGCGACCGCGAATGGATTCGGTCGCCTGGGTGCGAAAGTGGTAGTCGCCGGGCGTCGCGAAGACCGCGGCGAGCGGGTCGCGCGCGGCATCGTAGAAAGCGGCGGCGAAGCGACCTTCATACGCGCAGACGTTCTGGAGGAGGAACAGGTCGAAGCGCTGGTGCGCGGCACCGTTGACCGCTACGGCTCGCTCGACTGCGCGTTCAACGCCGCGACCCTCGAACTGACCGGAGCGCTCGTCGACCTTGATGTGGGCGACTTCGACCGCGTCGTGAGGACGAGCCTGCGCGGCGCGTTCCTGTGCCTCAAGCACGAGATGGCCGCGATGGCGAGTACGAGCGGAGGCTCGATCGTCAACGCTAGCTCGCGCTCGGGAACCGAGTTCGGCGTACCGACAAACGGCGCCTACAGCGCCGTGAAGGCGGGCATCGCGGGCCTCAGCCGATCTGCGGCCAACGAAGGCGGCCCGCACGGCGTGCGCGTGAACTGGATTGTCGGCGCTCACATCCGCTCGGAGATGGCGCTCGCCGCATGGAAGTCGTTTGACATCCCCGAGGAACGAATCGCCTCGCTCACCGCGATTGGGCGCGTCGGAACGCCGGAGGACTTCGCCAACGCGGTGCTGTTCTTGTGCTCCGACGCCGCCGGGTTCATTACCGGGGCTGAGCTCGCCGTCGATGGTGGCTGGGGCGTAAAGCCAGTGCTCTAGGAATCGTCGCCGTGCTTACCGGGCAAGCGCCGCGACTGGCATGCTCACTCATCTCGAAACGGGTGCCTTCGGCGGTATAGCGCTGGAAGAACGCGTTTGCACCAGCGCGACGGTTGGCCCGGTCGGATTGAGCAGCCAACGCCCGTCGTCCCGCCACAGTCCTACGGCCCGCCACACGGATCGGCGCGAGCGGATCCAGGCGATAGGAGCAGCGCGCGATTCGGCGGTCGGTGGCGTTCGTCGCCAACCGCGGGCCGGGCGTCGAAGGCCCGCGCTGGCTACTGCTTCGATCAGGGCGCTAGCAGGGAGGCTGCAGGCACCCGATGCGCGTTTGTGGCGAGAAGCACGTCGCTGGTGATGGCCGCGCCGA
>Ga0302325_10027797_pt1 | contig 11717 bp, 10 predicted proteins | sample Palsa_T0_2_FD_201948 | JGI IMG/M metagenome (GOLD analysis project Ga0302325, IMG submission 201948) | Peat permafrost microbial communities from Stordalen Mire near Abisko, Sweden - Palsa_T0_2 | ecosystem: Environmental > Terrestrial > Soil > Palsa > Peat permafrost | place: Sweden: Abisko... | reverse complement strand
TTTGCGCCGTTCGAGCTCATGAAGCATCGTCGTCATGATCCGCACGCCTGTCGCTCCAATGGGGTGACCGAGCGAGATACCCGAACCGTTGACGTTCAGCTTCCCGCGTTCGTCCCAGTCCCACCCCTTCAGAACGGCCAGCACCTGGCAGGCAAACGCCTCGTTGAGCTCGACCAGGTCGATATCGCGCCAGGATTTGCCGGTCCGTGCGAAGAGCCGCTTGACTGCCGGCACCGGCCCAATGCCCATCCTGGCGGGATCGCAGCCCGCAGCCGCCCAGCCCGCAAAAAATGCCATCGGCTGCAAGTCGAGTTCGCGAAGCCTGTCCTCGGCGACGACGAGGCATGCCGCGGCCGCATCATTCTGCTGGCTCGAATTTCCCGCCGTGACAATCCCGCCCTTGATCATAGGCCGCAGCGCTGCCAGCGACTCTTCCGTCGTGTCGGGTCGTACCCCTTCGTCACGGTCGACGCCGATGGCACCACCCTTCTTCTGCGGCACCTCGATTGCGACAACTTCATCGGTAAACTTGCCGGACGACCATGCCGCAGCGGCCCGCCTGTGGCTTTCGACCGAGTAGGCATCGGCATCCGCGCGCGAAATGCTGAAATCGCGCGCCAGATTCTCGGCAGTCTCGATCATGCCGGATATGCGGCCGAAACGCTCTTCGGGTTGCGAGCGCTCTCGCCCACGATCCAGACGATCGTACATCGTCACCGAGCCGGCGCGAGCGCCGGACCGCATGTCCGTAGAGTAATACTCGATATTGCTCATGCTCTCGACGCCGCCAGCTATGACGACGTCGGCGGCACCAGTCTCCACCATCATGGCAGCATTGGCGATTGCCTGCAGACCGCCGCCGCACCGACGATCCACTTGCGTACCTGGTACTTCGATGGGCAACCCGGCGGCGAGCGCCGCCCAGCGTCCGATGCACGGAGCTTCGCTGTTGGCGTAGCTCTGGGCAAATACGACGTCTTCAATGGCCGCGGGGTCGATACCACTTTTGGCCAGGACCGCCTTTATGGTGGACGCTGCAAGACGCTCGGCAGGAACTTCACGCAGTGCGCCCAGGAATTTTCCGACCGGTGTTCGGAGCGGGGCAACGATGGCGGCACGCCTCATGGCATAGCTCTCCTCTCTTGTTCGCGTGCCGGATCATACAGCGTGTGCATCCCAAGGCGCATCAGAACGACTTCGGCAGGCCCAACACATGTGTCGCCACATGGCTGAGGATGAGGTTGGTCGAAATTGGAGCCACCTGATAAAGCCGCGTCTCGCGGAACTTGCGTTCGATGTCGAACTCCTCCGCGAAGCCGAAGCCGCCATGCGTCTGAACGCACATGTCGGCGGCGAACCACGATGCCTCGCTCGCCAGCAACTTCGCCATGTTGGCGTCAGTGCCGCAGGGCTCGCCTGCGTCGAACAGGGCGGCCGCCTTCGTGACCATCTCGGCTGCCGCCGAAATGCCCACATAAGCGCGCACAATGGGAAACTGTACGCCCTGGTTCTCACCGATCGGACGCCCGAACACTTCGCGCTCTTTTGCGTAGGCCGATGCGCGGTCGATGAAGAATCGACCGTCGCCGATGCATTCGCTGGCGATCAGGATGCGCTCGGCATTCATGCCATCGAGGATATAACGGAATCCCTTTCCCTCCTCGCCGATTAGGTTCCGCGCCGGAACCTTGAGATCGTCAAAGAACAGTTCCGTCGTCGCGTGGTTTATCATGGTGCGGATCGGCCGAATCGTGAGGCCGCGGCCGATGGCTTCCCGCAAATCGACGAGCAATACGCTCATGCCGTCCGTCGGTTTGGCGACGGAATCACGTGGCGTCGTACGCACCAGCAACACCATCAGGTCGGAATGCTCGGCCCGACTGATCCAGATCTTCTGGCCCGCGACGACATAGTGATCGCCTGCGCGCCGCGCAAAGGTCCGGATGCGTGTTGTGTCCGTGCCGCTGGTGGGCTCGGTTATGCCGAAGGCTTGCAGCCGCAATTCACCGCTCGCGATTCCGGGCAGATATGCCTTTTTCTGCGCGAGCGATCCGTGCCGCAGGATCGTGCCCATCGTGTACATCTGGGCGTGGCAAGCACCGCCATTGCAGCCCGAGCGATGGATTTCCTCGAGCACCGCACAGGCGGCGCCCAGACCCAGCCCCGAACCACCAAACTCTTCCGGAATAAGGACGCTGAGAAAGCCCTCTTTCGTGAGCGTAGTAACGAATTCAGTGGGATACGCGCGTTCGCGATCGAGCCTGCGCCAATATTCGCCGGGAAACCGCGCGCACAATTTGCGCACTGCATCGCGAATCTCGGGATGACCCGATTGTCGAAATCCGCTTTCGATGTCTGCCGGTGCGTTCACCTGTGCGCCCTGATCCCCAGGCTGCGCAACCTGCAGCCTGTGTTTGGACTAATTATAGGGCAGGCCCGAACGGATCACCAAAATCGAAGGGCGATACAGCTCGATTTTTGCTGATATGGCGATGAACAGGGATCATGGCACGTGCGAAGCGCCGTCAATGTCCCGAAAACTCTGCAGAACGTTTCTCGAAAAAACTCTGCACACCTTCCTGGAAATCGTCGGTTGCCATCAACAGGGCCTGGGTATCAGCCTCGACCGCAAGAAGCTGATCTAGGCTCATCGGCAAGCGGCTGAGGATGGATTTCGTAAACTCCTATGCCAGTGGGCCGCCGCGCTTCACACGATCAGCAATCTCAAATGCCTGGTCGAGCGCTGAGCCCGGTTCCGCCAAAACATCAACCAACCCGATGCTTGCGGCATACGCAGCGTCGATGCGATCCGCTGTCAGCATCATCATTTTGGCCCGTCCCATGCCGATACGCGCCGGGAGCGTAAACAGCGCGGCAGCATCGGGAATGAGATTGACGCGGCTGAATGCAAGTTGGAAGCGCGCGTCTCGCGCTGCCACGACAATATCGCACGCCGCCACCATTGAAACGCCGGCGCCGACCGCCCAGCCTTCCACGGCCGCGATGACCGGCTTAGCCCCCGTGAGAATAAGCTGAATCGACGGATGGATGGCTTGTACGCGCCTGCGTGCGTCAGCCACCGTCATCTTCTTCATTGTCGACAAGTCGCCGCCACCGGAAAAATTGCCGCCCGCCCCGGTCAGTATGATGACACGACACACAGCGCTTTCCATCAGCTCCTTCAGGCGGTCCGCCAGAAGCGCGCGTATTTCCAGGGATATGGCATTGCGCCGTTCTGGATAGCTTAGAGTCACGATGGCAACGCCGTCGCGCATCGAGACATCAACCGTACCGCCAGGCTTCGTTCCGTCGCTCTCCGACATCGACTATTTCTTTTCCTTCGCGCGTCGCGCGAGGTAGGCCTCCATCATGCGGCGTGGCTCGCCCGTGGTGTGTGCCCTGCCGACGGCGCGAATCCCCTGCTGAACTGCGTCCGCGATCGACATGCGTTCCCAATCGCGATTGAGTTCCTTCTGGATTCTGATCGCGATCGGGCCTGCCGCAAGGATGCTCGAGACCCATTGCTCGGTCGCTTCATCGAGCTTGTCGGGAGACACGAGACGCTGCACGAAACCGCACTGGAACGCCTCCTGCGCATCGATCATTTCGCCGGTGAAAACGAGTTCCTGCGCTTTGCCCCACCCCACGAGTCGCGGCAGAAGTGCCGCCTCCATGCCGGAAGGCAAGCCGTATTTTACTTCCGGCATGCCGAACTTCGCGTTTGTCGAGGCGACGCGCATATCGCACGACGCGCCGATTTCCATTCCCGCACCCAGACAATATCCGTTGATCCGCGCGATCACCGGAACCGGACACTGACGTATTGCGTGCCCCGCCAGATGAGTCGTGCGGCTCCCTTCTTCGGCGATCACGGGATCCGGGAAGACCGACATTTCATTGATGTTGGCACCGCCGATAAACGACTTGTCGCCGGCGCCGCTCAATACAACGACCCGTAGGTCGCCGTCATTGCTGATCGCCTTCACGATCTTGCTCAATGCCAGCCTGCCCTCGACAGGCAATGCATTGCGCCGTTGCTCGTTCGTTACGGTGACATAAGCAACATTGCCCTGCTCGCGGCGCTCGATCCGTGTTGAAATCAGGTCATGTTGGGGCGGCGCTCGGTCCGTTGCAGCCATATGCTTGTTCATATTATCCGTCCGTGTTTGTGCCAAAAGTTTCTATCCAACGCGAAGTGCCGGCTTCGCGGGCGATGCCACGCTCCGTGCAACGGCGGCCGCCAATTCCTCTATGCGGGAGAAAACATGCGCGCCCGCCGCTCGTAGAGCCGCTTCCTTGCTTTCGATCGTTCCGCTCGTGTCTTGAATCAGCGCGCCCGCGTGACCCATGGTCACGCCTTCGCGGGCGGTTTTTCCTGCCAGCAACGCAAAGACCGGTTTGCGGAAGCCGGCCTCGCGAATCCTTGCTGCGAGTTCCTCTTCTTCATTTCCACCGATCTCGCCGACCACTACGAGCGCCTCTGTTTCGGGATCGTCATGGAAAAAGGGAAGCAAATCCGCGAATCGCGTCCCCTTTACAGGATCGCCACCGACTCCCACCCACAGGCTCTGGCCTAAACCGCGCGACACCAGCCGATGACATACTTCATAGGAAAGCGTGCCGCTTTTGGACATCACGCCCAACGAACCCGGCGCTAGAGAAACGCTGGGCAGAAATCCAAGCTTAATCTTGCCGGGAATGGCCAAGCCGGGCGTTGACGCGCCAATCCAGATCGCACCAGACTGTCGTACGAGGACTCGTGCCTTGAGCGCATCGTGAATTGGCATGCCCTCGGTGATCGCCACGATCAGCCTGATGCCGCTAGCAGCGGCATCGCGAATGGAATCGAGCACGGAGAGCGGCGGAACGATAATGACACTGGCTTGCGCGCCCGTTGCGCCGACCGCCTCGGCGCATGTGCGATAAATCGCAATGCCGTCGACATCGCCTTCTGCCCGTGGCGAAACACCGGCGACGATGTTCGTTCCGTAACGCCTCATTTGCGCGGACTGTGCGCGTCCCGCGCGCCCCGTCAGCCCCTGCACAAGAACCGGCATGCCCGGCGCGACAAGGTCCGATATCATCGCGCGACTTCCAAATTGCGTGTGGCGCGATCCATTGCACGTTCGAGATCGGTTTCGATCGCCAGCGGATTGCCCGCCGCCGCGATGACCGCGCGAGCCTCATCAAGGCCGTTACCGATCAATCGCGCCGTGATCGGCACGCGCTTCAGTTCCGGCACTTGCTCGAGCGCGGCGATCAGGAGAATCGCCAACTCGCCGAGATCGGTCATTCCAGCGAAGAAATTCATCAACACGGAGCGTATGGCCGGGCCATCCGCGATCCAGCGGAATACCTGAACAAGGCGAGATGGGTCGCCCTTGAACCCACCGGTGCGGATATCGCAGAAATTGTAAGGACGATGCCCTCGCTCCGTCAGCTCATCTACAAGCTGCATGCTCAGACCCGCACCGGTCGTCACCAAGCCGATGTCGCCTGCCCTGTCCAAAACAACGAAATCGAAACCCTGGTCAAGTTTGAGCGCCGCTTCCGGATAAAACGTCTTGTTGCTTTCTATGATCGCGGAGATTGCGGGTTGTCGCGGAAGCGCGTTCTCGTCGATGACGAACTTCACATCGCCTGCGGCCCAACGACCGTCGCCAAGAATGAAAACGGGGTTTATCTCCAGGAGCAACGCTTCATAATCGAAAAAACATTTTGCGAGTGCGTGAGCGGCTTCACACAATTGCACCCGGCCGCTGTTCGGAAGTTCTACAAGAATTTCTTCGATCATTGACTGCACGGCGATCAAGCTAGGGTCGGCGAGCCGCGTGATGATCTGGCCACGCATTCTTGGGTCTTCGATGTCAATGCCGCCCTGCGGCGCAATCATCACGAGCACACATCCGCTGTCGGCGTGAACTGCGAAGCTGATATAGCTCTCTGCAAGAAATTCGACCGGCTGCTCAAGACGCACCGCGCGAACGTCATGCCCCTTGATTTGCATCGACAGAAGTCTGCGCAATGCTTCCTGCAGCTCGACGTTGCTTTCTACTTTGACGATTCCGCCGGATTTCCCCCGCCCCCCGGTCGGGACCTGGGCCTTGACAATGGCAGGGAGGAATGGCGCTGAACTGTCTGCCGATGTCGCAAGAATACCGGCAGGCACGGGGATGGCGCGACCTTCGAGAAGGCCCTTCGCATGATGCTCGAGAAGCATCATTCTTTACCTTCCTGTCGTCTGCGGCGCGGCAACGTGGGATTCCCCAATTCTTTCTGATTTTTCCACTACTTGCCAATGTGCGATGGCACTAAGGCATACTGTTTGACCCTGCCTGACCCGCAACCCATTTTTGTTTATGGCCAAATGACATCCGGTCATGTCTTTTTGTGCTTCAACGGGACGCAATTGTGGCGCTTCTGTCGCGCGGGACATGAATTTCTTTCGCTGGGCCGCGCCAAACAATCGTTTGCGCGTACCTCGGTAGCAATCCTACAGGGGAAGTGACCAACAAGCCGGAGGACGGGTATCACGCATGAATTTAAGGAGGCTGGAAGGTCGCAGCGCAATTGTCACAGGTGGCGCGAACGGTATCGGACGCGGTTGCGCATTGCGGCTGGCCGCCGAGGGCGCCAATGTCGCAATCATTGATTTGGATGGCGAGGCGGTCGGAGCGGTCGGTGCCGAAATCCGGCAACTGGGCGTTAGTGCGTTCGCGATCGCGGGCGACTGCTGCGATTCACAAATTGCAGCCGAATTTGTCGGGCAGGCTGAGAACGCGAACGGGCCGGCCGATATCCTGATCAATAATGTCGGCCAGAGCGCCCGCGAAAAGCAGGGACCGTTTCTGACATCGGAAGAATCGACATGGCGCTTTGTCATGGAGATCAATCTTTTCACGACCATGCGCTTTTCGCGCCTCGTCGCGCCAGGCATGAGCGCGCGCAAGCATGGCCGCATCATCAATATGTCGTCGGAATCGGCATTCGTCGGCGGCGCGGGAAGCCATGACTATGCGGCGGCAAAGATGGCCATCATCGGCTTTACGCGCTCCCTGGCGCGCCAGCTTGCAGAATACGGCATCACGGTGAATGCGATTTGCCCGGGTGTGACGCGTACACGCGCCATTGAAAACGCGGTCGCGAGCGGCCATCGCGATGTTGTCGACCGTGCCCGTGCGGAAGTACTGTTGGGCCGGATCGGCGAACCCGAGGATATCGCGGCGATGGCGGCACTCCTGGCCAGCGAGGAAGGGCGCTTTATTACCGGTCAGTCCATTCTCGTAAACGGCGGCCGCTGGATGATCTGATTATCACGCCAACGACTGAGCTAGAAATCTCGCAGCATCCGCCACCGCCGCGCGCGCCACGCCCACAGTGCGGGTCATTTGCATAAAGCCATGACCCGTTCGCGGCCATTCCCTGAGGACAGTCGGGACGTCTGCAAGCTTCATCCGCGCGGCCAACTTCCGCGTATCGTCTGCCAGCGGGTCGAGAGCCGCCAGCGACAGATAGGTGGTCGGCAGGCCGCCGAAATTTCCGTTCAGAGGCGCTGCCGACACAGCGACTTTCGACAGGTCGGCACCCGCATAGTTCGCCCAATACCAACGCATCCTTTCCGTTGTCAGGCCAAACCGCCCGTCACCATTCGTTCGATGGCTTTCGGTCTCGAAGATTGGCGCGTAGCAACCATAGAACAACGCCTGGGCAACGGGGAGCGGACGCCCGGCATCGCGTTCGCCCAGGACGAATGCGAGCGCGAGATTTGCTCCGGCGCTGTCCCCCGCGATGGCGAACTTGCAATGATCCAGCTTCAATTCGCCGGCGTTCTCGTGGACCCATCTCCAGGCGGCAAGTGTGTCCTCCAAAGCTGCCGGATGGGGATGTTCGGGCGCCAGGCGATAATCGACGCCGAGGACATTCAGGCCGCTCTCTTGCGCCAGCGTTCGCATAAGACAGTCATGCGTGTCCGCATTGCAGTGGAACCAGCCACCGCCATGCAAATAGAAGATAGTCCCCGAAGCCGATCCGAATGGGCGATAGAGACGCGCGCGAATGGGTTCCGCGCCAGGAATGGAAAAATCATCCACCGCCGCAACGGCCGGCAATCCATCATTGAAGAACAGTGCTGCGCGATTTGCGACCGCGCGCCCCTCAGCCGGCGGAAGTTTGGTGAAATCCACGGAAGGCACACCGGCCGCCTGCTGTCGCCGTGCTTCAAGGATTTCCGGATCGAGTGTTTCGGACGACATCGCATGTCCTTCCTACGCGTCATTAACTACACCCTCGCAGAGCGCCGCGAAAGATCATGTTCGCTCATGTCGGCATCACAAAAACGGCAACCGAAGATTGTGGCGAAGTCGTCGGGACATTCCCGGAAAAGCGCCCGCCGCAATGGCGTGGCAAGTAGGCTAACTCGCGAGGCCTTTGTAGAGACCGTCAATATAGACCAACGGCTCGATCTTTCCGGCGATGCGCACCGTCTTCACCTTGCCGAAAAACACGTCGTGGGTGCCGTAAGGCACGCGTCCGTCCTGCACACAGGTCACGCTCGACTGCGCATCGGTGAGATAGGGAACGCCGTCCTCGTCGATCTCAAAATGATCGTTCTCGAAACGCGCCTCGCCTTTGAGCGGTCCGCTGCACAGTCGCGCGATCGGTTCATGGTGTATCGCCAGCAGGTTCACACAAAATCCGGCGCCGTCGAGCAGGATGGGATAGGCTGAGGCCGTGCGGTTGATGCAGAACAGCATCGACGGCGGCTCCATGCTCAGAGGTGTGACGGCCGTCGCCGCCATGGCGTGACGCTCGCCCCGCAGCGCGGTGGTGATCACAACCACCGACTTGACCAGACCTCGCATGGCCCTTTTCAGCTGATCTTCCAGGCTCTCGCTCATGCCACATAGTTCGGTTGCCGGCGTCAGGGAACAAGCCATTTTTGGGCATGGGAAAATGAGCGGTCCGCATCGCTCCCCGGCTTTGGGAACGAGGCATGAGAAGCCGTCATTTCGCCCCGAAAAAAAATGATTGGCTCGGCGCGACTCCGCCACTTAGGCCGCTGATGCGCCGTTTGAGGCCGTGTTAAGGTGAGGCGACATGACAGCCTATCCGAAAATCGAATTGCTTATCGATGGTGCCTGGCGCGGCTCCCGGCAATCGAGCCCTATTGCCAATCCGTCGGACGAGACAGTCCTGGGCGATCTCCCCCATGCGTCGCTCGCCGACCTCGACGATGCGGTTGCCGCCGCCGAGAAGGGCTTTGCAGCATGGCGGCGGGTGGCGCCGATCCAGCGCGAGAAGATCATGCTGGATGCCGCGAGGCTCCTGCGCGAACGCATGGAGACCATCGCGCATTCCATCGCGCTCGATCAGGGCAAACCGATTACCCAAGCCAGAAACGAGGTGATCGTCGCCGCCGAGCGCATCGAATGGGATGCCAGCGAAGGCCGAAGACTTTATGGCCGAATCGTTCCCGCCGAGCCCGGGATGCGCCACTTGGTGTTGCGCGAGCCTCTCGGTGTGGTGGCCGCTTTCACACCGTGGAACTATCCGATCGCATCGCCCACGCGCAAAGTGGCGGGCGCTCTCGCTGCGGGCTGTTCGATCGTGTTGAAGGGCGCGGAAGAAACGCCCAGTGGCGCCATGCATCTGGTGCGCGCGTTCCATGACGCGGGAGTGCCCCATGGCGCAATCAATCTGGTCTTTGGTACGCCATCCCAGATTTCCGAACACCTGATTCCGAAACCTGCAATAAGGCTGATTACGTTCACGGGATCCGTGCCGGTCGGCAAACATCTGGCCTCGCTCGCGGGACGGCACATGAAGCCCGCGATCATGGAGCTTGGCGGAAGCTCGCCGGTCATTGTCTGCGAGGACGTAGACCCGACGGCAACCGCCATCGCTTCGGTCATCGGCAAAGCCCGCAATTCGGGACAGGTTTGCGTGTCGCCCACGCGCTTTTTCGTGCAGGAGCGGATCTACGAGCCCTTCGTCGCGGCTTTTGCGGCTCATGCCGGAGAGGTCCGCATGGGCGACGTATTGAACGACAAGACGGAAATGGGCCCGCTTGCAAATGGTCGCCGCCTTCAGGCCATCGAAGCGCTTGTCGAAGATGCCATCGGCTGTGGCGCGAAGCTCAAGGCCGGGGGCAAGCGGCCCGGGAATCGCGGGTTTCACTATCCGATGACGGTACTGAGCGATGTTCCGAACGATGCGCGCCTGATGCATGACGAACCGTTCGGTCCCATCGCAATCGTCAATCGCGTGAAGACCATCGAGGAAGCCATCGCAAAGGCCAACGACACGCCCTTCGCGCTGTCCGCTTACGGGTTCACGAACTCTGCGCGCAATGTGGCCTTGATGTCGGATAGTATCGAGTGCGGCAGTCTTTCGATCAACCACTATCGGGCATCCTTTGCCGAGGCTCCGTTCGGAGGCGCGAAAGACAGCGGTTACGGCCGTGAAGGCGGAAGCGAAGGCCTCGAGTGCTACACCTACACGCGTCACGTTTCGCACAAAATATAAGAGCTTCCCGAGAAGCACCTGGGAGAGAAGAATGCTAGCGCTTCAGAAGACACATTCCGGCACCGGCGTGGAATTGCGCGACGTTCCCGCGCCGTCGACGCCCGCTCCCCATGAAATTTTGATCGAGGTGACAGCGACCGGCATTTGTGGATCCGACCTTCATATCGAGGAATGGACCCCGATGTATCGGTCCTTCATGGGCAACGCATTGCCGGTTACGATCGGACATGAAACGGCGGGACGCGTCGTCCAACGGGGTGCGGCGGTGAGCAGTCTGAACATCGGGGATCGCGTCGTTATCAATCCCGCCGTTTCCTGCGGAAGCTGTGCCTCTTGTCTCGCAGGCGTGACCGACGATTGCCGCAATCGCCAGGCCGTCGGCATGGTGCGCAACGGCGCCTTCGCGAAGCTGGTGCTCGCGCCCGCGGATTACTCCTACGTCATTCCCGATAATGTGCCTACCGAGATTGGCGCGCTCGTCGAACCGCTGACGACATCCGCGCATGCCCTCGCAACAGCAGATATGACGGCCGGCAAGCGCGTGGTCGTGTTCGGTCCAGGGCCGATTGGCCAGGGAGCGGCCATTCTTGCGAAGCAAATGGGGGCGAGCGACGTCGTGGTGGTGGGCATGAACGACGCTGCGCGCTTCGTCACGTTGCATGCGCTTGGTTTCGACCGTGTCGTGGATATGGCCGACCGCGACGCAACCACGAAACTCGCCGCCCTGGCCGGTGACGGCTTCGACATCGCCATCGAGGCCGCCGGCGTGCCTGCTGTTGTCGATCAGGCGCTTTCGGTTCTGGCACCGTGGGGCATACTCGCGCTTGCCGGGATGCCTGAAAAGCCGGCTACAATCGATGTTCTGCGGGTGGTGCGCAACAGGCTCCAGATCCGTGGCGTTTCGCGCACGCCACGGTCGGCGTGGATGACGGTGCTCGATGCAATGGCGAAAGACCCGGCAGCCTTTGCGCCCATGATTACCCACCGCCTGCCGCTGAAGGATGCATTGGAGGGATTCGCGCTTTGTCATCGACGCGAAGCATCCAAAGTTCTGCTCTATCCTTCGTGAAGCATCATGTGGCTTCCGCTGCGGCATCAAGATCGCGGCGCAAGGTGCGGCCCGTGCGCAGAAAAAACCATGCCGCGATCACCCAGAATACCGCCATGCTGGCAAGAGCCCAGCGCAGCGAGTG
>Ga0302325_10027794_pt1 | contig 11718 bp, 21 predicted proteins | sample Palsa_T0_2_FD_201948 | JGI IMG/M metagenome (GOLD analysis project Ga0302325, IMG submission 201948) | Peat permafrost microbial communities from Stordalen Mire near Abisko, Sweden - Palsa_T0_2 | ecosystem: Environmental > Terrestrial > Soil > Palsa > Peat permafrost | place: Sweden: Abisko... | reverse complement strand
GAGCTTGAGCGGCAGATGCGAGGACTGGCCCTCGAACATGCGGTTGCCGACCTGACGCTTCGGATACTGGATCAGCAGCCGACGCTGCGCGCGCTCCATGAACACGATGAAGGTGATGACGGCCACTACCATCACCAAGACGATGAGAATGAGCCCGGTCGAGAGCGCGCCCTGGCGACCAAGCTCAAGAGTCCCGGCGACCGCCGACGGCAGTTGCGCGACGATCCCGGACATGATGATCAGCGAAGTGCCATTGCCGATGCCGCGCTGCGTGATCTGCTCGCCGAGCCACATCAGGAACATGGTGCCGCCGGTCAGCGTGATCACGGTCGAGATGACGAAAAACGGACCCGGATCGGTGACCACGTTGCTGGCGCCTTCGAGCCCCACGGAGATGCCGTAAGCCTGGAACGCGGCCAAAACCACGGTCAGGTAGCGCGTGTACTGATTGATGATCTTGCGGCCCGCCTCGCCCTCTTTCTTGAGTTGCTCGAGCGTCGGCGACACGGTCGTCATCAACTGGATGATGATGGACGCCGAAATGTAGGGCATGATGTTCAGCGCGAAGATCGCCATGCGGTGAATACCGCCGCCGGCGAACATGTTGAACATCCCCAAAATACCGCCGGCCTGGGAGTTGAAGATCTGGTTCCAGGCGTTCGGATCGATTCCCGGCAGCGGGATGTAGGTACCGAGCCGATAGACGAGCAGCGCGCCCAGCGTGAACCAGATGCGCTTCTTCAGCTCTTCGGCCTTGGCGAGCGCGCCGAAGTTGAGATTGGCTGCCAGTTGTTCCGCTGCAGAGACCATCGCGCTTCAAGTCCCCTGTTTCACGTCATGGCCCGGCATAGCCGTTCGGAGAACGGCGTCACTGTATTCCGCCTATGCCCGGCCATCCACGTCTTCGCTGACAGGTAGAAGTCGTGGATGCCCGGCACAAGGCCGGGCATGACATACGATCACGCCGCCTGTTCGCCCGTATCCCGCTTGGGAACGAGGATTTCGACGGTGCCGCCGGCCTTCTCCACCGCCGCGACCGCCGATTTCGAGGCGCCGAATACTGAAATCGCGACCCTGGCCTTGATCTCGCCGCCGCCGAGCAACCGCACGCCGTCCTTGGCCCGGCGCAAAATCCCCGCCTTGACCAGAACCGCGGCGTCGATCTTGCCCGCCGGGTCGAGCCGTCCGGCATCGATCGCTTCCTGGAGGCGCCCGAGATTGACCTCGTTGAGCCTTCGCGCGAACGCCGTATTCTTGAAACCGCGCTTGGGCAAGCGGCGGTGCAGCGGCATCTGGCCGCCCTCGAAACCCTTGATGCGCACACCGGAGCGTGCGGTCTGCCCCTTGCCGCCGCGGCCGCCGGTTTTGCCGGTGCCGGAGCCGATGCCGCGGCCGATGCGCTTGCGGGCCTTGCGCGCGCCGGCGCGGCCGGCGAGTTCGTGAAGCTTCATGCTACTTCTCCACCACGCGCACGAGATGCGCGACCTTGGCGATCATGCCTCGCGTCGCAGGCGTGTCGGCGAGCTCGGCGACGCGGCCGATCTTGTTGAGATTGAGCCCCACCAGCGTCTCGCGCTGGGTGTGATGCCGGCGCATGGCGCTGCCGATCTGCTTGACCTTGACGGTCTTGCCAGGATTCTTGCCGGTATTCATTGCCTGCTCCAAAGCTCTCAATCGACCGTCTGGTCGACTTCGACGTCGCGGCGGCGCGACTGCAATGCCGAGACCTTGATGTTCCTTCGTGCCGCGACCGAGCGCGGAGAATCCTGGTGCTTTAGCGCATCGAAGGTCGCTCGCACCACGTTGTACGGGTTCGAGCTGCCGAGCGACTTGGCGACCACGTCCGCCATGCCGAGCGTCTCGAACACCGCGCGCATCGGCCCGCCGGCGATGATGCCGGTGCCGGGCGGCGCCGCGCGCAGAAACACCTTGCCGGCGCCGTGGCGTCCGGACACGTCGTGATGCAGCGTGCGGCCTTCGCGCAACGGCACGCGGGTGAGCGAGCGCTTGGCGGCTTCGGTCGCCTTGCGGATCGCCTCTGGCACCTCGCGCGCTTTGCCGTGGCCGAAGCCGACCCGGCCCTTCTGATCGCCGACGACGACCAGCGCGGCGAAGCCGAAGCGCCGACCGCCCTTCACCACCTTGGCGACGCGGTTGATGTGCACGAGCTTGTCGACAAACTCGCTGTCGCGCTCGTCGCGTCGCCCGCCGCGTGGTTCACGTGCCATGTTGATCCGCCGAATTTTTGTTTGTCATGTTCATCCGTCCTTTAAAAATTCAGTCCGCCCTCGCGCGCGGCTTCCGCCAGCGCCTTGACGCGGCCGTGATAGAGATAGGCGCCGCGGTCGAAGATGACGTCCTTGACGCCCTTCTCCTGCGCGCGCTGAGCGATGAGCTTACCGACCGCCTTGGCCGCGTCGACGCTGGCGCCGGTTTTCAAGCCTTCCCGCGCCGTCTCTTCCAGCGAAGAGGCGGAAGCAAGCGTCGCGCCGCGATCGTCGTCGATCACCTGCGCATAAATGTGCTTGGAGGAGCGGAACACGGAGAGCCGCTTGCGCTCGCCGGCGGCGAGCCGCAGCGCGCCGCGTACGCGTCCCTGCCGGCGCACGATCTTGTCCATGAGCTTGGTCATCGGCGCTCCGTTACTTCTTCTTGCCTTCCTTGCGGAAGACGCGTTCGGCGGCGTATTTGATGCCTTTGCCCTTATAGGGCTCGGGCGGCCGGTATTCGCGGATCTCGGCGGCGACCTGCCCGACCTTCTGGCGGTCGATGCCGGTGATCACGATCTCCACTGGGCGCGGCGTTGCGATGGTGATGCCCTCGGGGATCGGATAGACGACGTCGTGGCTGTAGCCGAGCGCGAGCTGCAGGTTCTTGCCTTGCACCGCCGCGCGGTAACCCACGCCGTTGATCTCCAGCCGCTGCTCGAAGCCCTTGGTGACGCCGGCGATGAGATTGGCGATCAGCGTGCGCGAGGTGCCCCATTGCGACCGCGCGCGCTTGGTCTCGCCGCGCGGATCGACCTTGATCTGCCCGCCGTCGAGCTTGACCGAGACGTCGTCCGGCAGCACCACGGAAAGCGCGCCCTTCGGGCCCTTGATCTTGACCGTCTGGCCTTCGACGTTCGCGGTAATTCCCGAGGGAACCGCCACTGCTCTTTTGCCGATACGAGACATCAAAACACCGTGCACAGGATTTCGCCGCCGACATTGGCGTCGCGAGCGTCGTGGTCGGCCATGACACCCTTGGGCGTCGAGACGATGGCGACACCGAGACCGTTGTTGATGCGCGGCAAATTCCGCACCGAGGTGTAGACCCGGCGGCCGGGCTTGGAAATCCGCTCGATCTCGCGGATCACCGGCTCGCCCTCGAAGTATTTCAGCTCGATCTCGATCTCCGAATAGCCCTCGCGCTCGACCACCGCGTAGCCGCGGATATAGCCTTCGGTCTTGAGCACTTCGAGCACGCTCTCGCGCAATCGCGAGTTGGGACTTGAGACCTTGCTCTTGTTGCGCATCTGCGCGTTGCGGATGCGGGCCAGGAGATCGCCGAGCGGATCGTTCATCGACATGGTTGCGACCCTCCCTACCAGCTCGACTTCAACAGGCCCGGGATCAGCCCTTTCGAGCCGAGGTCCCGCAGCGCGATGCGCGACAGTTTGTGCTTGCGGTAGTAGCCGCGCGGCCGTCCGGTCATCTCGCAGCGGTTGCGGATGCGGGTGGCGGACGAATTGCGCGGCAATTCGGCAAGCTTCAGCGTCGCCGCGAAACGGTCCTCGACCGGCTTGGTCTTATCGCGCGCGATCGCTTTGAGCCGCGCCCGCCGGCCCGAATATTTCTTCGTCATCCGGCGCCGCCGGTTGTTCTTCTCGATCGAACTCTTCTTCGCCATCTAGTGCTCCTCGCGGTTCCGCGTCTGAGGCCTTCGCCTCACTGCCGGAACGGAAAATTAAACGCCGTCAACAAAGCGCGCGCCTCGACGTCGTTGCGCGCGGTGGTGCATACGGTGATGTCCATGCCCCACACCTCGGCGGTCTTGTCGTAGTCGATCTCCGGGAACACGATGTGCTCCTTGATACCGATGGTGTAATTGCCGCGGCCGTCGAAGCTCTTCGGATTGAGGCCGCGGAAGTCGCGCACGCGTGGCAGCGCGATGTTGATCAGCCGGTCGAGAAACTCGTACATGCGCGCCTTGCGCAAAGTCACCTTGCAGCCGATCGCCTGACCGGTGCGCAGCTTGTAGGTCGCGATCGACTTGCGCGCCTTGGTGACCACCGCCTTCTGCCCGGAGATCAGCGCCAGGTCGGCCGCCGCTGCGTCGACTTTCTTGCGGTCGGCGACGCCCTCGCCGATGCCCATATTGATCACGACCTTGTCGAGCACCGGAATCTGGAAGCGGTTCTTGTAGCCGAATTGCTCGGCAAGACGGGTACGGATCGCCTGATCGAACTCGACCTTCAGCCGCGCCGGCACCTTCGGCTCGGGTTCGCGCGGCACGGCGGACTTGCCTGCCTTGGCATCCGCGGCGGCCTTGTCGGCCTTCGCCTGCTTGGCCGCCTTCTTGTCGTCCTTCGCGGCTTTGACCGCCTGCTCGGCGCTCGGCGGCCGCTGGGACCTCTCCGGCTTTTTCTCGTCCGTATCAGCCATCGATTTCAGCTCCCGACCGCTTGGCAACGCGCACCTTCTTGCGTGCATCGCCCTTGCCGATAAATTTGAAGCCGACGCGCGTCGGCTTGCCATCCTTGGGATCGGTCAGCGCGACGTTCGACAGATGGATCGGCGCCTCCTTGGAGACGATGCCGCCTTCCTGCGTCGCGCTTTGCTTTTGGTGGCGCTTGACCACGTTGACACCGCGCACCAGCGCCTGTCCGTCGTCGCGGCGCACCTCGATGACCTCGCCGCTGCGGCCCTTGTCGCGGCCCGCGATCACCATCACCGTGTCGCCCTTCTTGATCTTGGCCGCCATCACAGCACCTCCGGCGCCAGCGAGATGATCTTCATGTGGTTCTTCGCCCGCAGCTCGCGCGGCACAGGGCCGAAGATCCGGGTACCGACCGGCTCCATCTGCGGCGTGATCAACACCGCGGCGTTGCGGTCGAAGCGGATGATGGAGCCGTCGGAGCGCTTGATGTCCTTGGCGATGCGCACGATCACCGCCTTCATCACGTCGCCCTTCTTCACGCGGCCGCGCGGTATAGCCTCCTTCACCGAGACGACGATCACGTCGCCGATGGTGGCGTATTTACGCTTGGAGCCGCCCAGCACCTTGATGCACATGACGCGGCGCGCGCCGGAATTGTCCGCCACGTCGAGATTGGTTTGCATCTGAATCATGGGCTACCCCACTTACTTTCTTTTTCGGCGTCGCGCTTACGACGCCTGCTTCTTCTCGCCGCGCACCACCGCCCAGCGCTTGAGCTTGGAGATCGGCCGGTGCTCCTCGATCCACACCGTATCGCCGACCTTGAACTCGTTGTTCTCGTCGTGCGCGTAGTACTTCTTCGAGCTGCGCACCGTCTTCTTGTACAAAGGATGGGTGAAGCGGCGCTCGACCCGCACCACCAGCGTCTTATTTTGCTTGTCGCTCACCACGACGCCTTGCAGGCTACGCTTGGGCATCTTGTCCTCTTAACTCTTTGACGCCGCTTTGGGCGTGCGCTTCTGCTGCGCAACGGTCTTGAGCCGCGCAATATCGCGCCGCACTTCGCGCACCCGCGAAGTATTCTCCAACTGGCCGGTAGCGCGCTGAAACCGCAGATTGAACTGCTCTTTCTTCAGCTTGAGCACCTCGTCGTCGATCTGGTCGACCGTCATCGCTCTGATATCGGCTGTCTTCATCACACGCTTACTCGCTGATGCGTTCGACGAAGCGCGTCTTGATCGGCAGCTTGGCGGCGGCCAGCGCCAGCGACTGCTTGGCGACTTCGAGGCTGACGCCGTCGAGCTCGAACAGGATGCGGCCCGGCTTGACCCGGCAAACCCACAGTTCCGGCGTGCCCTTGCCCGAGCCCATGCGCACCTCAAGCGGCTTCTTGGAGACCGGCACGTCCGGGAAAACCCGAATCCACACCCGTCCCGAGCGCTTCATGTGCCGGGTCAGAGCGCGGCGCGCGGCCTCGATCTGCCGCGCCGTGATCCGCTCCGGTTCAAGCGCTTTGAGCCCATATTGGCCGAAAGCCAGGTCGATCGCGCTCGAGGCCACGCCGTGGATGCGGCCCTTGTGCGCCTTTCTGAATTTCGTTCTCGCGGGTTGCAGCATGGCCTTTTCTTAAATCCTTGTTTCGCTCACGCCGCGTCGCGACGGGGCCGGCCGGCCTCGCCTTCGGCCATGCGCTTGTCCTGCGCCATCGGATCGTGCTCCATGATCTCGCCCTTGAAGATCCAGACTTTCACGCCGCAGGTGCCGTAGGTGGTGAACGCGGTGGCAACGCCGTAATCGACGTCGGCGCGCAGCGTATGCAACGGCACGCGGCCCTCGCGATACCATTCCATGCGCGCGATCTCGGCGCCGCCGAGCCGGCCCGAGCAATTGATGCGGATGCCGCCGGCGCCGAGCCGCATGGCTGACTGCACCGCCCGCTTCATGGCCCGGCGGAAGGCGACGCGGCGCTCAAGCTGCTGCGCGATCGATTCGGCGACGAGCTGCGCGTCAAGCTCGGGCTTGCGGATCTCGACGATGTTGATCACCACGTCGCTGTCGGTGAGCGCGGCGACTCTGCGGCGCAGTTTCTCGATGTCGGCGCCCTTTTTGCCGATGACCACGCCCGGGCGCGCCGAGTGGATGGTGACGCGGCACTTCTTGTGCGGGCGCTCGATCACGATCTTGGACACCGCCGCCTGTTTGAGCTCTTTCATCAGCGCAGCGCGAATCTTCATGTCCTCGTGCAAGAGCGTGCCGTAGCTCGTCTTGCCGGCATACCAGCGCGAGTCCCAGGTACGGTTGATGCCGAGCCGCAGCCCGATCGGATTGACCTTCTGACCCATTCCTATCTCCTCGCCACCGTTCCCGCGTCCATCCGCTATGAGGCCTGCGCCTCGACCTCACGCACCACGATGGTGAGGTTGGCGAACGGCTTGAAAATTTGCCCGCTGCGACCGCGCGCGCGCGGCGCGTAACGCTTGATCACCAGCGCCTTGCCGACATGCGCCTCGACCACCATGAGATCGTCGACGTCGAGGTCGTGATTGTTCTCGGCATTGGCGATCGCCGATTCCAGGCACTTGCGCACGTCGCGGGCGATGCGCTTGCGCGAGAATTCGAGATCGGCAAGCGCCATCGCAACCTTCTTGCCGCGGATAAGCTGCGCCAAAAGGTTCAGCTTCTGCGGGCTTATCCGCAGCATGCGGGCGACCGCCTTGGCTTCGTTGTCGGCGAGCGAACGCTCGCGCTTTTTCTTGCTCATCGAAGCTCTCCCCGCCTCACGACGCGCCACCTGCCGGCGGCGCGGCGCCTGGTGCCGCCGGTGCGGCGCCCTCAGCGCCCGGCGTGCCAGCCATACGCTTGGCTTTGCGGTCCGACGAATGGCCGTAGAACGAACGCGTCGGGGAGAATTCGCCGAACTTGTGGCCGACCATTTCCTCGGTGACGATTACCGGGATGTGCTTCTGCCCGTTGTAGACGCCGAAGGTCAGCCCGACGAATTGCGGCAGGATCGTCGAGCGACGCGACCAGATGCGGATCATCTCGTGGCGTCCGGACGATCGCGCGGCATCCGCCTTTTTCAGCAGATAGCCGTCGACAAACGGACCCTTCCAGACCGAACGCGTCATGCTAGCTCCTAATGATCCTACTTTTTCTTCTTCCGCTCGTGGCGGTTGGCCATGATGAACTTGGTGGTAGCCTTGTTCTTGCGGGTCTTCGCGCCCTTGGTCGGCTTGCCCCACGGCGTTACCGGGTGGCGACCGCCGCGCGTGCGCCCGCCGAGCGGATGGTCGACCGGATTCATCGCCTCGCCGCGGACGTGACCACGCCACCCCATCCAGCGGTTGCGTCCGGCCTTGCCGATGGAGATGTTCATATTGTCGGGGTTCGACACTGCGCCGACGGTGGCGATGCAGCGGCCGTGCACCAGGCGCTGCTCGCCGGAATTGAGCCGCAAGATCACGTAGGCGCCGTCGCGACCGACAAGCTGCGCGTAGGTGCCGGCCGAGCGCGCGATCTGGCCGCCCTTGCCGATTTTGAGCTCGATATTGTGCACGATGGTGCCGACCGGAATGTTGGCGAGCGGCATGGCGTTGCCGGGCTTGACGTCGACATACTCGCCGGAGACCACGGTGTCGCCGACGGCCAGCCGCTGCGGCGCCAGGATGTAAGCGAGCTCGCCATCCTCATATTTGATCAGCGCGATGAAGCCGGTGCGATTCGGATCGTATTCGAGCCGCTCGACTTTGGCCGGCGCGTCGAATTTGCGCCGCTTGAAGTCGATCTGGCGATACGCCTTCTTGTGGCCGCCGCCGCGGTAACGGCTCGTGATCGAGCCGGAATTGTTGCGGCCGCCGGTCGAATTCTTGCCTTCGGTCAGCGCTTTGACCGGCGCGCCGGAATGCAGGCCCGAGCGATCGACCAGCACTAGCTGGCGCTGGCCGGGCGTGACTGGATTGTAACTCTTCAGTGCCATCGCCCGCTCCTCACAGCCCCGTCGTCACGTCGATCCTCTGACCCTCTTCGAGGGTCACGATCGCGCGCTTTGAGTCGGACTGTTGCCCGCGGCGGCCCTTGAAGATTTTCCACTTGCCGCGCCGACGCAGTGTGTTCACGCTTTTGACTTTGACGTCGAACAGCTTCTCCACCGCTTCCTTGATCTGCGGCTTGGTCGCCTTGAGCGCCACCTTGAAAACAACCTTGCCGTGCTCCGACGCGGTGGTCGCCTTCTCCGTGATCACCGGCGCGAGAATCACGTCGTAATGGCGCGGATCGTTGGTGCTCATTTGAATCGCGCCTCCAACGCATCGACGGCGGCGCGGGTCAGTACCAGCTTTTGCCGCCGCAGGATGTCGTAAACGTTGATGCCGGCGATCGGCAGCACGTCGATATTCGGAATATTGCGGGCGGCGGTGCGTACGCCGGCGGCGATTTCGGCGCCGTCCACGATCAGCGCGTTCGACAGGCCGAGCTTCTCGAAGTGGTCGCGCAGCGCCTTGGTCTTCGCCTCTTTCACGCTGAGCGCTTCGATGACGATGATGCCGTCGTCCTTGGCCTTGGCCGAGAGCGCGTGCCGCAGCGCAAGCGCACGGACCTTCTTCGGCAGGCCGATTTCGTGGCTGCGCGGGTGCGGGCCGAACGAACGGCCACCGCCACGGAACAGATTGACGCGCGCCGAGCCGTGACGGGCGGAGCCGGTGCCTTTCTGCTTGTACATCTTCTTGCCGGTGCGATGGATGTCGGCGCGGTTCTTCACCGCATGCGTCCCAGCCCGCCGCTTGGCCAATTGCCACACGACGCAGCGATGAATGATGTCGGCGCGCGGTTCGAGCCCGAAAATGGCGTCGGACACCGTGACCGAGCCGGATTTCTTGCCGTCGAGCGTCGTAACTTTCAGTTCCATGTCAGGCACTCCCCTTCTGCGCGGGAGCCGCCGGCTCAACCTGCGCCGCCGCCGCCGATGCGGCGGCAGCCTCGGAGAGCTTGAACTTGCCGGGTTTCGGCACGCCGTCCGGTAGCCTCTTCTTGACCGCGTCGCGCACCGTGATCCAGCCACCCTTGACGCCGGGCACCGCGCCTTCGACCAGAATGAGGCCGCGTGCGACATCGGTTTGCATCACTTTGAGATTGAGCGTGGTCACGCGCTCGACGCCAAGATGGCCAGGCATCTTCTTGTTCTTGAACGTCCTGCCGGGGTCCTGGCGGCCGCCGGTCGAGCCGATCGAGCGATGCGAGACGGATACGCCGTGACTGGCACGCAGGCCGGCGAAATTCCAGCGTTTCATGCCGCCGGCAAAACCCTTGCCGGTCGATGTGCCGGTCACGTCGACATACTGGCCGACGACGAAGTGATCGGCCGTGATCTCGGCGCCGACCGGGATGAGCGCGTCGTCGTCGACGCGGAATTCGGCAAGCTTGCGCTTCGGCTCGACCTTGGCGACGGCGAAGTGGCCGCGGTCGGCCTTGGTCGTGCGCTGTACCTTGCGCGTGCCGGAGCCCAGCTGGAGCGCCACATAGCCGTTCTTCTCTTTGGTGCGATGACCCAGGACCTGGCAGTTGCCCAGGCGGAGCACCGTCACCGGCACATGCTCGCCGGCCTCGGTGAAGAGGCGGGTCATGCCGATTTTCTGCGCGAGCACCCCGGAACGCATTTTCCTAATCCCTTTCGCGCCTTAGAGCTTGATCTCGACGTCGACGCCGGCGGCGAGGTCGAGCTTCATCAGCGCATCCACCGTCTGCGGCGTCGGATCGACGATGTCGAGCAGGCGCTTGTGCGTGCGCATCTCGAACTGCTCGCGGCTTTTCTTATCGATGTGCGGCGAGCGGTTGACCGTGAATTTCTCGATCCGCGTCGGCAGGGGAATAGGCCCGCGCACCTGCGCGCCGGTGCGCTTGGCGGTGTTGACGATCTCGCGCGTCGACGCATCGAGGATGCGGTGATCGAACGCCTTGAGCCTGATCCGTATGTTTTGACCGTTCATCGTCTCGTTCTTTCTGTCTCGTCATGGCCGGGCTTGTCCCGGCCATCCACGTCTTTCATTCGTCTAAAGTCGTGGATGCCCGGCACAGGGCCGGGCATGACGACGGAACGAACCTCACTCCAGAATGCTGGCCACGACGCCGGCCCCGACGGTGCGGCCGCCTTCACGGATGGCGAAGCGCAGCTTCTCCTCCATGGCGATCGGCACGATCAGCGTCACTTCCATGGCGATGTTGTCGCCCGGCATCACCATCTCGGTGCCCTCCGGCAGCGTCACCACGCCGGTCACGTCGGTGGTGCGGAAGTAGAATTGCGGCCGGTAGTTGGTGAAGAACGGGGTATGGCGTCCGCCCTCCTCCTTGGTGAGGATGTAGGCCTCGGCCTTGAACTTGGTGTGTGGCTTGACCGAGCCCGGCTTGCACAACACCTGCCCGCGTTCGACCTCTTCGCGTTTCGTGCCGCGCAGCAGGCAACCGACGTTGTCGCCGGCCTCGCCCTGATCGAGCAGCTTGCGGAACATCTCGACGCCGGTAACGACGGTCTTCTGCGTCGGGCGGATGCCGACGATCTCCACTTCCTCGCCGACCTTGATGACGCCGCGCTCGATGCGGCCGGTGCAAACCGTGCCGCGACCGGAGATCGAGAATACGTCTTCGACCGGCATCAGGAACGGTTGATCCTTCGGCCGCTCCGGCTGCGGGATGTAATCGTCCACCGCTTTCATCAGCGCCGTGATCGAGTTCTTGCCGAGTTCTTCGTTCTTGCCTTCGAGCGCTTGCAGCGCCGAGCCCTTGATCACCGGGATCTTGTCGCCGGGGAACTGGTATTTGGAAAGCAGCTCGCGGACCTCGAGCTCGACGAGTTCCAGAAGCTCCGGATCGTCGACCATGTCTACCTTGTTGAGATAGACGACGAGAGCAGGCACGCCCACTTGCCGCGCCAGCAGGATGTGTTCGCGCGTCTGCGGCATCGGGCCGTCGGCGGCGCTGACCACGAGGATGGCGCCGTCCATCTGCGCGGCGCCGGTGATCATGTTCTTGACGTAATCGGCGTGGCCCGGGCAATCGACGTGCGCGTAATGGCGCTTGTCGGTCTCG
>Ga0302325_10027791_pt1 | contig 11719 bp, 7 predicted proteins | sample Palsa_T0_2_FD_201948 | JGI IMG/M metagenome (GOLD analysis project Ga0302325, IMG submission 201948) | Peat permafrost microbial communities from Stordalen Mire near Abisko, Sweden - Palsa_T0_2 | ecosystem: Environmental > Terrestrial > Soil > Palsa > Peat permafrost | place: Sweden: Abisko... | reverse complement strand
CTTCAACGCTCCGGACAAATCCGAAGCTATACACGAGATAGTTTTATGTGGGTATTAAGCGCTGCAGAGGACGAAATTCTGACGCTCAGCCCCTAAAAGGGGCGTCTGATTTCGGAGACTTACGGCATCGCTGAAGCGATGCCCTGATACAAGGCGCGAGCTTTTCAGGACTCTGTGAATCCGCGCCCTTTCCAGATAAATTCAAACTGATCTATTACTCGATATCCGGTTTAGTTCTTTGATCTACGCGGTAGTCAGGTCAATCATCGTCGCCGTCATCGTCGGGAGGAGTCGGCGGACCCGCTTGAGCTCTGGCTCCCAGGAAGAAGCTGACAGGCTCCTGCGCTGGCACTGGTGCGTACGCGCGAAATGGACCCGAGAAGAAGTCCCGCAGATCGTTGCTGGCGCGCGCGTCGGCGACTCCGAGCTCGCCTTCAGGGATGCCGTAGATGCCCTCGAGAGTGCGGAGAATGCTGCCAAAATCGTAGGGATTGTTGCTGATGAATCCCTGCGGCGTGTACGCGGAAACGACGACTAGTGGCACCCGGAATCCAAGCTGATAGTCAGCCTGGCAATTGTTTGAGGTGCAGGGCAGCCCCGAAGGAGCCGGCGGTGGCTCGTGATCGGACCAGCCTCCCCAGTCGTCCCAAGTGACAATGATGGCGGTGTTTTCCCAGAATCTCTCTCCGGCATTCAACGTTCCCGCAGGGCATGTGGGATTCTGGCCAATGCTGTTAATAACCGCCGCTACCCAGGAAGGGCCGTAGGGGAAGCCTTCGCCAGCATGGTCGGACCAGTCGCCGTTCGGAATGACCCAGCTCACACTGGAAAGGCCACAGGCCGAGATGTCTCTTAAAATGTCTGTACCCTTCCTTGCGACGTCGACATTGGCATTCCATTCCGCGCCAGAGCACTCCAGGGTGGTGGGGCTGGTGAATTTCGGCACGCAAATGGCTTGAATGGAATTCGGGGCCGTCCAGACGTCACCGGCGGACGGAGCATAGTACTTCCAGGTGATCCTTTGTGCGTCCAATGCACTGCCCATGCTCGGCTTGTCGGCGCAGAAATCGCCGACCGGATTGCCAGGGTAAATCAAGGCGGTATTGGTTAACGGGCACTCCTGAACGGAACCGTCGTCGTAAGGAAGACAACCCGCGCCAAGAGTGCCTAGCACGGGCGAAATCAGCCAGTTTTTGGCGCCTGCCGGAGCAAGACAACCAGCGGGTGTGGATATCCCGTCAAAAAGCTCCGATACAAAGGTTGAGATGGAGTCCTCCGCCGTGGAGCGCGCCGAGGTTCCGCTGAAAATGAATTGATGCGCCGGATAGCTGGGCCCCTGGTTGGTCTGGTGCATGTAGTTCGCCCAACCATATTGTTCCGCAAACGTCAGGTAAGGATCCAGAAGGTGACCGCTGCTGCCGTCATAGTTGGTCACCACTGGACTCAAGACATACGCGTAGGAGTTGGACCCTGCAGTATTTGGGATCTGCCATGCGCCATCGTTTCGGCAGGCATACCCATTCGCCGGGTCGGGATCACACAAGTAAGAAAACGACTTATGGGAGTGGTCGGGATCGTCGCCACCCGCCAGGAGGACGCCGGTCAACGTAACCGGGAGAACGCTGCCCGACTGGCTGGAAAGGCCGCAGGGCGAAATGTCATAACAGCTTGTGGTCACGGGACTGGGCGTGCATGCAGCCAAGCCGCTGGCTCCTCTAGGAATGGGACATTGGGGACTTAAGAAATGGAAAAGATTATCCGGCGTGCGATTCTCCTGAACCATAACGACCACATGAGTGATTTGTGGGGGGAAAGTGACTGCTGGAGTGGGCTGGATCGTGGATTGCGCCATCAGGGTCCCGGGAACCATCAGGGTCCCATAACTGATTCCATAACTAAGGAGCAGCGCAAGAGACGTGCTTGTTCGCATAAGTAGTAGTGCTTCCAAACAAAGCTTTGCCTGTGCACGCCCCCGGGGGACTGGCGCTGCAGGTCAAAGCGAAACAGGAAACTCGCGTAGACGCGAGCGGTGGGAGATTGCTTTGAATCTTACACTGTTTTCCTGGTCAGTCAAATGGTTTTCTACGCAATTGGAGTCATTTCGGGAAAGACCTTTCGCAGCCAAGCCTCTCGCAACGGGCGTTCCGGCGGCCAAAAAATCGGCACCCACCGATATTAGTTACCTGAGAAAGGTTACCCGAAGTTCAGGCACAAGTTGTCTGAAGGAGGCTAAGAGTTTGTCAATTTATTGTCCCGATTGTAACAAGATTGTAACAACGCCAAGTTGTTAGAGAATGCTGACTACGAGGAGGGAGTGCTCTCCGGGTTGGGGTGCACGACTAGATTGTGGTGCCGGCGGCGAAGCGTACGGCGGCGCTGCGATTCCTGGAGTGGCGCGGCCGCGGCGATTGCGCAGAGAAAGTAAAACAGCGCCGCGTTTGCCGGAATTTGCAGATTGAAGTCGAAGAAACTGTGAACCAATATCCCCACACAGCCGAGGAGCGCCGCAACGGTGAGCGCTCCGCTGGCGGTTTCGGTCCCGTCGCTCTTCGTCAAATTCTTGAGCTTGCGGGCAGCCCCAAGGAAGACCAGCGCCAGGAACCAGATCGCAATCGCGAATCCTGCAAAGCCGGTCTCGACCAGCAGTTGCAGATAATCGTTGTGCGCTTGATTGACGAAAAACGTTGTGTAAAAGCTGCGAAATTCCGGATAAACAATAGGAAATGTGCCCAGTCCCCAGCCGAGGAACGGCTTCTTCAGCAGCATGTGCAGGCAATCGCGATCAATGGCAAAGCGGGTCCCTCCGGCGATTTCCTGGCGGGCCTCGGAATGAATACTGAGTAAGCGGCGAGTGACTTCATTGCCACCCATCCAGACAAGAAAAATGATGACAAGGGTCAGGAACGCGCCCAACATGAGAGGTTGTTTCCATCCTGCCTGGCGCTTGCGGAGCAAAAGCACTCCGAGGACAACCATCTGGGCGCCGAACGCCGCCATGCCGCCACGGGAACCAGAAATAAAAATGCTTGCTGCCATGAGCGCCGCGATTCCCGCCACCACGATCTTGCGGTTGCCTTCGGTGAAGCGAGTCGCCGCCAATACCAAGGGGAAAGGCGTCAGCATCTCCATGAGACCGGCATAGTGATTGTGGTTTACATAGGGTCCATAAATGGTCCCACCGTGTTCGACGCTCCAGATCCAGTACAGCTTTCCATTGGGGGCTAAACCCTCGAGCACCGCAAAGCAAGCCACCACGGCGCCATAGGCAGTGAAAACCTTGGCCATCAGCTCAAATTGTGAAGATCGGCGAAGCGTTTGCGTGGCCACAAACACGAGCATTCCGTAGGCCGCGTAGAGCAACAAATGCGAGTACGTCACCTGACGATAGGCGGTAGTCCCAATCCACTGTTGCAGCAGCGCCAGGACGAAAAAAGCGGCCATGGGACGGTAGAGCGGTTGATCGGAGACATCAATTTGACGGTTGATCCACTGGCGGTACGCCCAGAGCGCAAAAAGCAGCACGGAGCAGGTTTCCAGGACAAAAACAGACCACGGCTCGACGGCTCCGAACGCCAACGGACCAAACAAGAGCACGCCGCAGGTGCCGGCGAACAAAGCGTTGTTGGTAAGTCGCGGTTCTGAGACTCTAGCGACGGGCGCAGGTTCAGGCAGCGGTGCCAAGGCGGAACTCACGGTTTGTCCTTGGAGTTGGAGTTGGAATTGGAAATAGTTTTGGGGTGCCCGGATTGCTCTCGCGATTCATGCGGAGAATCGTCCGCGGAATCATCGGAGGAGGTCTCGGGAGAGAGTTCGAAATCATCGAGCAAGAGTTTGCCGCGAATCGCAGCTCCGGCAGGGACGCGTTCGATGGCCAGGCGCAGCAGCGTGGTCGAGTCTGGAGTCGTCACTTTGGAGTGAACTTCCTTCCAGAAGTTGGCGTCGGTGAGCGGATCGCTGGCAAAGAGCGGAGCATTGGAATAGGCATCGCGCAGCACGACCTCAGGACCACCGGCTCCCTCAAACTCCGCCGACTTGTAGTAAACGGAGAAGTCATAGCTGGTTGCGCCGTGCACGGGAATGAGCTGAGATATCCCGGCGTCGTTAATTCCGGGGCCCTCGAAGGTGAGCGAAAGCGAGCGATGCCCCTGGTGGAAGTCGCTCGGATCGAGCACGGGACGGACGCCGGTGCGATTTTCGTAGATCCAGTCGAAGCCGCCGTTCAAGACGTCGAGGCTGAAGTCCCCGTTCACGACGAGGTTGTCGTCGGTGGCCTGGTAAGCGGAGAGGCCGAGAGTGTCGGCGGATTTTTCCCAGGCAGACATGGCGGCCTCAGGGCGATGCGCCGCAATGAGATAGTGCACGAATTCAAAAAGATCGCGATTGGAAAATTTCTCATGTAACTGGGAAAGGTGGTCCCAGGTCTTGATGGCGGCATCGGTTTCCTGCTTGCTCCTCAAAAAATTGAGAAAGGAGATCAGGCAATCTGCACGAGCGGGGATGGCCTCACGGAGGAGCACATCGGCATCCGGACGAACGCGCCAGGAGGCGGTGATCGCAGGATCGACCAGTTCGATATCGTTCTCGATGACCACATGGAATTCCTGCAGCGCGCGGTCGATGTCACCATCAACCAGAAAGAAGTTAGCCGATTCCCAGGCAACATCGGGCGCGGTAGGTTCGGCTTGCAAGGCGTGCTCCAGTGCGGCTCGCTGTCCAACACTGTCGCCGGTGACTTCGTAGGTGCCGGCGAGATCCAACCAATAATGGGCATCGTGGGGATTGAGGGCCACGGCGGCGCGAAAGTTTTCGATGGCCGATTGAGGATCGCTGGCGACAAAGGCGAAGTAGCGTCCGAGGCGGTGGCGATAATCGGCGTTTCCCGGCGCAAGCCGCACCGCGAGTTGGAGTTTGGACAACTCGGGCCGCGCGGCGAAGAGGCTGGCGGCAAACTGTTGGCCGCTCAGGAACAAGTCGATGCACGCGAAAAAAACCACAGCCGCCGCGAACTGCCAACGCCGCCGGCTTGAAAGTGCTATGGCCATCGTGTGTTTACCCAATCTCCGGTAATTCTTTCTGCGTGCCAGCACGCCCCCGCCATGAGCCCGCTAAGTATCCCCTGGCGGCGACGCGAATCGGGCGTTCTCAGGTAGCAGCTTTGCCAGTTCGTGGTCATGGGACGATTGCGGCATGAGCCTGGTTTTGTCGTAAAAGCCATAGCGTGTAGGCTGGACACGAACGACTCTTTCGACCAGCGGACTGACGCCGGGAAACTGCGAAAACACAGTGCGACCGGCAAAGCTGCCATCGCCCGCCCCAAACTCGCCACCGACTGTAATGCCAGGTCAACGTAGCGTTCGTTCCGCATCAAGATGCAGACAGCGTCATTTGCCATAAACACATCTCTGGTAGTCGCAACGATCTCGCAATGTGCTCGCCAATCAACCCGCCGTCAGACCGCCTTCGGTTCCGCATGTTTTTGTTCGCCGGGAGGGTCTTCCTGATAATACTGTCCGTACTTCCCCTGGTATTCGTAATAGTAGTAATAATCGGGCGAACTCAGATCCACGGCGTTCAGCAGCACGCCAGCTACGTGAGCATTCACCTGCATCAAGATGTCGCGGGCGCGGCGCAGGGCCTGTTTCGTGGTTTGGCCGGAGCGAATGACGAGGATGGTGGCGTCGGCTCGCGGGGAGAGCACGACCGCGTCGGTGACCGAAAGAGTAGGAGGAGTATCGATCACGATGTGGTCATACAGCCCGCGCAGTTCGGCGATCAAATCCCGCATGTTGGAAGAGGCCAGCAGTTCGGCGGGATTGGGAGGTGGTGTGCCTGCGGGCATGATGAAAAGATTCGGCAGAATCGGAGATGTGGTAATCGTCTCTTCCGGGGTGGCGGTTCCGGTGAGGACGTTGCTGAGACCGGAGCGCGTGCCCATAAGCAAGGTTTTGTGAATACTGGGGCGGCGCAGGTCGGCATCCATGAGGAGGACGCGAACCCCTTTTTGCGCGAGCACTATGGCGGTGTTGATGCTGGTGGTCGTCTTGCCTTCCTGAGGGCGGGCGCTGGTCACTACGATGACTTTGGGCGGCGCTCCGAGGTTGGAGAGCAGGAGCGAAGTGCGCAGGGCGCGATAGGATTCAGCCATTTGGGATTGGGGGCGAACTTGGGTAACGGTCTCCACAACTTCCTTGGAGACCTGAGCGGGGGTCAAAACCAGGCGCTTGCCATAGGCTCCACGAGTGCCGGCTTTGGAGCCGAGAGGAATCATCCCGAGAGCAGGAAGGCCCGATAGCGCGGTCGCTTGCTCGGGGGTACGGACGGTGTTATCCATGTTCTCGAGAACGAAAGCCAGGCCCACGCCGGAGATGAGGCCGAGTACGAGCGCGAACGAGAGGTTGCGCGGGACGTCCGGTTCGCTCGGAGCGGTGGGCACGCGGGCCGCATCGATGATGCGGAAGTTATTGGAGCGCAATCCGGCGGTGACGCCGGCTTCTTTCAGTTTTTCCAGCAGGCCTTCGTAGAGTGTTCTGTTGCTGTCGAGGTCGCGCTTGAGGATGCTGTACTCGATGGCGCTTTCGTTGAGCTTGTTGGCTTCCTGCTTTTGCTTGTCGAACGCATCGCGCAACATATTCTCGCGCTGCAAGGCGGCCAGGTACTGTCCCTTGAGGTGGTCTACGGCCTTGTTGGTTTCCAGTTGCAACTGACGGTCTATCTCCTTCAGTTGACTATTGAGCTGTAGAACCTTCGGATACTGGGGACCGAATTGGGTGCTGAGGTCGGCGATCTGGATTCCGAGACTAGCTTGTTGATCGCGCAACTTGTCAAGAAGGCCCGACTGGGCTGTACTTCCGCTTCCGGTGGTGTTCGTAACGATCGCCGCGGCAACCGCGACCGGGTCATTGGATTGGGTCTGACGGTAGACCGCCTCTTTCTGCATGCGGTCAGACTCGGCCTGGGTCATCTCCCGGTTAATTTCGCCGAGTTTTTCGGTAATGATGTTCTGCTTCTCATCCGTGCCCAGAATCTCATGGTCTTTCTGGTAGCGTACGAGCCTCTCCTGGGAAGTTTCGACCTTCATCTGCAGGTCCACCAGCTGTTTGGAGAGCCAGTCGGAGGCTTGCATGGTGGATTCAAATTTGGTCTTGAAATTTTGCTCGACATAGGTGGAGGCCAGCGTGTTTACGGCGGCGGCGGCGAGCTGTGGATCAGGGCTGTGGTAATGAATCTCAATAATCCGGGTGTTGGGGATGAGCGTGACGCGGAGACCTCCGCGAAAGCTGGAAAGCAGAGACGACGTGCGGTTGGAATCGGTCTGTAGCGAATCGGCCATCAGGTTGGACTGCTTGGCGTCGGCGTGACCACCGAACTCGGGACGCTTGTCCAGATTCAATTGCCGGATTACCTGCAGGGCCATGAGATCGCTCTGCAGAATGCGCACTTCAGTGTCGAGATCGCTCGGATCGTAGTAGTCGAGAACTGGCTGCGAGTCTTTCAAGGTAATGAGGTTGTTATCGGATTTATTGATGGCGATGCGGCCCACCGCTTCGTAGATGGGAGTCTGGCGCAGGCTGGCAATGGCGACGACCATGAAGATGCCGGTCAGCACCGACAGAACCATCCACTTGCGCTTGATCAGAACGCGGAAATATTCTCGGAGTGTGGATTCCTGCGCCGGCAGTGCGTTATAAAGTGCGGAGCCCAAGGGCCTGAGGAATTCCGCCGGTTCGTTGGCATGCAACCCGCGCACCCCATCACCACGCGAAAGGTTAGCTCTTGGATCGTTGCTTCTTGGATCGTTATTGCTTGGATCGTTATTTCGTGGAACCAGGGGTCCCGATGACATCGTTACTCCTTAACCACAGGCTCAATACGACAGTGCGCCGTCCCGCACAAAAAAACTCCGCTCCAGCCGAACCTTCCGACAGCAAACCGGGCAGAAAGAAGCGGGCTGTTAGATGGGAATTTGCCTGATTCTAGCATCCCTGGCGGAAAGAAGAAGCCGAAAAATTTCGGCTGCGACGTCGTTGCCGGCGACAACTCGAAACCTCGTGCGCAGTCATCATGTTTTCGAAATTGCATCCCAGCCGGTGAGGGCTCCCGGCGGGTTCTGCGGGCTAGCGTCCCTGCAAGAGCTTCGTGGCCCGAAACGATTTGACCACGATCTGGTTCGGTTGCATTCCAACCGGAATGATGGTTAGCAGGGAATATTCCGAGGGCTCGAATTTCTTGCTGGGCGTGCGTTTCTGAATCACGGCTAAGTCTCCGGAGCCGGAATCGAGCACCAGCAGATAGTTCTGGCTCTGCGCAAGAGCCAGCGCGTCGGGATGCGTTCCTACGGGCAGATATGCGATTACCTTGCCGAGGTCTATGTCGTAGACGGCGATGTTATTGGATCCGAAGTTAGAGATATACAGGCGCGAGTTATCGAGGGAGATAACGCCGCGCGCGGGCTGGTCGCCGACCAGATAACTGCCCGAAACTTCGTTGGCCGTGGTCTCGATAATAGAGATGCTGCCCGCTTCGAAATTGAAAGCGACCAGTTCTCCGCCGTCCGGTTTCAGGGCCAGGCTCACGGGAGATTTACCGACATCCAGCAGAGCGAGCAACTTGTCGTTCTCGGTTCCGTTCTGGGTCGCTGTCTTCAGCGCGATGCTGGCAACCTGCCCCGATCCCGAACAAGAAACGAACGCCTTGCTCGAATCGGGCAAGATGGCGACATCTTCGGGGTGAATGCAGATGTTGAGGGCGGAGCGCACGGCGAGGCGCGCCGTGTCGATGATGGAGACGCTGTTGTCAGCTCGATTGGTCACCACTACGGACGATCCGTCAGGCGAAACGCGTGCCAGGCCTGGCTTTCCGCCGACATGAAGCGTAGCCGAGGCAGTACGGCGATCGAGATCGAGCACCGAAACATTGTCCGAACCGGAATTGGCGACAAACGCCCGGTCGCCGTCAGGGGAGACGTCTATGAAAAAAGGGCGCCCGTAGACTCCTATGGTGGCGACAACTTTATTTTCCTCCGCATCGATCACGCTTACGTTCGAGGAGTCGGTGTTGACGACATAAACCTCATTGCGCTTGGGGTTGGCTGCGACCCCTGTGGGGTTGGTTCCAACCGGAAGCGTCCTTACCGGCCGAAAGCTGCGCAAGTCGATGACCGTTACCGTGTTGCTCTTGCCGTTCGAAATGTAAGCGTACTCGCGGTAGAGCGGGCCATAGCCAGGAAGAGCGCGCTGGTGGAAGTAGTACCAACCGGCGGCGAGGACGAGCGGAACAAGAAAGGCGAGTAACAGGAATTTTCTCATTAAATTCTTAGGGACGAATTGGCCTCGCTAAGGGCAAGAGATCATCAGAGGCGGCAAGCGTCAATACAAGTGGAATGAGACTTCGAGATTCATCCGCATTGGGCAGGCCTGCCCGTCCTGCGTGACGGGCTCGAACTTCCAACGCGACACGGTCTTCATTGCTTGTTGGTCGAGACCCGGAGTCAGTGTTTTTAGGACCTTAAGATCCGCCGCCTGGCCCTCTTTGGTCACAATCACCGAGAGCGTTACCGTGCCTTCAATCTTTTTCTTCCGACCTTCTGCGTCATACTCGGGTCCGGGAGTATAGACAGCGCGAGGATACACTCCACGGCGGTTCCGGCAGAGCGGCTCTCCATCGTAGCTCTCCTTCGCCGAATTCTCCTGGCAGAACAACAGCATTGGTTGCATAGTGCTGACAATCACCAATACGGCTAGACCAAATGGCAGATTTCGTCTCATAGATCAACCTCCGGAGACTATCGCACCGGCGTGAACTGTGGTTGAAGCGGCCACACTCCTTCCGAGCACCGCCGCGATTTGCCCGACCTGCTGCATGAGCGCATCGAACTGATCGGGATAGAGCGATTGCATGCCATCCGATAACGCGCGGTCGGGATCGTGATGGACTTCTACGATCAGCCCGTCGGCGCCGACCGCAACCGCGGCTCGCGATAGAGGCGTCACCTTGTTGCGCTTGCCAGTGCCGTGGCTGGGATCGACGATGATAGGCAGATGGCTCAGGCGCTGCACGGCGGGCACAATGCTGAGGTCGAGTGTGTTGCGGGTATGATCGGCGAAGGTGCGCACTCCGCGCTCGCAGAGCACGATGTTGTAATTGCCCTCGCTCATGATGTACTCGGCGGCCATGAGAAATTCTTCCAGCGTCGCGGAAATTCCGCGTTTCAAAAGGACGGGCTTGTGGGCGCGTCCGGCGCGCTTGAGCAGCGAGAAATTCTGCATGTTGCGGGCGCCGATCTGGATGACATCGGCATACTGATCGACCAGATCGAGCGATTCGTAGTCTACGGCTTCGGTCACGATGAGAAGGCCGAAACGCTCGCGGATTTCCGCCATGATCTTCAAGCCTTCCTCGCCCAAGCCCTGAAAAGAATAAGGAGAAGTGCGCGGCTTGTAGGCTCCGCCGCGAAAGAACTGCGCTCCGGCGCGGGCCACACGCTCAGCGATGGTGAACGCCTGTTCGCGAGTCTCAATGCCGCAGGGGCCGGCAATGATGGCGAGATCGGAGCCTCCGATGGTCACGCCGGCTCCATTGGCTCGCGAGTTAGGAAACTTGATTACCGTGTTATCGGGCTTGGTGTCGCGGCTAACCAGTTTGTAAGGCTTCGAGACGTGGATAACTTCCTGCACGCCAGCCATCTCTTCGAGCGACCCGGCTTCAACTTCGCCCTTGTTGCCGGTAATGCCGATAGCCGTGCGTTGCGCTCCGGGCATGGAATGGGCACGGTAGCCGAGCGCTTCAATCTTCCGGCAAACGGCGCGGACCTGCTCTTCGGTGGCCTGCGCTTGCATGACTACGAGCATTGGGAAATACCTCGAATGACTAAGTCTAGCGTCCGGTGGAGAACTGGGCAAACGGTAACAAGCGATCGTGTTTAGCACTCTTGCCCATCAACCCGATCCGGGGACATTCAGCATGGCAACGGATCGCTGGAATTGTTACTCCACGGAGTTGACCGTAGCTGGATTCAGCAGAACCGCCGCGCAGCCCGTGTCGCTCGAACACGTCAGAATCGCGCGCCGCACGAGGTAGGCGGAACAGCCCTGCGGAAAAGCGACTTGGAAATTCGCCTCCGCCAGCGCATGGTCGGCGGACTTTAGTTCCTCCGAGCCGCTGACGAACTCCACATCTTCGACTTTCGAACTTGGTCCAAAGAGAAGAAAGAACTCCGCCGTGGCCGGTCCGCGAACAAGGCGCTTGAGTTTGACGCTGCGCAACTCGCTTAATTCGTCCGCGCCCGAATCCGAGCGCAACAGTCCCGGTACCGCGGGCGTCTTCTCGCCTGTCAAGTGTTCGAGACGTTGGCGGGTCTCGTCCCATAGACCGCCAGAGCCATGAGCCTCGGGCGTGGCCAGCGCCAGGCGATAAAGGTGAATCGCTTGCTCTGTTTTCTTTTGCTGTTCGTAGACTTGACCCAAGTGATCGGCCTCCACCCCCTGTTGGTGCAGAAGCCAGGCAGCGCGTATGTAGCTTTCCGCCTGATCGAGATGGCCGAGGCGAAAATGTATCCACCCCAGAGTGTCCCAGATGTAACCGAGCTTCTGTGTACATGCTAAGTCGTCTGGAAGAAGATTGGAAAGCTCCACATTATGAGATTCCTTCTCTTGCTTGTCGACGGCGCGCTGCGCGTATTCCAATGCTCTGGGGAGATTCACATGGGCTTCACCAAAATCGT
>Ga0302325_10027790_pt1 | contig 11719 bp, 10 predicted proteins | sample Palsa_T0_2_FD_201948 | JGI IMG/M metagenome (GOLD analysis project Ga0302325, IMG submission 201948) | Peat permafrost microbial communities from Stordalen Mire near Abisko, Sweden - Palsa_T0_2 | ecosystem: Environmental > Terrestrial > Soil > Palsa > Peat permafrost | place: Sweden: Abisko... | reverse complement strand
CGCGCGAATCCCAGTTCCGTGATGGAACAGGTCAACCAGTGCGCACCCTCCTGTGAGGCGATCCAGGAATTGACGCGATCGTGAAATCGATGGTGGAAGATTCCGAGCGCGACGAGAGCATTCACACCGAGAAGATATCTCATGGAAAATCAGCGAGCATTTCTCTCACCATCTCACTCGTCAAAATCGGCGCATCGGGGCCCGCGTAAAGCACGGGCAAGCCAGTGATCGGGTCTTCAATGATGCGAGCTTTGAAGCGTTTCCGCTTTGGGGTTGTCAGGACGATCCGATCCTTCTCGACGACAACGTCGAGTGTGTCCCCGGCGCGGATGCCGAGCCTGTTCCTCAGCGGGGCGGGAAGCACGATTTGGCCCTTCGTCGAAACCCTGGTTTGCATGGTAAGACAATCTTACCTCAAATCGGGCGCTTTGAGAACGCCCCGCCTGTTCTCTGTTCTCCCCTAATTCCCAATCACATCGATCGCAACAGGAATCGTCTTCGGCGGGTAGCAGACATTCTTGTCGCACGCCTGAAAGTGCAGCTTGGCCTCCACAAGGTGGTTTCCTGGCTCGGCAACAATCCGCGCCTGAATCACAAACTCGTCTGTGTACACGCTGAGTTTGGTTGCGGGATCAGCCGGCAGCGCGAACTCTGTCCCAGCAGGATAACTCGCCTCCTCCAGCTTCACGCCCAGGCCGTCGGGAATCGAGAATGTCGTAGGAATTAGATACTCATCCTTTGGCGTGTGCGAATTGATATGCAGACCCTGCGTAATACGAAAGTGCAGAACCACGTCGCTGGCCTTGCCCGCAGCCACCGTCACCTGCTCGGGAAACAGGTACTCAACCGCCGAACCGTTCAGCACAAGCCGGCTCGTGGAGTCCACTTGGCCCAGCGCGATCAGCGCGCCCAGTGTCAGCGCCAATCCCGCCGCCATGCGAACTCGACCAGTCTTTGCACCCATCAATCCCAACTCTATTCCCTATTCCTTAGTCCCTCAGTCCCTGGACCCTAATTCCCCAGCGCCTTCTTTATATTCGACTCGATATCGCTTTTCGACGTTAGCCCCAGTTGCGCCGCAACCACGGTCCCGTTGCGATCCAGAAAAAACGATGTCGGTAACTCATCGAGGCCCCCGTATTGCTGGCTAATGCTGTCGCCGTCAATCAGCACCGGATACGGCATGTGCATCTGCTGCACCGACTTGGCAATCGCGGCCTTGTCCTTGTCCCACGCGGCTTGATCGTCCTTCCCCACGCCGTCGCTCTCGGTGGAAATGCCCAGAATTTCAAACCCCTGCGCAGCATACTGATTCCGCAGCTCAACCAGCCACGGCGTCTCAATTTTGCACGGAGCGCACCACGTCGCCCAGAAGTTCACCAGCACTGCCTTGCCCTTGTAACTCGCCAATGAAACCTTGTTGCCGCTCAGGTCTTCAAGCTCAAACGCCGGCGCTGCTTTGCCAGTCAGCGGGGACTCGTACTTCTCCGCGCCGGTCGCTGCATCCACCACCAGTTCGCCCTTGGCAGCCGCAGCCAGCAACCGCTCAGCCGCCTGCTTGCGGTATTCGAAGTTGGCCCACCCCGCCCAGGCAAACGTAGACAGGATCAAAAGTACCGCTCCCAATACAATTGTGTTTCGTCTCACTGAAAACAACACCTCTGCTCAATATTGTACGAGCAAATGAGGCATCCGGCGCAATCGGTGACAAAGCGATGACAATCCCTGATGAAGCGCCCAAGGCGGTAGACCGCGCGTGCGGTGCCTGCGCCGCCTTGAACGGTAAAGCTGATACCATCAAGAGCCGATGGACCCCATTCATCAAGACGACTCATTTCAGCCCGCTGCGCTGGTTCGCACTGAAGCCGCCGCACTGCTGGCCCTCGCCGACCGCCTTGAAGGCCCCATGTCCGCAGCCTTTGCCAGCGCGGTCGAGCTCGTCATGCGCTGTGGCGAGGCGCACGGCCGCGTCGTCGTTACCGGCATGGGCAAAAGTGGCATCATTGCACAAAAGATCGCCGCCACGCTTAGCTCCACCGGCTCGCCCGCACTCTTCCTTCATCCCGCAGAAGCCGTTCACGGCGACATCGGCATGATCATGCCAGGCGATGTGGTTATTGCTCTCTCTGCGAGCGGCGAAACAGAGGAAATCCTTCGCCTGCTGGCAACGCTGAAGCGCAAGGGCGACGCGCTCATCAGCTTCTGCTGCAACCTGAGTTCGACGCTCGCCACGGCCAGCGACGTGGCTCTCGATTGCAGCATAGCCCGCGAAGCCTGCAGCCTCAATCTTGCCCCTACCGCCTCCACCACCGCCATGCTTGCTCTCGGAGACGCCCTTGCCATCGCCGTCAGCCTGCGCAAAGGCTTTCGCGCAGAAGACTTCGCCGAGCTTCACCCCGGCGGCAAACTCGGTCTGCAACTGGCCCGCGTCCGCGACCTGATGCACTCTGGCGATGCTGTCCCCGTAGTCGCAACCTCGACGTCCATGACCGACGTGATCTACGAAATGTCGTCGAAGAAGCTCGGCATCACCACCGTGCAGGACCAGGGCGAACTCCGCGGCGTGATCAGCGACGGCGACCTCCGCAGGCTGCTCGAAAAAGAAGGCGGCGCAGCCCTCAGCCGCAGCGCCGGCGAAGCCATGAACGCGAATCCCCGCACCATCGCATCGACCGAATTGGCCGCAACCGCGCTGGCGATTCTGGAAGCGCACAAGATCACTTCGCTGGTGGTTGTGGGCGTTGATCAAGCAGTGGAAGGCGTACTGCATCTACACGATCTCTGGGGTGTCGAGCTCATCTGATCACGGAACATGAAACAGAAGAGCGCGAATCGGCGCATAATGAATCAAGAGGGGTGTTATGGCCCAAACATCGATCCTCGTTCAACTCGACCCAGCAGTTCAAGCTCGCCTAGCGGCGCTCGCGCGGGACCGCCAGCAGCCCGTCTCCGCCGTGGCTGCGGAGGTTATCGCCGCGTATGTTGATCCCGATAGCTGGGAGCACCGGCACATCCGCGCAGGGCTAGCTGAGTTGGAGGCCGGTAATGGCATTCCGCATGAGCGAGTGACGGAGTGGTTGGATAGCTGGGGCACAGAGAACGAGTTACCCGCGCCGAAATGAAGATTCGGTGGTCCCCGACGGCGGTCTCCGACCTGGAGTCCATTCGCGAATACATCGCCAGGGACAACCCAACTGCGGCGCGGAAGGTCGCGGCGAGGATCAAAGAGTCCATCCAGCGCCTCTTCAGCTTCCCCTTATCCGGCAGAGCGGGACGTGTGCCTGGGACGCGCGAGCTTGTTATCCCTGGAACGTCCTACATTGCCGCCTACACAGTGCAAGACGACGAGGTGCTGATTGCCTCGGTACTTCATGGAAAACAGCGTTGGCCTGAAAGCTTCTGGAGATAGGATCGATCGCCGCCGTCCTCCCCGGCGGCGAGAACCAAGCTCTCCCTAGCTACCCATCTCGGACGTTTAGAATAAGAACTGCTCTGAATTGCCTTGCGTCCGCTATACGGACGGGAAAGCACGCTCTCATCGCTATGCATCGTTGGTCGAAGCTCTTTATCCCCACCCTTCGCGAAGCTCCCACAGACGCTGAAGTGGCCAGTCACAAGTTCCTCCTCCGCGCCGGATACATCCGCCAGTTGGGCGCGGGCATTTATAACTACCTATTTCTCGGCCAGCGCTCGCTCAACAAGATCATTGCCATCGTGCGCGAAGAGATGGACAAGATCGGCCAGGAGTTCTATCTGCCCGCCATTCTGCCCCGCGAGCTTTGGGAGCAGAGCGGCCGCTGGTCGGCCATGGGCGACACCATGTTTCGTCTCAAAGACCGCAAGGGCGCCGATCTCTGCCTGGGCATGACTCACGAAGAGATCATGACCTCCATCGCGCGCAGCGAATTGCGCAGCTATAAACAACTTCCCCAAATCTGGTACCAGATTCAGGCCAAGTTTCGCGACGAACCCCGCCCTAAGGCCGGCCTGCTGCGCGTGCGCCAGTTCACTATGAAGGACAGCTATTCCTTTGATTTGGACGCGGCCGGCCTAGACAAGAGCTACGATCTTCATGACGCGGCGTATCGCAAAATCTTCACCCGCTGCGGCCTCAAGTTCGTGGCTGTCGAAGCCGACTCCGGCGCAATGGGCGGTTCGCAGTCGCAGGAGTTCATGGTCTACACCGACGCCGGCGAAGACCTCATCGCAAGCTGCCCAGTCTGCGGTTACGCCGCCAACCTCGAGAAAGCAACATCGCGCCTCGATGCAGTCAACGAAATGGAACCCACCGGCGACGGTTCACCTGAATTGGTTTATACGCCCGGCTGCGCCGCCATCTCCGATGTGGCAGAGTTCTTCAAAATCTCGCCTGCCTCCGACATAAAATGCGTAGCCTACATGGCGCTCAAACGCGGAACCGCTGGGAAGCCCGATGCTTGGCGCGGCGTTGCTGTATTTTTGCGCGGAGACCACCAGGTCAACGAGACCAAGCTGCTCGGAGCCATTGGCGCAGCAGACCTGCGCACCATGCAGAGCGAGGAACTCTCGCAATTCTTCAACGGCCCCGCCGGCTTCCTGGGTCCCGTGGGCTTGACCCATAACACAAGGCCGCTCGATGACGGCCTCACCGTCGTCGTCGACAAATCTCTTGAAGGCCGCAGCAACCTTGTCGCCGGCGCCAACAAGCTTGACTACCACATCCGCAACGTTGTTCCAGGCCGCGACTTCACCTGGACCCTCGCCGCCGATATCCGCAGCGTGAACGAAGGCGAAGACTGCGTGCAAACGGCGCACGACAGCAATCCCTGTTCCGGCAAACTCGTTGTCGGCAAGGCCGTCGAAGTCGGCCACATCTTCAAGCTCGGCAAAAGATACACCGAGTCAATGGGCGCGCGCGTGCTCGACCCCAACGGCAAGGAAGTGACGCCCATCATGGGCTGTTACGGCATCGGCATTGAGCGCATTCTCACCGCCGCCATTGAGCAGTCAAACGACAAGAACGGCTTCTGGCTCCCGGCTTCTATCGCGCCCTTCAGCGTAGTCGTCACCGTAACCAATTCGTCCGACGCCGCGCTTGCCGAACCCGCAGCCGCACTGGCCGCCGAACTCGAAGCCGCCGGCCTTGACGTACTGCTTGATGACAGAGACGAGCGCGCCGGAGTCAAATTCAAGGATGCGGATCTGGTAGGCATTCCCTACCGCATCAATGTCGGCAAGAAAGCCGCCGCCGGAATTGTGGAACTGGTCACCCGCGCCACTTCAACCAGCGTGGACGTTCCATTGACGGAAGTGGTAGCCCTGGTAAAAGAGCGCGTCCAGGAAGATGCACTGCTGTTGACAGTCGAGAGTAGCGCGTTGCTTGTCAGTGACAACTGAGAACTGAGATCTGAGATCTGTGAACTGTGAACTGTGAACTGACAACTAGTTTCAAGGAGCAGCGATGGCGTTGAAAATCCGATTCCAACGGCCCCACGGATGGAAATCCTGGGCCGCGCTGCTGTCGCTCGTTGCCGGCGTAATAGTCGTATTCGTCGCGCTTACCGGGTTAAGTGTCTTCGGTTTTTATTACTTCAAATATCAACGCATCGTCGACGACCGGCTCAAGCAGCCAATCTTCGCCAAGACTGCAAAAATCTATGCAGCGCCACGTGAGATCCGTCCCGGACAAAAGCTCACCGTGCGCCTCATCGCCAACGAATTGCATAATGCCGGCTATTCGGTCGAAGGCACATCGCAACTCTCTCCGCTTGGAACCTACTCCGAAGAAGCGCAGTCCATCACTGTGCATCCGGGACCGCAGTCCTACCATGCGCAAGACGGCGCGACTATCCGCATCGGCTCTGGCGTCGTCCAGTCCCTTACCGACGACCACGGCCAGCTCCTGGCCAGCTACGAACTCGAGCCGCTGCTCATCACCGGACTCAGCGACGACGCAAACCGCAGCAAGCGCCGCCTCATTACCTACAACGAAATTCCGCCCAACCTGGTGCAGGCGGTTGTAGCCATCGAGGACCGGCGCTTCTTTGAGCATGGCGGCGTCAACTACTTGCGGCTCATTGAAGCCATCTACCGCGATGTAACCACCGGTCGCAAGCAGCAGGGCGGCTCCACGCTCACAATGCAGTTGGCAAAAAACTTTTTCCTTTCGCCTGAGAAGCGTTTCAAGCGCAAGGTCATCGAGATCGCCATCACCTTCCATCTCGAACATCGCTACAACAAGCAGCAGATCTTCGAAATGTATGCCAACGAGATGAACCTCGGCCAGCGCGGCAGCTTCTCAATCGACGGATTCGGCGAGGCCGCGCAGGCGTACTTCGGCAAGGATGTGCATCAACTCGATCTGGCGGAATCTGCCATGCTGGCCGGCATTCTTCAGCGCCCCAACTACTTCAATCCCTTTCGCCATGCGGATCGCACCATTGAGCGCCGCAACCTAGTTCTCGACTCCATGGTTGAGACCGGCGCCATCACCAAGGACCAGGCAGAGCGCGCCAAAGCCGAACCGCTTCATCTCTCCGAATCCAGCGTGGACGCCAGTGAAGCTCCCTACTTCGTCGACCTGGTCCATGACCAGTTGCTGCAAAAACTCGGCGAGCGCGACTTCAACCGCGAAGGCCTGCGCATTTACACTTCGCTCGATCCTGACCTTCAGCGCGAAGCTACCGACGCGGTGAACTCCACCATTCACGTGGTTGACGAGCAGGTGGATCGTAGCCACAGAAAGCACAAGCCGGGTGAAACCTGGGTCTATCCGCAGGTTGCGCTCGTGGCCCTCAATCCCCACACGGGCCAGGTGCTCGCGCTTGTCGGCGGACGCAGTTACGGCACATCGCAGTTGAACCACGCCGTGGCCAAGCGACCAACCGGCTCCATCTTCAAGCCCTTCGTCTACGCCGCGGCGTTTGCCACCGCCGCCGAAGGCACCATGCTTCCGGATCAAACCAAACTCTTCTCCCCCATCACCATGCTCAGCGACGAGCAGACCACCTACGACGTGGGGGGCGACAATGAGTACACGCCGCGCAACTATGAAGGCATCTATCACGACCAGGTGCCGGCGCGTTATGCGTTGATGCGTTCGCTCAACAACGCCACCATCGGATTGGCTGCTCTGGTCGGCTTCGATCGCGTGGCCGCACTGGCTCGGGATGCGGGCATCAAGAGCGCCCGTGGAACTCCTTCAATGGCCATCGGCTCCTATGACGCCGCACCGCTGGATATGGCGGGCGCGTACACCGTCTTTGCCAATGGCGGGCTGCACCTCGACCCCTGGATGCTGGCCAGTGTGCGCACGGAAACTGGCGACATCGTCACTGACTACACACCCACATCGAAACAGGTTCTGGACCCGCGCGTTGCCTATCTCACCACCAGCCTCATGGAGAATGTCCTGCGTGGCGAAGGGACCGGCGCCGGGGTGCGCAATATGGGCTTCATCTCTCCGGCCGCGGGCAAAACCGGAACCAGCCACGACGCCTGGTTCGCCGGATTCACCAGTAACCTGCTGTGCATTGTGTGGGTGGGAAACGACGACTATACAGCCCTGGCGCACGGGTTAGAAGGCTCACGCGTCGCAGCGCCCATCTGGGCCGATTTCATGAAGCACGCCGTGTTGCTGCCGCAGTACTCAGATACTCACGAATTCACACCGCCCGACGGCGTCCAGGTGGTCCAGCTCGACAAGGTCTCGAACCTTCTAAGCGACGAAACCTGCCCCGAAAGCTACTCGGCAGCCTTCCTTGACGGCACCGCGCCCACCGACACCTGCGACCACCCGACCGCGGATCGCCGCAATTTCTTGCAGAAAGTCTTCGGGTTGGGGGAAAAGAAACCTTAGCCTTTTTGAATCCCATGCTGCAAATGCTCTCACCGAAAAAACTCCAGGAGGAACAAATGATCACATTGAAGGATGCAAAGCGCATTATTGAGGCCGCGGAGAAGAAAGCGACCGAGATCGGTCAACCGATGAACATTGCCGTGGCCGACCATGGCGGCAATCTGATTGCTCACGTACGTCAGGACGGCGCATGGTTGGGAAGCGTCGATATCTCCATCAAGAAAGCCTACACTTCGCGTGCGTTTGACATTGCCACCAAGGACCTTGCAACGCATTCGCAGTCAGGCGGTCAATTCTTTGGAATCCATGCTTCGAATGACGGAAGAATCATGATCTTCGCCGGCGGAATTCCGCTCAAAATCGACGGCAAGGTTGTTGGAGCCATCGGCGTGAGCGGCGGTTCCGGCGAACAGGACCATGCTGTGGCCGAGGCCGGCGCGGCAGCCCTGTAGCTTTGGAAAATCTGATTCGGCCGGGAACCCATCCTCGAGAAAACTCTTGTTTTGTCGCCAGTACCTGACCTTAGCGTCGGGTTCCCCATCCTTGCCTGGTGCTGGGTGCCCCGGGTCTCGATTTTGAGACCTGGGAAACCGCAGATCTCAATCGTCGATTGCGGAAGAGTAAAACCTCTACCCATCAACATCGGACCCGTCCGGCATCGGCTGGCATTGCTGGCACCAGAACGTCACGCGCGCATCAGGCCCCTGAATGCGCCTGCGAATCCGCTCGCCGCACCTGCGACAAGGCTCGCCTCCGCGTCCGTAAACCCACAAGCTCGCGCTCGGATCCGACTCATGTGTCGTGCGCCGCTTTCTTCCGCCATACGTCACAATCGCATCGCCGGAATCTTCCAGCACATTGCTCTTCACAAGCCTTCGCGCCGCCGCAATCAACGCCGCAACTCGCTCCGCATCCAGCGCGGCAACTTTGCAAAACGGGTTGGTCCCAGTTACAAAACAAATCTCCGACTTGAACACATTGCCAACGCTTGCGATCACTTCCTGATGCAGCAGCACATCGCCAAGCTCCTCGCCCGCATGTGCCAGCACACGCTGCACAACCTCCGCCGCATCGAACTCTTCGCTCAACACATCGATCACCGCCGACGGAATGCGCAACACCCGCTCCACATCGCGCGCCCACAACATCTTCGCCACAGGCACTGTAAAGCCCACCGTAACGTAATCACTGTTCTCGATCACAATGCGCATGTTGAAGCGCGGCTGCTGCCACCGTTCACCGTGACGGTAAATGTGCCAGCTTCCGCTCATGAGCATATGAGTAGCCAGAGTTCCGCCGCCGGAGAAGTGGATGAGCAGCCATTTTCCGCGTGGGTCCACGCGCTCCACCATCTGCCCGGCAAGTGGCGTGTCGTCGTTGAACCGCGTCAGCAATGCATAGGTCGAGCGAAAGACCGTTACTGGCTTACCGATCAGTGCGCGGCCCAATGCTCGCGCTGTGCGAAAAATCGTGTCGCCTTCAGGCACGGCCTATTGCACCTCGCCGTGTATCTGCTCGGGCCGCGTCAGGGTGAGTGGAATGCGGCGCAAGTGCATACCCAGCGGCCCCGGATGAAATCCGGCATCCATCAGGAATCGCGACATGGGATGCGCCGCAACTGGCTGCCCGTTGATGGTGGTGATGAGCACACCTTGCTGGCTCGCGCCGCGCAACCGCTCCTGCCCGCGCGAACACAGGAAATGCGCCAACCCCGTCGCAGCCTTCGACCGCTCCGGCTCCTCGGCCGGTAAGAATACCAGCAGGTTCGGATTGCCGCGCCTGAGCCACGCCACCAACTGCCCATTGCGCAAGATCACCTCTGCATACGCGGCGCGAGTTAGCACACGCGGCGCAGTCTCGCGGTCTTCCTCCGCAACCGGAAGGTCTGACACGGGAAGACTGGGCCATCGCAATACCGATCCATACGGATTGGCCGGGTCAGTCGCGGCCAACTGCACAAACTCCGGCTTCTCTTCCGGTGGCGCGCTCCGCAACTGCCGCAGCAAATCCACCGCCGCCGGCAGAGCAAACTGCGTAGCGCCAAGCCCAGCCACAAAGTACCCGCGCCGAATGCGCCCGCTCTCTTCCAGCGCCTTCAGCACGTCATACACCGCAGAAAATCCGCCCGGCACATTCTCCGCCGCGACGTGTTCCCGCAACAGCACTCCGTAGCGATTCAGCAACTGAAGTGCGAGCGCGTGACTTGCTTCAGTGGTCGTTGGGCCGCCTTCGCTATGCTTCTGCGCACGCAGAGGGAGCAGCGACCAGCGCCCCTGCGCCGTTGGCGGCGTCGTTCGGCGCGATCGAAACACAACACCCGTCTGGATTCTCCTCGGCGCCCGCGCGCTCTCAGGCCTCGCGATGTAAGCCCGCAGCGCATGAAGCGAGTCGTTCGTAATGAGCCCGCGCCACACCAGGCTCCAAAGCGCTTCAATCGTCTCTCCCGGATAGCCCCCGCCCAGCGCCTGGTGCAGTGGATCGAAGAAGCTCGCGCCGGTAGACTCGAGCACGGCCAGCAATTTTTCTTCGCGCTCAGTCAACGGTTCAACAAGCGGTCTGTGCTGCGCAAGCAGCGGAAGCTTGTCAGCCAGAAAAAGCGCAATGCGCCCGTCGCGCTCACCGATCGGCTCCACGCCTGCCCATGATATTTCGCCGGCCGCAATCAGCGTATCCAGCCCGGCCGGTGCATACTCCGCAATCCGCGCCGGCAAAATCGCGCTCTCCACAAGCGACGCCGGCAGCGGCGCACCCTGCAAATTCTCGATTGCGTCCAGCAGCCCGTCCAGGTTTCCATGGCCTGTGCGACGCGGTGTCAGCAGCCCTTGCCAATGCGTTAGGAAGCGCGCCAGCGTGTGCTGCTCCACTGGCTCCACTTCGCGCCGCAGCTTGGCCAGAGACTTGCGCCGAATCAGCCGGAGCATCTCCGCATCGCACCATTCGCGATGGAGACCGCCAGGAAGGAATCCGCCCTCCAGCACGCGCCCTTCGGCGGCCAGTTGCCGCAGCACGTTCTCGACCACTGCCGCATCCAGCGCAAAGCGCTCTGCAACCGCGCGCAGCGTGAACGGCCCATGCGTGCGCGCATACCGCCTCACCAATTCCAATACTGGATGTGCCACAGGCTCAAGCAGCGACGCGGCCAGTCCCGGCGGCAGCGGAATCCCCAGCCCATCGCGATAGCGCGCCGCATCTTCGGCCGCAATCAAACGCCGCTCTCCGGCAATGCGCAACTCGAGCAGCCGTCGCGACCGCACGAGTCTGTCAACATTTACGAGCAATTCCGGCGCAGCCACGCGCCGCGCCAGTTCTTCTCGCGATAGATCTCCCAGACGCAAACACAAATCGTGAATGCCATCCGCCGAGCGCGCGCGATGCGTCTCCGCCAGGCATTGCGCCATCTCCTCGACTTCACCTATGGCATCGGCATCCAACAGTTCGCGCAGATCTGCCTCGCCCAGCAGCTCACGCAACTGGTCCTGATCGATCGTCAGCGCCTGCGCCCGCCGCTCGGCCAGCGGCGCGTCTCCGTCATACAAAAAATTCGCTACATAACTGAACAGTAATGACGCCGCAAACGGCGAAGGCTTGCGCGTCTCCACCACATGCACGCGCAACTGCCGCTGTTCAATCGCGCGCAGCGTTTCAATCAGCGCCGGCATATCGAACACGTCCCGCAGACACTCGCGATACGCCTCCAGCAGCAGCGGGAATTTTGGATAGCGCGAAGCCACACTCAGCAGGTCATAGGAGCGCTTGCGCAATTGCCAAAGAGGCGACCGCGCATCGGCTCTCCGTCGCGGCAGCAGCAGCGCGCGGCCCGCCGCCTCGCGAAATCTCCCTGCAAACAGCGCCGTTGTGCCCAGTTGCCGCAGCACCAGCGCC
>Ga0302325_10027788_pt1 | contig 11719 bp, 13 predicted proteins | sample Palsa_T0_2_FD_201948 | JGI IMG/M metagenome (GOLD analysis project Ga0302325, IMG submission 201948) | Peat permafrost microbial communities from Stordalen Mire near Abisko, Sweden - Palsa_T0_2 | ecosystem: Environmental > Terrestrial > Soil > Palsa > Peat permafrost | place: Sweden: Abisko... | reverse complement strand
TTTTGGTCCGACGACTCCAAAATCGAAGTTCAGCAGCCCAGTGGCGCTGGGAAGCCGGTTACCGTGAACATTCAGGACGCTACGTGTCCGCCGTTGGACTTGTCGCCGAAGTATTTGTTTCCAAAACATGCTTGCGGCGAGACACAGATTACTTTGATTTCGAGTGAAGGCGGCGATCTCGCTATTCAGCATGTCAGCTTTGAGAGCACAGGCGCTCCCGCGACAACGCAGGTTTCGCATCTGGGCCTGGTGCAACTGAACGCCTATCATTACGATGTCGATTTCCAGTTGAAGACATTGCCGGGGGAAACGAAGCCGTATCTTTGGCCGCTCAAGTCGGTGGTCTCAGCCACTACCGCCAAAGGCACCGTGACCATCACGAATCAGTACAGCGCCAAGCGTTAGTCTTCCAGTGCGTTCTCAAACGCAGCTTCCAGCCGTTCCTTAGTCATTGAAGTGCTGATAAATAACTCCTGGCGTGCGCCGCCGCTCAGCGCGATCGCCTTCCAACCGTTTTGTGTTTCCACAGTAACGTGAACTTTGATTTCGCCGCGCGCATCGCGCACCGGCCGGATCACTCCCGGAATCACAGACCGTATTTCAGGATTCCCCTCGATCAGCCGTTCCAGAAACTTCCGCACGCCGTCAATGATGCTGTGTTCCACCTTCAACTTGCCGTTCACTTTCCGTAGGCGGAACCCCATAATTGCAATAATAACGACTGTGCCACATCAGATTACGTTAATTCCCGGTGATGGGATAGGTCCGGAAGTTGCCGACGCCACCGTGCGTGCCGTCAATGCGACTGGAGTTGAGATTGAATGGGAACGCGTCGACGCCGGAGTAAAAGCTGAAAAGGAGACCGGAAAGTTTCTTCCCGAAGCGGTGTTCACGTCGCTGGACCGTACGAGGGTTGGTCTGAAGGGCCCTGTCGCGACGCCAATTGGCAGCGGCCACGCAAGTGTGAACGTCGCGCTTCGCAAGCGCCTGGACCTTTATGTGAACTTCCGGCCGATCAAGATGCTTCCCGGTTTGAAGACACGCTTTCAGGATCTGCCGATCGACATGATTATCTTCCGCGAGAATACGGAGGATCTTTATTCCGGAATCGAGCATGAAGTGGTCAAGGATGTTGTCGAAAGCCTGAAGGTAATCACGAAGACCGCATCCATCCGGATCGCACGCTCGACTTTCGAATATGCCGCGCGTGAGGGCCGCCGGAAAGTCACCGCGATTCACAAGGCCAACATCATGAAGATGAGCGACGGCCTGTTTCTGCGGTGTTGCCGCGAAGTGGCGGCGGAGTACCCGCAAATCGAATACGGCGAAATGATCGTCGACAATGCCTGCATGCAGCTAGTGATGCGGCCGGAGATTTTCGACCTGCTGGTGCTGCCGAACCTCTACGGCGATATCGTATCGGATCTCACGGCGGGCCTGGTCGGAGGACTTGGCATTGTTCCCGGCGCAAATCTGGGCCTGACCCAAGCGGTGTTTGAAGCGGTGCACGGCTCAGCGCCCGATATAGCCGGAAAGGGCATCGCGAATCCGACGGCCCTGATGCAATCGGCCTCGCTCATGCTGGCGCACATCGGAGAGCGCGAAGCCGCAATACGCCTACAGAAGGCTATCGAGGGCGTCTACTTCGAGGGCAAGAAACTGACCGGCGATGTCGGCGGCTCCGCGGGAACCCAGGAATTCACGGACGCCGTGATCGCCAAAATGGTCTAGCCGTGGACCGAGAGCAGATCCTCACCCGGTTACGTGAAAGGATTGTCGCCTTCGCGGCATCACGTATATCGAGGGACATGGCGGAGGATCTCTGTCAGGAAGTGATGCTGGTGCTGCACGAAAAATACGCACACGTCGAGGAGTTGGGCGAACTGGTGCCGCTTGCGCTGCAAATCGTACGCTTTAAGTTGATGTCTCAGCGGCGCACTTCGCAACGCCGTGGAGAATACACGAGCGTGTCTGTCCAGGAAATCCAATTGCCCGATCTTGGGCTAAGCCCAGCCGGGGAGTTCGAACGCAAACAGATGCTTCTGAGGCTCGAATCCGCCATCCGCCAACTGGGTGACCGTTGCCGGCAAATCATCCGCTGGAAACTCGAGGGCAGGAACTTCTCCGAGATTCAGGAATTGCTCCACGCCGCTTCGATCAACACTGTCTATACCTGGGACTCTCGCTGCCGGCAGGATTTGCTCGAACGGCTCGGGGGAAGTTGGGAGGAAAAGCGATGACCGGCGATGTAAGGCACCTGCTGGGTGGCTACGCGACCGGCACGCTGACACCTGCAGAACATGCTGCCCTCATGCAGGCGGCTCTGGAAGACCAGGAGCTCTTCGACGCCCTTGCTGACGATGAGGCGTTACGCCGCTATCTGGCAGACCCCACGTTCCGCAAAGACCTGCTCAAGGCCACGGCGCCACGCCAGGCCCGTACGCCCTGGATTGCCGCGCTGGCTGTAGCAGCGGCTGCGTTTTTCGCGGGCGTGTTCTGGATCGCTCGACATAACCAAACCACTTCTTTACAAGTGGCCGACACTCGTCAACCGGTTCTCGCGCCGCCCGCTCCCGCTCCTGTAATCAATGTTCCTGAGCAAGCTCAGCCGAGTAAATCACCGCGCCGTTCCAAAGCGAAGAGGGAAGAGCCCAAGCCTGCCGTTCCACCGGCTGCGATTGCGGCACTCGCGGGACGGGCCGCGGTTCCTTCGCCGGTTGGACGCTTCGCTCCAGCTAGCGCTGCCTTTGCGCCGGGAGCCGTCCGCACCGAAGCCATGGCGAAGTCCGTTGCCATGCCAACCCCTACAGTCACTGCCCGAATCACCGGCGTCGACGCAGCGATCATCACGATCGAAGCCGGCGCCCAGGCCGGCATCAAACCCGGCGACCGTCTTGACGTCTTACACGACAATTCGCCGATTGGCTATATCACGATCACGACTGCCGAACCCGGTTTTTCAGTCGGCAAATACACAGGACAAAAGGTTCCTGAAGTTGGCGATACCGCGGTAACCCCGAAAAAATAATTTGAAAGGGAACGCCTGCCCGGTCAATTCCCCCGTGAAAGGAGTTCTTCTCATGAAATTCCACACGGGGCTTGCATTGTTGCTTACGGCCCTCTCTTCTCTCCATGCCGCGCCGAGGCGGATCCCACACAGCGGCGCAGGCGACCTGATTCCGCAAGGCAACTTCCGCGAAGCCTGCCCGCTGAAACATACCGATGTGAAGGCCGACATCAGCGGCTTTATCTCCCGTGTGACGGTCACGCAGGAATTTGAAAATCCCTACCCGCAGAAGATCGAAGCGGTCTACACCTTCCCCTTGCCTGCCAACTCCGCGGTCGACGCGATGACCATCACAATAGGCGACCGCATCATCACAGGTAAGATCAAACGCAAGGATGAAGCGCGCGCCATTTACAACGCCGCGCGCGACGCGGGCTACAGCGCAGCGCTGCTGGATCAGGAGCGTCCCAACATCTTCACTCAATCCGTGGCCAACATCCGGCCTGGGGACAAAGTGAAGGTGCAGATCCAATACGTCGAGACTCTAAAGTATGAAGACGGCGGCTTCGAGTTCGGCTTCCCCATGGTGGTGGGGCCCCGGTACATTCCGACCGGCACCGATGGATCGCGGATTACACCGACGGTAACTCCACGCGGCACGCGCGCCGGTCACGACATTTCTTTGTCGGTCAATCTGGATGCGGGGCTGCCCATCTATTCGATCCGTTCGAACACCCACGAGATCGATTCACAGCGCCAGGCGGATTCGCGTTACGCCATCAAACTCCGCAACGAAAACGAAATTCCCAACAAGGATTTCCTTCTGAAGTACAACGTCGCGGGAAAGGGAATCGAGGACACGGTGCTCACTCACCACGATTCGCGCGGCGGTTACTTTACACTCATCCTGCAGCCTCCGCAGCGAGCCGCCGCGGAGGACATCGCACCCCGCGAACTGGTCTTTGTGCTCGATACATCCGGTTCCATGTCCGGATTCCCAATCGAGAAAGCGAAGGAGACCATGCGCCTCGCTTTGGCCGATTTGAATCCCCGCGACACATTCAACCTGGTTACCTTCTCAGGCGAGACGCGAATACTCTTTCCCAAGCCGGTTCCCGCCACGCGCGAGAACATGCTTCTCGCGCAAAGCGTCCTCGGCGGAAGCTACGGCAGCGGAGGCACAGAGATGATGAAAGCGATCAAGGCTGCTCTTGACCCGTCTGATTCACAGGACCACATCCGAGTGGTCTGCTTCATGACCGATGGATACGTCGGCGATGACATGAATATCGTGGCTGAAGTGAAGCGCCACCCGAACGCGCGGGTCTTCGCCTTCGGCATCGGCAGTTCGGTGAACCATTTTCTACTCGATAAGATGGCGGAAGAAGGCCGGGGCGAAGTGGAATACGTGGGCCTGCAAGACGATGGCTCCGCAGCCGCGCGCCGTTTCTATAACCGGGTTCGCAATCCGCTCCTGACCGACGTATCCATCGACTGGGGCGGCCTTCCGGTAGCAGAAGTCTATCCGCGTCGCATCCCGGATCTCTTCAGCGCGACCCCTGTCATCCTGAGTGGCCGCTACAATTCAGACGCACACGGCGTGATTCGCTTGAAAGGCAAAATGGCCGGCAAAACGTTTGTTCGGGAGATTCCTGTCTCATTCTCCTCAAGTGAATCGGCACACGATGTTCTCGCGAGCTTGTGGGGCCGCCGCAAGGTGGACGACCTGATGTCGCAAGATTGGACGAGCGCCCAAACTGGCCGGGGCGGCGGGAACGACCTGCAAGGGCCCATCACACAACTGGCGCTCGACTATCACTTGATGAGCCAGTTCACTTCATTTGTCGCCGTGGAAGAGAGCGTGGGGACCGAAGGAGGCAGACCGCGCCGCGTTGAAGTACCGGTCGAGATGCCCGCTGGAGTAAGTTACGACGGCGTATTCGGAGGCCCGCAGGCGGAAAACATGAGGGCGGCGGTTGGCGGCACATTCGCCCCTACCCGTTCCTACGCGCTCGCGAAACGTGTAGAGTCACAGCCGATGCAGGCGATCGCGCCCGTGCCTCCGCCTGCTGACAAACTCGCTCCCGCGCTCCAAAAACTGGTTCAATCCAGCCGGCCCAACGACAAAGTCGAAATCATGGTTCTGATGAACGACGTCTCCGAAGCCGCTCTGCGGCAACTCAAGCAGTTAGGCTTCGAAATAACGTTTGGGCCTAACTCGGCGAACCTATTGATCGGCCGGATTACGGCGGGCAAGCTTACGGCGCTCGCGCAACTTGCCAGTGTCCGTACGATCGCCCCGAAGTAACTGGATCGAACCCGGGAGCCGCATCGCTCCCGGGTCTTGAAGCGCTGGTGCGAATCCCGCACCAATCTTAGCTGGCGTGCGTCCGAAGGTCTCCCGAAATGCCGCGATAAAGGCGCTCACGCTGGTGTAGCCCGTTTCCAGCGATACCTCGGTAACGGAGCTTCCCTCAGCCAGTAGGCGGAGGGAATCCAGCATCCTCGCCTTCTGCCGCCAAAGCCCGAAACTAAAGCCCGTCTCGCGGCTGAACAGCCTTTCGAGAGTGCGGCGGGCCGAGCCGTAGAGATGCGCGAGGTCGTCTAGCGTCTCCGCGCCCGCCGGCGACGCTAGAACGTGCCGCGCAACTGCCAGGGCACGAGGATCGGCTGGAAGCGGCAACATGAGCGGCTCTATTGGCGTCCTCTGCAGCTCATCCAAAAGGATGTTCAGAAGGATCCCGTCACTGGCCACACGCGAATCGAGAGACCCCAGTTCGATCACACGCAAGATCAGTTCGCGCAACAGAGGCGTTACCGAGAGAACACAGCAATCGTTGTACGCCAACTGCAGCGATGCGGGAAAGTAGAGGGAACGTATCGCTACATTTCCCCACATCCGGATCGAATGCAACTGTCCGGCGGGAACAAACACCGCTTTGCCGGGCGGCGTCATCCACGACGAGCGGCCGGCTTGCACTGTCATCGCGCCCACGCGGGCGTAAACCAGCTGGTGCCACTCATGCCGGTGGGGCGCAATCACGAACCCGCTGGGGCAGCCGGTAGCAGTGGAGCGCACGGTCAAGAATGGCTCGTCTTCCACCGTCAGCCGCTGGCGGAGTTGCGACATTTATTGTCATTCTAGCGTTAGCCCGCCCATATGAGCCTCCCGTATACTTGCCCCATGCCAAACATTCAAAGCTTTGGAGTTACTTGTGACGACGTGGCTCGCGGCCGCCGCTTTTATGAACAGGTATTTGGATGGCGCTTCGAGCCGTGGGGCCCGCCGGAGTTCTATCTGATCCACACCGGCGACGACAAGAATCCCGGCGTGAGGGGCCTGATGCACAAGCGCCGCGAACCCGTGAACGGTACCGGGATGACGGGCTTTGAATGCACCATCGCGGTTGAAGACATCGATGCAACCATCAAGGCTGTTGAAGCGAATGGCGGGAAGATCGTGATGGCCAAGTTTCACATTCCGACCGTCGGAACGGGGATCTACTTCAACGACACGGAAGGCAACTTTGTCGGCGCGATGCAGGAAGAAAAGCCGCAAGCCTCATCGGGCGGGTAGCGGAACGAACTTGCCTTCGCACGAGTTAGGCTTGCCGGTACCTATTTTGCCCACCCAGTCGGCAAACTTGGTCGCGATCTTGATGGAGCCGGGCGAATCGAGGGTGACGTCTTCGAAGGTCATGCTTAACTCGTGATTGAGGTCGAAACCGTCGAGGGTCAACTTCCCTGCCCCTAGGATGCGGACATTGCTCAGCACGATGTTGCGGAACTCCGGAAGCTTGTCGTGGGCGGCGCCAGTGTAGGAATAATCGGAATCCATGAAGATGGGATTCTTCGTGTCCTTAATGCAGACATCCTCATATCGGATGTTCTCGACCAGACCGCCGCGGCTGGAGTTGGATTTGATGCGCAGGCCGTTGTCTGCGCCATCGATCGAGAGGTCGGTGACGAGTATGTGGTCCGCGCCGCCATCCGTCTCACTGCCGATCGACATGCCGTGGCCGTAATAGAAGTGGTTGTGCGAGATGGTCATGTTGCGCGTTGGAAGGCCATGGCCGGCCTTGATGGCAACGTTATCGTCACCGGCGCGAATGAAGCAGTGTGTGATGGTGACGTTGGTGGAGTTGCCGGGGTCGATGCCGTCGGTATTGCGGCCCTCCTTGCCGGTGTCGATGATGACACCCCAAGCGGTGAAGCCGTTGCCGCCGCTATAGGCGACGTGGAAGTTGGGCGAGTTGGTGAGGCGGATGCGGTAGAGGGTGAAGTTATCGCAGCCGGCGAGGATCATGATCCGGGGGCAACTTTGGCTCAGATTCTTGACCTTGGCTTCCTGCGCGAGGTCCCACCAGCTGTCGTTTTGTCCGAGGATTTTGGATGGACCTCGTCCATCGATGGTGCCATCTCCCATTACTGCGGCGCCGGAGACGTGGTCGCCATTGATTAGCGCGCGGCAGCCGTGTCCCTTCTCATTGACTACGCCGCAAGCGCCGGGGGAGATATCGTAATCGCGGGCGTTGCGGGAGGCGAAGAGCGTGGTTTTGGCGTCGATGAGAAGGGTTACCCCTTTGCGAAGGTGGAGCGGACCGGAGAGGAACGCGGGGCCGCTGAGTTCGACCGCTTGGCCTTCGGGGCATTTGTCGAGGGCGGCTTGGATGCGCCGCGTATCGGGCTTGGACTCGTCGGCTTCGGGGATGGGAGCGGTAAGCGCGGCTTGCAGGACGGCGCAGGACTGCGGAATCACCGGCTCGACCACCTTGCGGGTGTCCTGAGCGAGTACGGCGTGGGCTGACAGTAGGATGAAGACTGCGAAGTGTTTCATGAAACTACTATCAAACCACGACTCAGCGTCTCATTTCGGTGCTTTTCTTTCTTGTTCCGGAATGGCCCGAAATGCCGCCGTGGACCTCGTAGCTACTCGGCCAAGGGATCCCACACAGGCAGAAGATCCAGCACAAATCCCGCGACCGGTCCTTCTCCCGCCACCGAAGACACACCGCCGCGAGTCTCAGCCTCGAAGCCGGGCCGATAGATCTCCACGGTACGAGCGTCGGGATCGATCAGCCAGCCGAGCTGCGCCCCGTTCGCCAGCCACTCGCTCATTTTCTCCCGCAGGGCTCGAGGCCGGTCCGACTGGGATCGCAATTCAATAACGAAGTTGGGGCAAACAGGCCAATAGCGGCTGAAGACAGCCGGGTCCAGGTCTTTAATCCGGTTTTTCAAAATCCAGGCAGCGTCGGGCGAACGCCGGGCAGTGTTCGGCAGCAGCCATCCTGTGGACGAGTCAAAGGCAATGCCTCGCTTGTCCTGCCGTGCCCAATGGTGGAGCTGGCCCATGATTTCGCCGCTGCGGGCTCCGGTCCAGGTGAATGTCGGCGGCATGATGATCAGTTCACCAAGAGCTGAGAGTTCGAAATTGAGGTCGGGATGCTCGGCGCAAAGCTGCGCGAACACCTCGTCGGTCATAGGGCCTACGGTGAGGATTGCAGGCAGGTGGGCCTCATCGACCAGGAACGCCATGCCTCATATTATAAGCGGGAGTTGCTCGCACCCCCGCTAAATGGAGGGGTTCATCCCATCCACTCCGGATGCTGGGCCGTGCCGTCGAACTGCATGGTGGTCTTGAAGAGTTCGTACTTGCCTGTCATCGCGGCGGTGCGCGTCTTCGAGACGATGGCCTCAAGCTGGGAATCGGTGAGGGGCTTGAAAGTGCGGGCGGCTTCGAAGGCCTGGTCGAGACGCTCCATGGAGTCGCAACCATTGATGACGACTGAAGTGGGCAGGTTGAGCGCATAGTGGAGACACTCGATGGGAGTGGCTACGCGGGCTTTGAGTACATCACCGAACGCTATGGGCTTCATGCCGAGGACCGCGATACCCTCTTTCACCAGGCGCGGGACAACTTCATGCGTGAAGCTGCGGAAGTGATAGTCGAGCACGTTGAGAGGCATCTGGCAGGAATCGAAATGGAAGTTGTGCTGAGCCGCGACGTCCAGCATACGCAGGTGCACGGCTGGATCCTTGTGGCCGGTGAAACCAATGTAGCGGATCTTGCCGGCTTTCTTCGCGGCGAGGACGGCTTCGAGCGCGCCGCCTTCGGAGAAGAAACGGTCGGGATCTTCCATGCGGATATTTTCGTGAAATTGGATGAGGTCGATGGTCTCGACCTGTAGACGCTTGAGGGACTGGTCGATGTCTTCGGCGGCCCGGGCGCGGGTGCGTCCGTTGTACTTGGTCATGAGGAAGACACGTTTGCGATACCCGTCGCGGAGGGCTTTGCCCATGCGGATCTCGCTGCCGCCGTCATGGTAGTCGCAGGAGTTGTCCATGAAGGTGATGCCGCGATCAATGGCGCTTCGGACAATGCGGATGCTTTCGACCTCATCCTTGGGGACGCCCATGTGATAGCCGCCGAGGCCGATCGCGGAAACGCGTTCGCCGGTTTTGCCGAGATTCCGGTAGATCATTCCGTTGGAAGAAGTCTGGCCATCGAGTTGGGCCGCGAGTTGCAACGCGGCCAATGTGGTTAAGAATTCGCGCCGTTCCATGCCCAAGAGTTTATTCCTTAAAATGCTGGGCTGTCACGAAAGCCGCCACGCTACTACTTACTTGCGTGAAAGTTTACAGTATTCTTCCTTTTGCGCTGATCGTCTTGACGGCGTGTGCCCAACGCGAGTTCGACCGCCGTGCCCAGCTCGGAAGCGATGCGTTGAGCGCGGGAGCTCTTAAAGAAGCGGTCGAGCAATTCACCCTCGCTGTAAAGTCGCGTCCAGACGCGGAAACCGGGCACCTCGGGCTTGGCGTAGCTTACCTCTATCAGTATTCGCCATTCGATAAGAGCTCAAATCCGCCGGAAGTCGCCAAGAACGCCGAGGCGGAGTTCCGGCGCGTGCTCGAAATCAATCCGAAGAGCGCCCGCGCGATGGAGTGCTTAGCATCGCTCGCTTATCAACAGATCTACGTCAAGGCCGGGGAAGGGTTCCGGCCTTATCTGGATGTCGATTCAACAAAGATGGACGAAGCTCGGAGCTGGTTTGAAAAGGCCGTCACCGCCGATCCAGCCGACCCCGTCGCGCACTACGGGCTCGGAGCTCTCGATTGGGAGCGGGCGGAAACGGTACGCAACACGAGACTCGCAGAGCTCAAGATCGATCCCTGGGTTCATGCGATTCCGTTAAAAGTTGCGGGGCTGCGGGACAAGAACGCGCCTTTGTATGAGAGCACGATCAAAGAGATGGAGGCGGTGCTGAAGAACGACCAGGGGTTGCTCGAGCCGAAACGGTTTACGGCCGCCGCGCTAGCCCGCCAGCTTGAAGTTGCGGAGAACCCCGCAGACGTCGTACGCCTCAACAAGGAGTGCAACGCTATGGCTGACGAACTATTCAAGGAATCGGACAACAGACACCATACTCCGGTGGCTCGCTACCCAGGCTTGAGGGTCGATCTGCCGATCGTTTTCGCGGAGATTCCAAAGCCACCTGCGCCCCCGGCTCCCAAATGAAACTCAAAACTTGTGCTTTTGTTTGCCTGGTAATCGGATTCACCATATTGTGCGGGTGTCAGACGGATGCGGACCGCGAGAAGGACGCCAGACGCTTGCGGGAACTCGGCTCGCGTTCAATCAGCGAGTTCTGCACAGATCCGAGCTTCAGCGAGGCCAAGGAGATCGCGAAGCGCGGAAGCGGATTGGCTGGGGTGCTCGTCGCGAGCTGTTACGAACAAGGCGCCGGCGGCGTTCGTGCCGACCTTGATGAGGCGATGAAATGGTACCGAAAGGCTCAGGAAGGCGGCTATCAACCTGCGGCCAATTCCATCGAAAGCCTCAAAGCCTGTATTGCTGCCAAGGGCCCTGCGGAGCACGGCGACAAGAAGCAGGCTTCGGTCTTCGCGGGTTGCTTTGAAAACGGCGAGGGCGGACCCAAGGATATCGTCGAATCCCGCAAATGGGATCTCATCGCCGGACCAGAGAATGAGCGCTTGACGAGCCGGTACAATTTGATCCCGGATCAGGAAGCTGAAGCGCGGAAGCGCTTTGCGGCATTCAGAACGAAATAGTGGCGGGGTTCAGTTTCACAGGACTATCACGTGGATTTCGCCGGGGCCGTGGACGCCGCGGACGAGGATTTGTTCTATGTCGCCGGTGCGGCTTGGGCCTGTGATGAGCACCATCGAACTGGTCAGATCGCCAGGTTTGGGAACCTTGGTCAGGAGTTCGTCCAAGCCGCCCAGGATGCGGTTCTTAGCGACCACTGCGATGTGGGCGGGAGGGAGGAGAGAGACGATGCGGGCCTCTTCCCGGCTGGAGAGCATAACGAGCGTACCGGTGTCGGCGAGGGCGTAATCCGCGCAAGTGATTCCTACGCCTGCTTTGCTGCAAGCCTCGCGTAACTCGGTGTAATTGCGAAAACCGCACTTTACGCCTTCCATGGCCGTGATGCCCAACTCGTGTAACAGAGGCGCGTTGGAGGCGACGGCTGAACGGCCTTGAAGCGCGTCTGCGATGTAAGACCGAACGTCGATGGGGCGCTGGGCGCGGGAGATTTTTCCGCCTACCGCATGCACGCGTTTGAGGAAGAGCTCGGGAGTGCCGGCGTAGGGCTTGAGGCGCACTGCGGGCGCGGGTTCGTCCTGCTTCCGGTTGAGGCCCGTGCGGATCTTGCTTAGGATTTCTTCGCGCGCAGTTTCCATAGGTCGGTG
>Ga0302325_10027787_pt1 | contig 11719 bp, 12 predicted proteins | sample Palsa_T0_2_FD_201948 | JGI IMG/M metagenome (GOLD analysis project Ga0302325, IMG submission 201948) | Peat permafrost microbial communities from Stordalen Mire near Abisko, Sweden - Palsa_T0_2 | ecosystem: Environmental > Terrestrial > Soil > Palsa > Peat permafrost | place: Sweden: Abisko... | reverse complement strand
GTGATCGCCGAAGACTCGGCCGTAATGCGAGCGGGCCTGGCCGAAATCCTGGCCGACAGTGACCACGAGGTGGTCGCCGCCGTCGGCAATGCCGACGATCTGCTAGCCGCGGTGGACGAGCACCACCCGGACGCCGCCGTGGTGGACGTGCGGATGCCGCCCGGCTACACCGACGAGGGCCTGCGCGCCGCGATCGCCATCCGCCGCGACCACCCCAAGACCGGGGTGCTGGTGTTCTCCCAGTACATCGAGACCCGGTACGCGGCTGACCTGCTCGGCGCGGCGTCTGGCGGCGGTGCCGCGGGTGTCGGGTACCTGCTCAAGGATCGGGTCGCCGACGTCGAGGAGTTCGTCGAGGCGCTGAGCCGGGTGGCCGCCGGGGGGACCGCGCTCGATCCAGAGGTCGTCACGCAACTTCTGCGCGCCAGCCGTCGCTCCGACGGGCTCGGCACGCTCACCGCCAGGGAACGCGACGTGCTCGCGCTGATGGCCGAGGGCCGCTCCAACGCCGCGATCGCCGGGATCCTGGTGGTTTCCGAACGGTCCGTCGAAAAACACGTCGGGAACATCTTCAGCAAACTCGGCCTGCCGCCCTCAGACACCGACCACCGCCGGGTGCTCGCTGTCCTCCGCTACCTGGAGTCCTGACCGGGGCGCCTGCCTCACATGATCACTGGCAACAAGACAAGATCAAAGAAGGTGTGAGGGTGATCATGGCCAGGGTCCAGAACACCGGGCCTGACCTGCAAGGAATCTCGTGGAGCGGGTGACGAGAATCGAACTCGCACTATCAGCTTGGGAAGCTGACGTTCTGCCATTGAACTACACCCGCGCGGACCGCAGCCGACGGTCCGGCCGCGCTGCCTTCGCCACGACATCGTACCGGAACCGGTAGGTTGCGAGCGTGCTGCTCTCCGATCGAGATATCCGCAAGGAAGTCGAGTCCGGCCGGGTCCGGCTCGACCCGTACTCGCCCGAACTGATCCAGCCGTCGAGCATCGACGTCCGGCTGGACCGGTACTTCCGGGTCTTCGAGAACCACCGGTACCCGCACATCGACCCCGCGGTGGAGCAGCCCGATCTCACCCGGCTGGTGGAGACATCAGGCGACGAGCCCTTCGTGCTGCATCCGGGCGAGTTCGTCCTCGCCTCCACCTATGAGGTGGTGTCACTGCCTGACGACGTAGCCGGGCGCCTGGAGGGCAAGAGTTCCCTGGGTCGGCTGGGGCTGCTCACCCACTCGACCGCTGGTTGGATCGACCCAGGATTCTCGGGGCACGTCACCTTGGAACTGTCCAACGTGGCCACTCTGCCGATCAAGCTCTGGCCAGGCATGAAGATCGGCCAGCTCTGCCTGTTCCGCACCAGCTCGCCTGCTGAGCATCCGTATGGCTCAGCGGTATACGGCTCGCGCTACCAGGACCAGCGCGGCCCCACGCCGTCCAGGTCATACCTGAACTTCTACCGCACCGAGGTCTGACTGGGACTGTCCGGCATGGCAAAAGACCTGTCCCGGTCGAAGATCAGGCAGCGGCTATGGCAGTGGCTCCTCTGCTCGTTAGCAGAGGTCGTCAAACTCGCCCTTCTTGGCTCCGTCGAGAAAAGCCTGCCACTCGGGAGCGGTGTACGTAAGGATTGGACCCTGCGGGTTCTTCGAGTCACGCACAGCAATCATGCCATTGATGGGCGCCACTTCCAGGCACGCCCCGTTGCCGATACTGCTCTGTGCCTTACGCCAAGCAAGCCCGCTGCCCGCTGCGTCGATCGGCATTGCCACTCCTCGGAGTCTGATTGTCACGTACGAGTTACATCAATGTTGCGCGGGGAATTCGGGCTCGGGGCCTGTCAGCCTGCTCTGCCAGCCATTCGGGTGTCGCCACATCAACCGCTCTCGTACAACGCACTCATCTTCGTCATCAACTCGGCTGAGTCACGAGGACTAAGCGAGGTATCGCTCAGATATTCGAAAATGTCCTTGTATCTTTGGACATCCTCAGGGCGCTCACGGTAGATGTTGCCTACAAGTCCCTCAGCGTACACCACACCAGCCACAGGGGGCGCAAACTCAAGCACGACAAAAGTGCTGTCCAAGGCGGGGTGCGCCCCGGCACTAAAAGGCAGGACCTGAACGGTAATGTGCGGCCGGCGGGAAGCCTGGATCACTCGTTCCAGCTGCTCCCGCATCACCTCGGCCCCCCCCACAACACGATGCAGTACCGACTCGTCGATAATTGCCGTCAGTTGCGGCGGTTCATCGCGGAAAAGTATTTCCTGCCGAGTGCGCCGTTCCTCTATCCGCTGGTCGATGACATCCGCGCTGAGCCTTGGCATCGCGCGCTCATGCAGGATGCGCGCGTACCCAGGCGCCTGGAGAAGCCCCGGGAACACTCCAGGCTCGAAATCCTTGATGGAGACCGCCTCCGCCTCAAGCCCGACGTACGTCGCGTACGGGAGGTCGTAGGGCTGCCACCAGGCCCGGCGTCCGCCCTCCCGGGCTAGCGCCCCCAGGTATTCACGCTCCGAGCCCTGGACGCCGTAGAGATCACAGAGGTCGCGAATGTCCCTAGGGCCCGCGCCCCGTTGCCCCGTCTCCAACCGTGAAATCTTGCTTGGCGAGCAGAGCAGTTGCTCCGCCACCTGTTCAACAGTGAGATCGGCCCCGGTTCTGAGTGCCCTCAGGCGTGTTCCGAGTTCACGCCGACGGACAGTAGGGCTATGCGGACCGTGGGCACCAGCCACTCCAGTCGCGCTCTCTGCCATCGAGCACCACCTGCATCGGAGTTGGATATAGCCCCTGGCAGTTGCGTGAAGCAAATGAAAATTGGCACTTGCCAACGGACCTTGCCGAAGCGACCATTAGATCAGAAGCAGCAAGCATCCTCAAGCGGCTCGCCGACAGTGCGGTCGATAGGTAGCCAGAGGGCTGCCACATAGATCGTCGCCAGGCCACGGGGGCCCGGGCGACGGAGAGGAGGCGCTGCTGGATTCCCCTCATCAGCCGTCCCGGCGACATGGTCGCCCATGGGACACGGCGCCCGCGCCGACTACGGTGCGAATTCACATCTAGGAACAGGCCCGCGGCCTCTGGCTGCGCTGCCCTCCAACAACAAGCTGGACCGATGCGCTCACATCGGCCCAGCCGAACACCATCCCGACTCGCGCAAGAGCGAAAGGATCAGTGCTTTGACCAACATTAGCAGTCTCAACAGTGAAAACAAGTCGGCACTCCCCCCTGCCGCTTGGCTGGCCAGGCTTCTGAACGGGGTGGGGCAGCGACTGCACGCCCGGACGGACGCAATGGCCCGGCAGCACGGCTGGGAGGTCACTCAAAGTAACGGAGGACTCCGCCGGCGCTACCGGGACCCGAGGTTCGGCTCCCTCGTCAGATGCCCGTCCTGCGGAGGAACGGGGACGGGGACGGGGCCAGGCCAGGCCGACAAGGCGCCGTGCGGACCATGTGGTGGCACCGGCCGGCTGACCCGCCGGGATCCTTCCCTGGTACCACGAGGGGCCGGAAATGCCTAGGACGCGGGCCCGGCGGCGGAGCGAGGGATTCCTGCTGGCCGATCTCGAAACGCTGCTGCACCCGAGCCGCCGGGTCACCGTGTTCGGGCGGGCCTGGTGGTGGCGTTACGAGCTCGGGCTCCTCATCGCCACGTCATTGGGCCTGACCCTGCTCGTCCGGGAGGTGGGTATCTGGTGGGCGGTCGGCACGGTGTCCGCGATCATCGGCGCGTTCGGGCCGTGGCCCCCGGCACACCGGATATTCATGACCGCGGCCTGGCGCATCATCACGCCGCACCGGCTGCGGGTCGGTTTCGTCGAGGCCCGCATCCACTCCAGGAACGGGCGCATCCCCACCGTCCTGCGCTGCACTCAGCAGCCCTTCGGCGAGAGAGTGCAGCTATGGTGCCCGGCCGGGACATCCGCGGAGGACCTCCGGGCCGCGGCCAGCATCCTCCGGACCGCCTGCTGGGCGACCGACATCCGGGTCATATCCCACGACCGGCATGCGCAGCTGGTGACGCTCGATGTCATCCGGGATCGCGCCGACGACACCAGCCGCCGGCACTGAGCGGCTGGGGGAGCACCGGCGTGCGCAGCCGGGTCATCGCCGGGGCTCCCGCCGCCCGGCGATGACGGCCCGCAGGGCGTCGCATTCACGCTCGAGTTCCCGCACCCGCGCCTCCAGGGCCAGCACCCGGCGGATGGCCGCAAGCGTCATCCCCTGGTCGGCCAGCCCCGCCACGTACTGCACAACGGTGATCTCGTTACGCGTATACCGGCGCTGGCCGCCGTCGGAGCGGGACGGGCGCACCACGCCGAGCTGGTCGAGCCGCCGCAAGAACGCCTGCTGCACCTCGAGCATCGCCGACACCTGCCCGACCGTGAAGATCGGCCGGTCCTCGTCTTCGAAAGGCAACGCTGGCATGGCTCACTCCATACATCTCCGTACATGCGAGCCGGGCCCGGACGGCAGTGCCAGCCCGGGCCCGGCGAACGCACCTGCGCTCAGGTAGTCAATCAGGCCGCGATCGGCTTCGCGTCGGCGGTGCGGACCTCCACCTTGCGGGGCCGCGCCTTCTCGGTCACGGGCACGCGGACGGTCAGCACGCCGTCGTTGTACTCGGCCTCGATGTTGTCAGCGTCAGCCGTCTCGCCCAGGTACAGGCGGCGGGAGAAGGAGCCGGTCACGCGCTCCCGGATGTACGGCTTCTCGCCCTCGGCCAGCTCCTCGGTCCGGCGCGCGGCCACGGTCAGAACACCGCGGTCCACCGTGACCTCGATGCTGTCAGCGTCGATGCCCGGCACGTCGAAACGGAGCACGATGCCGTCGTCGCGCCGGACTGCGTCCATGCGCATGACCGACCCGGCGGAGCCGTTCACGGCGCCGAACGTGCGCCGTGCGAAGCGGTCGAACTCCCGCGAGAAAGGATCAAAAGTTGTCAGCACTGCAGTTCACCTCCAGATGGTACCCAGATCCAGGGATCCAGGTTCTATGTACTCTCGTCTGGAGTAAACCTGCCACTCGACTTGTATATTTCCTTCCCGTGCAGCTACCGGTAAGAGCCCTCAGAGCCCCGCGTTCGTCAGGCCACCCGCTCGATGATGGTGGCGTTCGCCTGGCCGCCACCCTCGCACATGGTCTGCAGCCCGTACCGGCCACCAGTCCGCTCCAGTTCGTGCAGCAGCTTGGTGGCGAGGATCGCGCCGGTCCCGCCGAGCGGATGCCCCAGCGCGATCGCCCCGCCATTGGGGTTGGCCTTCTCCAGGGATGCGCCGGTTTCGGCCGACCAGGCCAGCAGCACCGGCGCGAACGCCTCGTTGACCTCGAACACGTCGATGTCCCCGACCGCCAGCCCGGCCCGCGCCAGCACCTTCTCGGTGGCGGGAATCGGCCCGGTCAGCATCAAGACGGGGTCGGCCCCGGTCACGGCGAGCGCCGTGATGCGGGCCCGGGGCGTGAATCCATGCCGCTCGACCGCCGCCTCGGACGCGATCAGCAGCGCCGCGGCGCCATCGGAGATCTGCGACGCGGTCGCCGCGGTGAGCTCCCAGCCCTCCCGCAGGGGCGCCAGGCCGGCCATCTTCTCGAGCGAGGTGTCGCGGCGCGGGCCCTCGTCCGCCTTGACCCCCGCCACCGGGGTGATCTCACGCTCGAACCGGCCCTCATCGATGGCCACCACGGCCCGCCGGTGGCTCTCCAGCGCGAACTCCTCCAGCTGCCGCCGGGTGAGGCCCCACTTCTCGCAGATCAGCTGGGCTCCCCGGAACTGCGAGATCTCCTGCTGGCCGTACCGGCCGACCCAGCCCGCGCCGAACGGCAGCGGCATGCCTTTCTCCATCGCCAGCGACACCGTCGAGCCCATCGGGACGATGCTCATGCTCTCCACGCCGGCCGCGACGACCAGGTCCTGGGTGCCGGACAGCACACCCTGCGCGGCGAAGTGGACGGCCTGCTGCGACGACCCGCACTGGCGGTCGATGGTCACGCCGGGCACGCTCTCCGGCAGCCCGGCGGACAGCCAGGCGTTCCGGGCGATGTCGAGGGACTGCGGGCCGATCTGCGAGACGCAGCCCATAATCACGTCGTCGACCGCGGCCGGATCAGCTCCGGTCCGCTCCATCAGCTCGCCCAGCACGTGGGCCGCCAGGTCGACGGGGTGGACCCCGGCCAGGCCGCCGCCCCTCCGCCCCACGGGAGTGCGGACCGCGCCAACGATGAATGCCTCTGCCACGTTGCCCTCCGGCGGGTCTGCCGGGGAAATGACCCCGGCCTGGTGCAATGCCTCACTTTGAGGTTACCGCCCAGTTCAGTAAAGGCCACGGCCCGATAGCGGCCGATCACTGCTTCGAACGGCCTCAATTCGACTACTATCCGTGATAGTTCCGCGACTACGTGCAGGTCAGAGGGGGGATATGGGGACTGTGATGGAGACCATCGAGGAAGCCTCGGGACTGGTGAGCATCGGCCAGCTGGCCAAGACCGCAGGGGTGAGCAGTCGCACGATCCGCTACTACGAGGAACTCGGCATCCTGCCCGAACCGCACCGCACCACCGGTGGGACCCGGAAGTACCCCCGCGAGTACGGCGGCTACATCGAGACCGCGCTCGCGCTCAAGGAACTCGGCTTCCGGCTGGAGGAGGTCAAGCCACTGGCCCGGCTGGCCCTCGGCCGGGCCATCAGCCCGCTGCAGCGCGCCCGGGCCACGCAGCTCGTGGAGGACCGGATCCAGGCGCTCGACAAGCAGGTCGCCGTGCTGCGCAGGCTCCGCGACTGCGTCAACGGCCCGGAAGGAGCCGCCTTGGGGCCGGGCCGCATCGAATGGCAGATGGATACCTAACGGCCGGCCGGCCTTATGCTCGTCAGAGAGGCGATTCACGGAGGCCGCGATGACAGGAGCGATCCTGCTGGTGTTCCTCGGCGTGCTGGTGGCTTTTGGCTGGATACGGGTGCGGCGTCGCCTGGGAATGGGCGTTACGGGACACCATTACGTTGTGGTAATTGTGGGATTTTGCCTGATTGTCCTGGCCGCGTGGGCGGCCTCGCTGCACGGATGACCGGGCTCAGCCGTCCCGCGAATCGTCCTTGAGCGGCATCTCGAACCAGACCGCCTTACCGTCCCTGGTCGGCCTGGAACCCCAGCGGCTGGCCAGCTGATCAACCAGGTAGAGCCCCCGGCCCCCCTCATCGGTTTCTCCCGCACTGCGGATCCGGGGCAGCCGCAGGTCGGTGTCGAAGACCTCTACCCACACCGTCGTCGCCCCGCGCCGCAGCCGGAGCGTGAACTCCTTCGTGCCTGACCCGGAAAACTTGTCGCTGAACGAGGTGTTGTCCCAGCCCTCCAGCAGCACCGGCGCCACCGGGGCGGCCGAGCCGGCCGCCTCGAGGGCGAACTCATTCCGGCGAACGCGCGGCGCGGCGGTGTGCAGCACCACGTTGGTGACCACCTCGGACACGAGCAGGCAGGTCAGATTGGCCTGCTCGGGATCCATCCCCCAGCCCAGGAACGTCGTCTGGGCCAGCCGCCGGGCCTCGGAGACCCTGATCGGCTCGGCCGGGAACGAGCACTCCAGCCAGGCCAGGTCCACCGAAGACGTGCGGACGACCACGATCGCCATATCGTCGTCGATATCCCCGGGCACTGCCTCCTCGGCCGCCTGCGCGATCGCTTCCACATGCCCCCACGCCACCCGGCCGACCGACTGCCGGAGCATCTCCAGCGCCTCGTCCTCGGTGTAGTGGCCGAGGCCATCCAGGCGCTGCCTCCGGTCGGTCAGCCCGTCCGTGTAGAGCACCAGCGCCGAACCCGCGGGCAGGTGGCGGGTCTCCTCGCGGTAGGTGGGCGCACCAGGCATGTTCCGGCCGCGCGCGCCGAGCAGCAGGCCCTTGTGCTCCATCTCCAGCTCGCCGACCTCCCCATCGGTGATGAGCAGCGGCGCGTCATGGCCGGCGTTGGCGAACGACAAGGTGCGCTTCCAGGCGTCATAGACAAGGTAGGTGCAGCTCACGATGGGCGGGTCGGGCCGGTCGGCGCCCGCGGTCTTCGCCGGGGCCAGGGTCCGGCACCAGTCGTCGAGCTTGCGCAAGATCTCCGCGGGCGGCTTGTCGTCCTGGGCAAACGCACGCAGCGCGGCCCGCAGCTGGCCCATGATGGCGGCGGCGCGGGCGCCGCGGCCCTCGACATCGCCGATGACGATGCCCACCCGCCCGGCCGACAGCGGGATGATGTCGTACCAGTCGCCGCCCACCTGGGTCTGGATGCCCTGGCCGTGGGTCTCCAGGGGCTTGGCCGGCACGTACCGGTACGCGACCTCAAGCCCGTCGAGCGTGGGCAGATCCTGGGGCAGCAGGCTGGTCTGGAAGGCCAGGGCGGTACGCCGCTCCTCTTCGAACAGCAGCGCGTTGTCGATGGCGATGGCCACTCGGCTCGCGATGACGCTGAGGAACTCCCGGTCATCGGCGTCGTACCGCTGTTCCTCGCGCTCGGTCAGGCTGGACGTGGCCACGCTCATCACGCCGAGCAGCTCACCCCGGGCCACCAGCGGCGCCGCGATGACCGAGGCCAGGCCCACCTTCTGGGCGACGGCCAGGCTTTCCCGGGTCGGCGCCCGGGGAGCCTCATCCGGCAGGTGCTCCACGAGCACGGCATCCAGGTTCGCCATCGCCTGCTGGCAGAAATGGCCCTCCGGGTAGTGGATCGGGTCGCCGACCCTGGCCCAGCTCTCCGGGGGCGGCGTCCAGCCGTGCGCGTTCATCTGGATCCGGCGCATCAGCTTCTCGCCCTGGAACAGGTCGATCACGCAGTGGTCCGCAAAGTGCGGCACCAGCGTCTCGGCCACGTGCCGCAGGGTCAGGCTGAGCTCAAGCGAGCCGGCCAGCCGTTCCCCGATCCGTTCCAGCAGGCCGAGCTGGTCCCGTTCCCGCTGGCCGCTGCGCCGGCTGGCCTCGCGGGCGATGATCACGATGCCGTCGATGGTTCCGGACGGGTGGCGCAGCGGCACCGCCTGGGCCCGGACCAGCACGCGGGACCCGTCGCCCCGGACGGTCGCGAAGGTCCCGTCCCAGGCCCGGCCGCGCAGCACGTGCCTGGCCATCTCCGCCGCCTGGCCGGCGTCGCCATCGTCGAAACCGAGAGAAAGGATGGGCCGGCCGACCAGCTGCCCCGGATCCTCCGGGAAGTCAAAAAGCGTCACCGCGAACGCATTGGCGTACAAAAGATTGCTGAACCGGTCGGTGACAACCACGGCGGCGGCTATCTGCCCGAGAACGGTCTCCGCCGGGAGATATGCCCGGTAAGCCGTGTTGTCCCACCCGGTCATCGGCCGTTCCCCCGGCCATGGGTCCAGCGGCCAACCAGGCTCCCGCGCTGGTCAGGGCCGGGCGACGAAGACATGCGCGGCAACCAGGCGGGGCAATTCCGCCGTGCTACTGCCGACTTTGTCCTCACTGGTCACCCGCACACCATCGTCGCTTACCGCGAGCGTCACCTCGCGTCCCGGTTGTATCCCGCTGCGCTTGAGTTTAAGCATCAGGGCCGCATCACTTTGGACTTGTTCACTGATCCGCCGGACAATCACCCGTTCGGCCAGCTCCGACGCCACCGCGGTCATGGGCACGACGAGCTCCCTTTCAGCGATGGTGCCGCGCTCCTTGGCCTCGGCCGGCACCCCGAGCTCATCGAGCCCCGGGATCAGGTTGCCGTGCGGGCAGCTCACCGGGTAGTCAAGCAGCTCCACGAGGCGGCGCTCGACCTGCTCAGAGATCACGTGCTCCCAGCGGCAGGCCTCGATGTGGACCTCTTCCCAGGGCAGCCCGATCACGCCGACCAGCAGGCACTCGGCCAGCCGGTGCTTGCGCATGACCCGGACGGCCAGCCCGCGGCCCGCCGGGGTCAGCGACAGCTGGCGGTCACCCTCGACCCGCAGCAGGCCGTCGCGTTCCATTCTCGCCACGGTCTGGCTGACGGTGGGCCCGCTCTGGAACAGCCGTTCGGCAATGCGGGCCCGCAGCGGGACGATGCCCTCTTCCTCGAGCTCGAAAACTGTGCGGAGATACATCTCCGTCGTATCGATAAGCCCGTGCGCCGTCACCGGTCCTCCCTTCCCACCCGATGCTATGGCCCGCGCGGCACAATCGCGATCGGCGGAAACTAACCAGCATGCTGCGGCAGCGCGGCCGGCGGCGGGACGGCCGCGCTAGGCCGGGACGTGCCGGGGCTTTCCCGAGGCCGCAGTCACGGCGCCAGGCGCTCGATGACCCACTTCTCGTCGTCCCGCTGGTACCGGAGGCGGTCGTGCAGCCGGTTCGCACGGCCCTGCCAGAACTCAACAGTCTCCGCTACGACCCTGTACCCTCCCCAGAACTCCGGCATGGGCACCGTTATGCCCTCCGGCCAGCGTCTTTCCAGCGTCTCGTAGCGTTCGTCCAGTTCACGGCGGGAGCCGAGGACGGATGACTGCCGGCTGGCCCAGGCCCCGAGCTGTGAGCCGTGCGGGCGCGAGTGGAAGTACGGCTCGGTCTCCTCGGCGGACAGCGCCGTGACGGCGCCCTCGACGATGACCTGCCGCTGCAGCGCGTGCCACGGGAAGAGCAGGCAGGCCCGCGGGTTCGCGGCCAGTTGCTGGCCCTTGGTCGAGGTCCGGTTGGTGTAGAAGGTGAACCCCTCGGGTCCGTACTGCTTGAGCAGCACCGTCCGGGCCCGCGGCGAGCAGGCCGCGGAGACGGTGGCCAGCACCATGGCGTTCGGCTCCGGCAGCCCGGCGGCGACCACGTCCGCCATCCAGTGGCCGAACAGGGTCAGCGGGTCGGCTGGGGCGGCCGCCTCGACGAGGCCAGCCGTCGCGGCCGGGGGTGATCCACCGGGCGGGCGGGGCGGGTGACGGGTCGCATTCACGGGAGTGATCCTCTCGCAGCCGGCCCCGGGGCGGCCAGCCCGGCCCGCGGACGTGGCCCTTATCACCACCCGCGACTACCGAAAACAGTTCCGGCGCGGTTGAATTGACCAGGCCGTGGGGGGAACATCGGCCACGGGGGTTTCTGATCCAGTTGTCCCCCTGGCGCATGACTCGCCCTCACCGGGAGACGGAGGAAGCACAGATGTCCGACTTCAAGCCTGGGCTCGAAGGCGTGGTGGCGTTCGAGACAGAGATCGCCGAGCCCGACCGGGAGGGGGGAGCCCTCCGCTACCGGGGCGTGGACATCGAGGAACTCGTCGGCCACGTCTCGTACGGTCACGTCTGGGGCCTGCTGGTCGACAACCAGTTCGCGCCGGGGCTGCCGCCCGCCGAGCCGTACCCGATCCCGGTGCACTCCGGCGACATCCGGGTCGACGTGCAGAGCGCGCTGGCCATGCTCGCACCGGCCTGGGGGATGCACCAGCTGCTGGACATCAGCGACGAGCAGGCCCGCGACGACCTGGCCCGGGCCTCGGTGATGGCGCTGTCCTTCGTGGCCCAGTCGGCGCGCGGGCCCGGGCTGCCGGTGATTCCCCAGGAGCGGGTGGATGAGGCACGCACCATCGTCGAGCGGTTCATGATCCGCTGGCGGGGCGACCCGGATCCGCAGCACGTGAAGGCCATTGACGCTTACTGGACCTCCGCCGCCGAGCACGGCATGAACGCCTCGACCTTCACGGCCCGGGTGATCGCGTCCACCGGCGCGGACGTGGCAGCCGCGCTGTCCGGGGCGGTGGGCGCGATGTCCGGCCCGCTGCA
>Ga0302325_10027785_pt1 | contig 11720 bp, 7 predicted proteins | sample Palsa_T0_2_FD_201948 | JGI IMG/M metagenome (GOLD analysis project Ga0302325, IMG submission 201948) | Peat permafrost microbial communities from Stordalen Mire near Abisko, Sweden - Palsa_T0_2 | ecosystem: Environmental > Terrestrial > Soil > Palsa > Peat permafrost | place: Sweden: Abisko... | reverse complement strand
GGTGTCCCGGCTGCTGCTGCACGGAGCGATCGACTCGATCCAGTGCTCCTGGGTCAAGCTGGGCGACGAGGGCTGCCGTGACGTGCTCCGCGGCGGCGTCAACGACCTGGGCGGCACGCTGATGGAGGAGACGATCAGCAGGATGGCCGGCGCGGACCACGGCTCCTACAAGACGATCAGCGGCCTGCGCGCGATCGCCGAGCCCCTCGGCCGTCCGATGCGCCAGCGCACCACGACCTACGGCGAGGTGCCCGCCGAGCGGCAGGCCGCGGCGGCCGCCAGCGACGGCGTCTGCGCCTCCGTCCGGTCCCCGCTGCCGGTGCTGGCCCCGTAACCGGGCCAGCCCGGGGCCAGCACGGGGGGCCCGGCCCAGCGAGTCGGCTCAGCGAGTCAGCATGAAGTCGTCCGGGTCCTGCGGCGGACGGGGCCTGGCCTGCTCGGCGGGGCGGCCGACCGCGATGGCTCCCATCGGCCGCCAGCCGGGCGGCAGGTCCATCGCCCGGGCGGCGACCTGCGCGCAGAACAGCGTGCTTGAGATCCACGCCGACCCGAGCCCGTCGACGGCCAGCGCGATGAGCAGGTTCTGCACCGCCGCGCCCATCGAGACGATGAACATGGCCTGCTCGGCGGCACCGCGCCGCTCGTCGGGATAATCGTGCGCCGCGTCCGTGACCAGGCACGGCACGACGATCAGCGGCGCGGCCCGCAGTGGTTCCCCGCGCCGGATCCGGCGGCCGATCTGCTCCTCGGTGAACCCGTCCCGCCGCAGGTCAGCGATCCAGGCTTCGCGCATCGCGGCGAGCAGCGTGGTCCGGGCCGCCGCCGAGGACAAGATCACGAAACGCCACGGCTGGCTGTGATGCGGGGCAGGCGCGGTCAGCGCGGTGGCGACGGCCCGGCGCACCACCGCGGCGTCGACCGGTTCTGGTGTGAACGCCCTGATGGTCCGGCGGGCCAGCGGCACGTCCGCCGACCCGAGCCGGAACATGTCGTCCTCGGCGGGCCTGATCAGCGCCCGCGCGCCCGGGCCGTCGGAATCGGTGACGAGTTCGGCCAGCCCGCGCACGACCGCGACCGGGACCTGCCGTGACTTTCCCTTCACCAGGTCCGCGGCGGCGGCGATCTCATCGGCCACGGCGGCCACGGTGACCTCCAGGATGTTGCCGAACGTGTCGGCCTCACCGCGGTAGTCACGTACCGGCAGTACACCGGCGGCGCCGATCGCGTTGTCCGTCTGCCCGGCCCGCCACGGCCGGCCCATCGTGTCGGTGACGATGACTCCGACCCGCACGCCGGTGCGGCCGTACAGCGCCTTGCGCAGCCGCCGGGCCGACTCGTCGGAATCCTCGGGCAGCAGCACGACGGTTCCCGGGCTGGTGTTGGACTCGTCCACCCCGGCCGCGGCCAGGACCAGGCCGTGCCGGGTCTGCGCGATGGTGGTGGCGCCGCGCCTGGCCACCACCCGGACCGTTTCCGCCTCGATCGCCTGATCCCGGGAGGCGGTAACCACCCGGCCTTCGGCCTTGCTCACGATCTTGGAGGTGACGACCAGGATGTCGCCATCGCGCAGGTCCAGGTTCGGCCGGACGGCGTTGGCGATGAGCGCGGCCAGGTCGTCGCCCGCGACCACCTCGGGCAGCCCGGTTACCGGGGTGACGGTGAACGCCGCCATCACGCTCGCCCGGGCGCGAGCTCGGCGGCCAGGTCCAGCGCCGCGCGGGCCATCGCGGTGGTGGCGGGCAGGTCGCGCATGTACAGCGGGAGCGCGCGGACCTCGATGCCAGCCAGCAACGGATCGTCGGCGGCGGCCTTGTCCGCCTCGTCTACGAGCCAGCCGTCGATAAGCCCGGGCCCGTAATGCGCGCCCACCGCGGTGGCCGAGGTGGCGACCCCGATCGCGGTCAGGCAGGCGTCGGCCATCCCGCGTACCGGCGCGCCGCCGATGATGGGGGAGACGCCGACCACGGTCTTGGCCGCGACGGCCGCCCTGATGCCGGGCACGGCCAGGATGGTGCCGATGCTCACCACCGGATTGGACGGCGGGAACAGGACCACATCGGCCGCGCCGATCGCGTCGAGCACGCCCGGCGCGGGCTCGGCGTCCGCCGCGCCCGAGGCGATGATCTCCGCCGCCGGCGCCTCGGCGTGCAGCCGCACCCACCATTCCTGGAAATGAACCACGGCCTGCTCGCCCGAGTCGGCCAGCACCGAGTCGGCCAGCACCGAGTCGGCCAGCACCGAGTCGGCCAGCACCGAGTCGGCCTGCACCGAGTCGGCCAGCACCGGACCGGCCAGCACGACATGGGTTTCGACCGGGTCGTCGGACATGGGCAGCAGCCGCACCCCGGGCCGCCACCGCCGGCAGAGCACCTCGGTGACGGTGGAAAGCGACTGCCCGGCCGCGAGCAGCTGGCTGCGCCGGATGTGGGTGGCGAAGTCCAGGTCGCCGAGCGTGAACCAGTCCGGGCCGGCGCCGTAGGCGGTCAGCTCGGCCCGGATGCGATGAGTCTCCCCGGCCCGCCCCCAGCCCTGCTCCTCGTCGATGCCACCGCCCAGCGTGTACATGACGGTGTCCAGGTCCGGGCAGACCCGCAGTCCGAACAGGGTGATGTCGTCACCGGTGTTCCCGATGACGGTGATCTCGGCGTCCGGGGCGGCCTGTTTCAGGCCGCGGAGAAAGCGCGCGGCGCCGACGCCGCCCGCAAGCACGGTGATGCGCATACCCAGCAGTCTGTCAGGTCCGGCCGGCGCCGAAGGCGGCGCGGGGCACTCACGGATCGCACCGCTCCGAATTCTTTTGGTGATTTTTTTCGCATCTCGGGCACGGAGGCGACCATTATCACCTTCTCCGCTTGACACCAAGCAAGACACGCAGGTGTAATTTCATTGATGTGATTCTCACCGTCGCGGGGACTGGTGGGAACCGGGGGGAGGGAGGATGCGCTATGACTGAGGTCATCGTCCCGCTGGCACAGGTCATCGTCAGTCCAGATGATTTGGACGAGCTGGGCTGGCAGGATCAGGCGTTGTGCGCGCAGACGGATCCGGAGGCGTTCTTCCCGGAAAAGGGGGGATCGACCCGGGAGGCCAAGCGCGTTTGCCGCAGCTGCGATGTCCGGGCCGAGTGCCTGGAGTATGCACTCGAGAACGACGAGCGGTTCGGTATCTGGGGCGGCATGTCCGAACGTGAACGCCGTCGCCTGAAGCGCCAGGCCGTCTTAAGCCACCGGCCGCCCGAACAGACGGGTCGACTGAACGGCTGCGCCGCCTGAACGGCTGTGCCTAGAGCGCGGACCGTGCTGGCGGCTGGACATCACGCGTTCACCCTGCCCGGCATCTCGCGGCTGTGTATGTTTAGTCCTGCGCGAGCGCCGGGGATTATCGTTCGCGTTGTCCACGCGCTCTCGCCGGACGGGGTGGCCGTGCGGGGGTGCCGCTGCCCACGCACCAGACAGGTCCTTTGTCACAGAACGCATCGCATCTCCGTCACGTCGTCACCGCTGTGGTGGTAGCACACGACGGCGCCCGGCTACTGCCGGGTCTAATGCAGGCGGTGCACGAGCAGACACATTCCGTGCACCGCACGGTGGGCGTTGACACCGGCAGCCGGGACCGCAGCGGGGCGGCGCTGACCGAGCTGCTCGGCCCGGACGCGGTGTTCGGCATGGAGCCGGAGACCGGCTACGGCGCGGCCGTCGCCCGCGCGCTGCAGCATCCGGCGGCGCGCAAGGCGATCCCGGAATCCGCGCCTGACCAGGAACCGCCGGTGGAGTGGATCTGGCTGCTGCACGATGACTGCGAGCCGGCCCGCGACGCGCTTGAGCAGCTGCTGCGGGCGGCCAGCCGCAGCCGGTCGATCGCGGTGCTCGGCCCGAAGCTCAAGGACTCCGCCAACCGCCGGGTGCTGCGTGAGGCCGGAGTCACCACCGACCGGGCGGGCCGGCGCTTCACCGGGATCGAGCCGGGTGAGATCGACCAGGGCCAGCAGGACGGGAACCGCGCGGTGCTGGCCGTCAGCTCGGCGGGCATGCTGATCCGCCGGGACGTCTGGGACCAGGTGGGAGGCTTCGACGCCAACCTGCCCCTGTTCCGTGATGACATCGACTTCTGCTGGCGGGTGCACGCGGCCGGCTACGAAGTCCGGGTGATCACGGACGCGGTGGTGTACCACCGCGAGCTGTCTGCCAGGCAGATCCGCCAGACGCCGGCCACGGGCGGCCATCCGCGGCTGCTCGACCGGCGCAGCGCGCTCTACGTTTTCGCGGTCAACCTGCCGCTGGCGCCCATGCTCGCCGTCGTGGGCGGCTGCGTCGCCGGGTCGCTGGTGCGCGCGGCCTATTTCCTCGTGACCAAGCAGCAGCGCAAGGCGGCGGCTCACGTCGGGGCGGTGGCCTGGCTGCTACGGCATCCGGTCCTGCTGTGGCGAGCCCGCCGCGGCCGGGCCGCTCACCGTAAGCACGGCTACGCCGTCCTGCAGGCCCAGCTGCCCCGGGCCAGAACACTGACCCTGGCCGCCGAACGGCTCTCGGGCCTGCTGTCCCGCGGGTCCAGCTACGAGAGCAGCGGGCTCCATCACGCCGTCGTGGACGAGCCCGACGACGAGCTGCCGCTGCCGGCCAGCGATTCGGTCATCCGGCGCGTGCTGACCAGCCCGGGTGTCCTACTCCTGGCTGGCCTGGCCATCGTCGCGCTGGTCGCGGAGCGGTCACTGGCCGGCTCGGTGCTTTCCGGTTCCGGCACGCTGGCGGGCGGCGCGCTCGTGCCGGCCTGGGGCGGAGCCGGCGATCTGTGGCGCGAGTACCTGGCCGGGTATCACGATGCCGGCATCGGCTCGACCGTGAGCACGCCGCCCTACGTGGGTGTCATGGCCGCCTTGGCTACCCTGTTCGGGGGCAAGCCGTGGCTGGCGGTCGACGTGCTGCTGTTCGGATGCGTTCCCGCGGCCGGGGTGACGGCGTTCCTCGCCACCCGCCGCGTCACGTCCGTCCTGGCGGCCAGGGTGTGGATCGCGGCCACGTACGCGCTGCTGCCGGTGGCGATGGGCGCGGTCGCGGCCGGCCGCCTGGGCACCGCCGCCGCCTTCGTGCTGCTTCCGCTGGCCGGCATCATGATCGGGCGGATGCTGGCCCAGCCGCCGCGGGCGGCGCGCCGGGCGGCGTGGGCCGCGGGGCTGATCATCGCGATCGCGGCGGCCTTCGTGCCGTTGGTCTGGCCGATCGCGGTGCTCGCCGCGCTCGCCGCGGTCGCGGCCTGGCCCTGGCTCGGCCTGCGGACGGTCGTCAATGCCGTGATCGCCGCCGCGGTACCCGTGGCCATCCTGGAGCCATGGGCCTTCCACCTGGTGATGAGCCCTTCCTCGTTCTTCGCAGAAGCGGGGTTGTCGCGGCCGGGGCTCGCCGTCGCGGACCTGCGGCCAGGATCCTTGCTGTTGCTCAGCCCGGGCGGTCCGGGGCTCCCGCCGGTGTGGGTGACCGCGGGGCTGGTGCTGCCCGCGTTCGGCGCGCTGCTGGCTCGCCGCCGGATGGCCCTGGTGTACGCGGGGTGGAGCGTCGCGCTGGCCGGACTGGTCCTGGCCTTGGTGGTGAGCCGGGTGCGGGTGACGCCGCCGCAAGGCGGGCCGGCCGTCAGCGCCTGGCCCGGTATCGCGATCGCGATCGCGGCCGCCGGACTGCTGCTCGCGGCCGCGCCCCTGATCGAGGCGGCCGGGCGCCCCCTGCATCAGGCCGCGGACCTGATCGCAGGCCGGGTGTCCAGGACCGACTGGCGTGTCCTGGTGACGCTGGCCAGTTTCGCGGTGGCGGTCTCGGCGCCGGTGCTGGCGGCCGGCTACTGGCTGGCCGCAGGTGTCGGCGGCACGGTGACCGCGGCCAGCCCGCAGATCCTGCCCGCGTTCGTGGCGGCCTCTTCAGCTGGCCCGGACCGGAACAGGACGCTGGTCCTGCGGCAGGTGGGCGGGACGCTGTCCTATGCCGTCCTGCGGGACACCGACCCCGTGCTCGGCGAACCGGAACTGACCGAGACCTCGTCTTCGACCCACGCTCTCGCGGGCGTCGTCGCTTCGCTGGCCGCCGCCGGCGGCGGTGACGCCGGGGACACCGGACAGGCGCTCAGCCAGTTCGACATCGGCTATGTATTGCTGCCCGCCCCGGTTGACCAGCCACTCGCCCAGCAGCTCGACGCGGCGGCCGGGCTGCAGCCGCTGTCGAAGTCGGCCGCGTACGACCTGTGGCAGATTTCCGGGACGGTGGCGCGCGCCCGGGTCGTGACCTCGGACGGCACCGTGGTGCCCGTTGCCTCGGGATCGATAGGCGTGGACGCGGTCCTCGCGCCGGGGACCTCGGGCACGCTGGTCCTGGCGGAGGCCTCAGGCGGCTGGTCCGCGACCCTGGACGGTAAGCCGCTGACGCCGCTGGCCGAGCCCGTGGACGGGTGGGCGCAGGGTTTCGCGCTGCCCGCGGGCGGCGGCCGCCTGGTCGTCACCCGCGATGAGACGGCACGGGACGTCAGCCTGAGCATCGAGGCCGTCGCCCTGTTCGCCGCCTTCGTGCTCGCGCTGCCCGGTACCAGGTCCTCGGCGCCCGCGGCCGCCGAGGCCAGGGCGGATTCCGAAGCCATCCCCGCCCAGGGCCGACGGCAGCGGGCCGCGAGCACGAGGGCCGCCCGCCGCAGGCGCCGGCCGCAGTCCGTCCCAGCCGGCGCTCAGGCCAGCGCCCTGGCCGGGGCTCAGGTCCGCGGTGCCGACGACACGGCCGCCGGACCCGCCTTTGTTTCCTCCGGATCTGCTTCGGCGCAAGCCCCGTTCACCCTCGCCGCCCCCGCCTCGAGCCCTGGCGCCGATCCCGACTTCGGCTCGGTGGCGACCGCCGCGTTCGACTCCAGTGACGGTGATGACGGCGACTACGTTCCCGCCGGGACCGGTTCCGGGCACCAGGCTGCGGCCGGCGCCGCGCAGGCCGGCGGCTCCGACTCAGATCCGGCGTTGAGCTCCGCACCAGCCCGGCGCGGTCACGGCCAGCACGCGGCCCGGCACGGCAAGGCCAAACCAGCGCGGCGATGGCACGGGAACAACACCGGCAAGTCAGCCCCCCAGACCCCGAGCTCGGACGGCGACGGCCGATGAGGGCGGTCCACCTGGTGCCCGCCGGGGTGGCGCTGTTGGTGCTCGGGGCCATCGGCGCCGCCGCCTCACTTGATCGCCCGACCGCCAGCCCGAACCCCGCCGCCGTGACCCGGCAGGTCACGGTCACCGCCGCGGCCCGGGCCTGCCCGCCGACCCTGGGCGGCGGCACGGGCACGGTCGCGCTGATCGCGGGCCTGTCCGGATCCGGCGGGTCCGGACAGGCAGAGCTGGCGTCGCTGCCGCCGGCCGGTGTCCAGCTGCAGCCCGTCAGCGCGATCAGCGCGAAGGCTCCCGGCGTCCTCTCGCTGCTGACCGTCCCGGCCGCCTCGAGCGCGCCCAGCAAAGGCAAGGGCAGCAAAGGCCCGTCGGAGCCGACCGGATGGTCTGTCACCGCGAGCGGCACGATGGCGCAGGCCATGGAGGCCGAGCTGGCGAGCAGCTCAGGCCTGGCCAGCCTGCGCTGCGGTGAGCCCGGTTCGGACATCTGGTTCGTCGGGCCCGGCCAGCAGAACGGCGCGGCGCAAATCCAGCTCGAGCTGATGAACATCGATTCCCTGGCCGCGACCGTGGACGTCAGCCTGATCACCGATGCCGGCCCGGTGCAGGCGGGCAACGACACCGGGATCACGGTTCCGCCGCACGAGACGGTGACCGAATCCCTGTCGCCGTCGGCCGGCAACTCCAGCGTGGTCGCGATCGAGGTGCACACCAGCAGCGGCCGGGTGGCCGCCGGCGTCTCCGAGGGCGGCTCCGCCCGCGGCGGCACGACGAGCTGGCTGCCGAGTGCGGCCGAGCCCTCGACTCAGCTGGTGATCCCGGGCGTGCCTCCGTCCAGCCACGCCGAGCTCTTCCTGACGGTCCCCGGTACCGCGGACGCCAAGGTGAACGTGCTCGCGATCACCCCGCAGGGGCAATACCGCCCGTTCGGCTCGCAGCCGGTTGACCTGCCCGGGCAATCGGCCTCCTCGATGGCCCTCACGCCGCTCGGCGGCTCGGCCGCCGCCATCGCGATCACGGCGAACGTGCCGGTCACCGCCACCGTGCTGGTACCGGGCAGCGGTGTAGGCGCCTTCACCACCGCGACGGCACCCATCAGCGAGCAGGCGGTGATCGCGGGCAACATCAGCGGGTCAGGCTTCGCTCCCTCGGTCGTGCTTTCCGCGCCCGCCGGGGCCGCCCGCGTCCGCCTGACCGAGATCTCCGCGAGCACCGGGTCCCGCGCCAGCCAGGTCATCTCGGTGCAGGCCGGGCGTACGCTCATGGTCCCGGTCACGGCGCCGTCCGGCGCCAAACGCGGCGTGGCGTTCGCCCTCGTCATCACGCCGCTGCCCGGGTCGGGTCCGCTCTACGCCGCCCGGGTGGAAACGCAAGGTCAGAGCACCGTCGTCGCCATCATCCCGGCCGCAAGCGCGCTGACCACGATCAGCCTGCCCCCGGTGCGCGACTCCTATGATGCGATAGCCCCTTAACGACCGGCCTCAGGAGCGACCGTCGTGGCCGACACCGAGCCCTTTGCCCTGATCCTGCTGTTCACGGCGGCGGTGGGACTGGTCGCGGTGCTGTCGAACCGGCTGACCGAGTGGGCGAAGATTCCGTCGCCCGCGCTGGTCCTGATCGGCGCAGCCATCGCGGTCAAGGCCATCCCGGCCCTGCACGAACCGCCCCGGCTGACCGTCGAGCGGGTGGTCACGGTGGCCCTGGTATGCATCTTGTTCGACGGCGGGATGCACATCGGCTGGTCCCGCTTCCGGTCCGCGCTCGGCCCGATCGCGGCCGTCGGCGTGGGCGGCACGTTCCTGACCGTCGCCGCGGCCGGTGCCCTGGTCCACTTCGGGTTCGCCCTGCCCTGGTACGTCGCGCTGCTGGTCGCTACCGCGGTGGCCCCGACCGATCCGGCCGTCGTGTTCTCCGTGCTGGGCCAGCGCGAGATGTCCGGTCGCGGCGGCACCATCCTGGAGGGAGAATCGGGCGCTAACGACCCGGTTGGTATCGCGCTGATGGCCAGTCTCATCACCGCGGGCGGCCTGTCCGCGGGAGCCTTCGCCAGCGTCGGCGGCGAATTCCTGTTGCAGCTGGGCGTGGGCGCCGTGGTGGGCGTCGCGGGCGGCTTGGCGCTGCTGTGGTTCACCCGCCGGGTACCGCTGCCGGGGGAGGCCCTGTATCCGCTGCGGACGCTGGCCTGCGCCCTGCTGGTGTTCAGCATCGCCACCTTGGCCCGCGGGTCAGGGTTCCTCGCGGTCTTCGCGGCCGGGATCGTGGTGGGCGACGAGCCCGCCCCGTTCAAGCGGGAGATCGAGCGTTTCCACTCGGCGATCGCCAGCCTCGCGGAGATCGCCGCGTTCGTTGCCCTCGGCCTCACCGTGAACCTGTCCGTGCTCGCCCGGACCGATGTGTGGATTCCGGGTGTCGTCCTGTCCGCGGCCCTCGCCTTCGTCATCAGGCCGGTGCTGATCGGCGGGTGCCTGGTCCCGGCCCGGCTGCCCCGCGGTGACCGGAACTTCGTGCTTTTCGCCGGGCTCAAGGGAGCCGTGCCGATCCTGCTGGGCAGCTTCCTGCTCGCCGCGGGCATCCCCGGGGCGCAGCGTCTCTACGGCATCGTCGCGGTCGTGGTGATCTTCTCCGTGGTCGTCCAGGGCAGCCTGGTGCCCGCCGCCGCTCGCCTGCTGCGGGTGCAGATGCGGACGGTGGAGCCGGAACCCTGGGCGCTCGGCGTCCGGCTGCGGGACGAGCCGAGCGACGTGCATCGCCTGACCATCGCGGCCGGCTCGCTCGCCGACGGCCGTACCATCGCCGACCTTTCCGACCTGCCCGGCGACGCCTGGGTCAGCTTCATCGTGCGAGACGGCAGGCTCGTGCCCATCAAGGCCGGCACCACGCTGCGGGCCGGGGACGATGTCCTGGTTCTTGCCGACGTGGACCTGGGGGAGAAGCTGACCAGCGCCTTCGAGGATCCCGGTCCCCGGTCGGCGACCCCCGCGAAGGAGGCGGAGGAGTTAGCCGAGCTCGCCGTAGCCGGGATCGATGATCTCCGGCTCGACGCCGAGGATCTCGGCGAACTCCTCGACCACCACGTCGAAGACGAGCTCGCTCAGGTCGTCCTCGTCTTCGGCCCGGGCCAGCAGCGGCTGCCGGAACAGCACGATGCGAGGTCCGGTGGCCGGGTTCCCCGGGTCGCTGATATCGGGCGCGCCCCGGACGATACGGGCCAGCGGCACACCGTCCTCGTCGGCGGTGTCGAAGTCCGGCACTTCCTGGACGGCGAATTCCACGTCGGACAGCTCGGCCTCCCAGCGCGGCTCGAGCCGCGCCACGGCCTCGAGCACCAGGTCGTCGAACTGCTGGGCCCGGCTCCGGTACAGCGGAACGCCGGGCGGTACCAGCCTGCCGCGCAGCCCGCGCCCGTGCCGGTCACGTCGCCGCGCCCGTGTTTGAGGGCGCGGCACGCCAGGAAGCGGTACGCCAGGAAGCGGTACGCCAGGAACGGGTGCGCCAGGAAGCCGGGCCCCTGGCCCCGCGCCGTCCTCGCCGGTCTGCACAGTCACCGAGGGTATCGGATCGCCCGGTGCCGGGATACCCGCGCCCACACCGGGGGACAAGGCGCGCAAAGCACGACACGACGCGGCGCAGGGCGCGGGTGGTGGCGTTCGGCGCCGCGGACAGATACCGTCACGGTTGTATCCGACACCGTCCCGGTTCTGGGATGAGGTCTCGAGGGTGATGTGAGCGAGGTGGGCTGGTGGGTTTGCGTTGCTGCTCGCGCACCGCGTGCAAGCAGACTCCTGTCTACACGCTGACCTATGTCTACCGCGATTCGACCGCGGTACTCGGCCCGCTGGCGGCCTATGTGGAGCCGCACTGTTACGACCTGTGCGAAAAGCACGCGGGCCGGCTGGTGGCGCCGCGCGGCTGGGACGTGGTCCGGCTGCCGGTGGATCCGGCCCAGGAACGCGCCGATGACCTGGAGGCACTGGCCAACGCGGTGATGGAGGCCCGGCCGGTGGTGCGGCCGGAGGCGGAGCCGGTCGGCCAGGGCGTCGAGGTCGGCCGCCGTGGCCACCTGCGGGTGTTGCGTTCGGGGCCGCCGCAAGACCGATAGGCTCGGGCCATGGGGAATCTCTCGAGCATCGTCAAGGCGTACGACATCAGGGGAGTCGTTCCTGACCAGCTAGACGAGGGCGTGGCCGAGGCGGTCGGTGCGGCGTTCGCCAAGCTGACCGAGGCCGCGATGATCGTGATCCTGCACGACATGCGAGCCTCCTCAGGTCCGCTGGCCGACGCGTTCGGCCGCGGCGTGACGTCGGCGGGGGCCGACGTGGTCGCCGCGGGCCTGGGCTCCACGGACATGCTCTACTACGCCAGCGGCGATCTCGGCATCCCGGGCGCGATGATCACGGCCAGCCATAACCCGGCCAGGTACAACGGCATCAAACTGTGCCGGGCGGGCGCCAAGCCGGTCGGCATCGAGACGGGCCTGAAAGAAATTCAAGATATGGCCGAACGGCCCTTCCCTCCCGCCCCAAGCACCGGCTCTGTCACGCAACTTGACCTGCTGCCCGGCTACGCGGAGCACCTGAGGAAGCTGGTCGACATCTCCGGGATC
>Ga0302325_10027784_pt1 | contig 11720 bp, 8 predicted proteins | sample Palsa_T0_2_FD_201948 | JGI IMG/M metagenome (GOLD analysis project Ga0302325, IMG submission 201948) | Peat permafrost microbial communities from Stordalen Mire near Abisko, Sweden - Palsa_T0_2 | ecosystem: Environmental > Terrestrial > Soil > Palsa > Peat permafrost | place: Sweden: Abisko... | reverse complement strand
GACCTGCGGCGGCAGATGATTCGGCTGGCGAAAGAGAACAATCTGACGCTGGTTGCGGGAGCGACGCATCCCTTTGCCGATTGGAGGACGCAGGAGATCTATCCCGACCCGCGTTATCGCCAGGTGGTGAAAGATCTGCAACTGGTGGCGCGATCCAACCTGATTTTTGGCCTGCATGTGCATATCGGCATCGAGGACCGCGAAGCGGCGGTCCGGATCATGAACTCGATGCGGTATTTTTTGCCGCATATCATGGCGCTGACGACCAATTCGCCGTTCTGGCTGGGATTGAATACGGGCTATAAGGGCTATCGCGCCAAGGTCTTTGAGAACTTCCCGCGGACGGGCATTCCAGACGCCTTTGCGAGTTATTCGGAGTACGATAACTACGTCAAGCTCCTGGTTAAAACCAACTGCATTGATGACGGCAAGAAGATATGGTGGGATATCCGGCCGCATCCGCACTTCGATACGGTTGAAGTCAGGGCCTGCGATATTCCACTTCGCGCTTCGGAGACTATCGCCGTTGCCGCACTGATCCAAGCCACCGCCGTCTATCTTTTCCGCCTGCACGAATCCAATCAGGATTATCGTCAGTACGCACGGCCGCTGCTGATGGAAAACAAATTCCGCGCGGTGCGTTATGGGCTGGACGGCAACCTGATCGACTTCGGCAAGGAGGCCGAGGTTCCGGAGCGGGATCTTATTCGGGAGTATCTCGACTTGATCGATCCGGTGGTGGATGAGTTAGGCAGCCGGACGGCTATCGATGGCATTCGCGAGATACTGGAGACGGGCACTGGTGCTGATCGCCAGTTAGCCGTCTTCGAGAAGACCGGCGGCGATCTTAAAGCTGTCGTCGATTACATGGCGGAGGAGACGGCGGCTGGACTATTTTAGTTCGGTGCTCACGGGAAGAACTGAAATGAAAGGGTTCCATGACCTTGGCTCCGGGAACGGCGAGGGGGTACGTTTTATAGTTATCTATGTTGGTGAAAACATTCCTGGTGAAAAATATCCATGTCGAAGCGTGAATTTCAGACTGAAGTCAATCAACTGCTGCAGTTGATCATCCACTCCCTTTATTCCCACCCTGAGATTTTTCTCCGTGAACTAATCTCCAATTCTTCCGACGCGCTGGACAAGCTGCGGCACCTAACGCTGACGGACGACGCTTACAAGATGGTGCCGTTCGATCCGCGGATCGATCTGGAGCTCGATGAAGACGCCAAGACCCTGACGATTGCCGATACGGGGATTGGCATGAGCGAGGAAGAGCTGGTTTCGAATCTGGGCACGATTGCGCGGTCGGGGACGAAGAATTTTCTTTCGCAGCTCTCGGGCGACCAGAAGAAGGACTCGAACCTGATTGGCCAGTTTGGCGTGGGTTTTTACAGCGCCTTTATGGTGGCGGACAAGATCGAAGTGGTTTCGCGCAAAGCCGGCGAGGAGCTGGCGTGGCGCTGGACGAGCGATGGGCAGTCGGGATTTGAGATTGAGCCGGCGGAGCGGATGGTGGCGGGGACGACGATCCTGCTGCACTTCAACGAAGAGGGCAAGCAGTATGCCAATAGCTGGCGGCTGCAGGAGATCGTCAAGAAGTATTCGAACCACATCGCGTTTCCGATCTTCCTGACGTATGACAAGAGCGATTGGAATGCGGAGGAAAAGAAGTCGACGAAGACGCGCACGACCGAGCAGGTGAATGCGGCGAGCGCGCTGTGGCGGCGGTCGAAGAGCGAGTTGACCGAGGAGGATTACAAGGAGCTTTACAAATCGATCACCGGCGACTCGCAGGACCCGCTGTTCTGGTTCCATACCAAGGCTGAGGGGAGTTTGGAGTACACGACGCTCTTCTATATTCCTTCGAAGGCTCCGCTGGACCTGTATCAGAGCGACTATCGCGTGGGCGTAAAGCTCTATGTGAAGCGCGTCTTTATCATGGACGACGCCAAGGAGCTGCTGCCGCAGTATCTGCGCTTTGTGCGCGGGATCATCGACAGCGAGGATCTGCCGCTGAATGTGAGCCGCGAGATTTTGCAGCAGAACCGCGTGCTGACCAGCATTCGCACGGCGAGCGTGAAGAAGATTCTTTCGGAGCTGAAGAGCATTGCGACGAACAAGCCGGATGAGTATCTGAAGTTCATCGCGGAGTATAACCGTCCGCTGAAGGAAGGCCTGTATGGCGACTATGCCAACCGCGAGGCGCTGCTGGATTTGGTGCGCTTCAAGTCGACCAAGGTTGAGGGTTTGACCAGCCTCTCGGAAGTGATGACGCGAATGAAAGAGGGCCAGAAGAGCATCTACTACATCACGGGCGGCGCGGAATCGCTGCTGCGAACCTCGCCACTGCTGGAGATTTACAAGAAAAAAGATATCGAGGTTCTGATTCTCGACGATGACTTTGACGAGATTGTCTTCGCGGGGATCGACAAGTATGGCGAGGTTGAGCTCAAGTCGGTGAATAAGACTTCGACGAGCGAAGACCTGAAGGATGACGATAAGGCCGACGCGGAAGACAAGGCTGAGTCGCTGAAGCCGCTGCTGGAGCGGCTAAAAGCGGTGCTGGGCGATCGCGTGAAGGATGTGCGGGCATCGGTGCGGCTGGCGGATAGTCCTTCGTGCATTGTTTCGGATGAAGAGGAGCCTTCGTTGCAGATGCAGCAGATGCTGCGGGCGATGGGGCAGAAGGATCTTCCCGCGCCACTGCCTACGCTCGAGATCAATCCGGATCACGAGATTGTGAAGAAGCTGCTGACACGGCCGGATGACGCTGTCACGCAAGATGCGGCGTGGCTGCTCTTTGATCAGGCGCTGCTGATGGAGGGGGTTCCGTTGAAGGATCCGGCGAGCTTTGTGCAGCGGTTGAACCGGGTGCTGAACCTTTCGATCTAGGGGTTTCCAGGCGGCAGTTTTGGTGAACTGCCGCCGCTGTTTTTCTCGAGATGCCGATCCGTATTTGAAAGGACCTCAGTTTGGCTACGCAGAAACTTTGGACCGACGAAGAAGCCGCCTCCAACCCGCGCGTGAAGGCGGTGTTTGACGATATACGCGCGACTCGCAAATCCGATTTTGTGAACAACTTCTGGCGGGCGCTGGCCAATGAGCCGGCGCTGCTGGAACGGACGTGGGCGAGCGTCAAAGAAGTAATGATTGCGCCGGGCGCGCTCGATCCGCTGGTCAAGGAGTTAATTTATATTGCCGTGTCGACGATCAATAGCTGCACTTATTGCATCCATTCGCACACGGCGTCGGCGCGGGCGAAGGGCATGACCGACGAACAACATGCAGAACTGCTGGCGGTGGTGGGATTGGCCGCGCAGACCAACGCGCTGGCATCCGCGCTGCAAGTTCCGGTCGATCCGGAATTCACGATTGGGTAGCGCTATTCAGGGTCGATGCGAATGCAGAGGCTGGAGTGATCCCAGGTCTTAATCACCCCAACGACGAAGACCTGTCGTTGGGGACCCCGGAAAGCGAGACATGGGGCACCCGCGTCGGTGTTTGGGACAGAAAAAGCGAAAGCTGGGCGCCCGCCAGCTTTCGACCTTTGCGATGAATATGCTGCCTTATGCCCCAGACGATAGACGCCGCATGGGGGCAGCGTCCCTGGTTCTTCTGGCGACAGAAGCCACTCGGGGCAAATTACGCAGACGCGGGGTGGTCAACGAATAGCGGCCTAGCCATTCAAGCATGATGCGGTTCGACTCCGCCGGTGTTTCTTCGAAGACGGCGTGGCCGATACCCGGCAGCACGATGAGTTCGGAGCCGCGCAGTTTGCGGTGCAGCTTAGCCGCGGAGTTCAGGCTGACCGTACAGTCGCGATCGCCCCACACCAGCAGTGTTGGAACCTGCTTCACGCGGCGGAGAGCGTTTTTTAGCTTGGCTCTCTCGGCGAACCAGCAGCGAATCACGCCGAGGACATGGCGCAATGTAGTGGGGCTCCGCAGGCCATCGACAATTTCCTGCAAAGAGCGATCTACAACGCGGTCGGGACCTCCATACATCGCGCCGAGAGCGCGGCGCTGTATCGATGATGGGAGATGCGGCAGCATCCAGAAGAGAAACCCGCCCCATGGAGTGCTGTAGATGCGCACTATGGGGTCGTTGGAGCGGCAGTAGGGATTGGCAGGGGCGAAGAGAATGAGCGTGCGCACACGCCTGGGATACAACGCCGCAAGCATCAGCGCGACGGCTCCGCCGTGCGAGTGGGCGACGATGTCGGCCTCGGCGAGACCGAGCGCATCCATGATTGCGACGATGCGTTTGGCGGTGGACTTCAGCCCCGCATCCAGCCCGCCGACCCGCTGCGATTTGCCCATGTTCATCAGGTCGATCGCATAGACGCTGGCGTGCTGAGCGAGGGCGTCGATGTTATTCCGCCAGTTTGCGCTTGAACCGACCAATCCATGGATGAGCAGCATCGGCCTGCCGCTTCCCGCATGGAGATAGTACACGCGAGCGCCGAAGACATCGACGAAAGCCTCTTCGTATTCCGGTTGCGAGGTCTCCTGCATCATGGCAAGGAATCCTTTCTCGCAGATCCCTCAAATCCGGCCCTACCGCAAATTGCTTTACGGCTGATGCGTTGCTTCGAAACGCTTACGAAATATACGACAACGAAGTGTTGGATGTTTCAGAGGCTCGAATTGTAACCTGAGTTTTCGAAGAAATTCGCAGCGGACATAATGACGTTGGTACATGGTGAATTCACAGAGAGAATGGCGCTGTTTGTCTGTCTGCGACACAACGCTTCCCGCAAGGCGTTTGGAGGGTCTGGAGAAATCTGTCGCTTTGGAGAATATCCATGGGCCCAGGCCTTCGCCCCAGAAAGCCCCAGGTCTCAACCACCCCAACGACGAAGACCCGTCGTTGGGGACCCCGGAAATCGAGACCTGGGGCACCCATTTTTGTATTGAAGAAGGTTAGTAGATGATCTTCAGGCCGAACTGGATGATGCGGGGCTCGAAGGTGCTGGAGATCTGACCGCCTGCCGTGGGGACGCCGCCGGTGATGTCCGAGAGGACGGGGGTTGCGCCCGTTCCGAGGGTTGCGGTGGTTGTGCCCTGTGTGCCGCTGATCGAGCTGGGCAGGTACAGGTTGGTGTGGTTGAAGAGGTTGTACATCTCGGTGCGGAACTCGATCTTCAGGTTGTCGATCGGAGTGCTGAACTTCTTGTTGATGTCGAGATCTGTTTCATAGAAAGCCGGCGTGCGGCCCGGGTTGCGTGAGGCGTTGCCGAAGGGGCTGAGGACGTTGCCCGCTGCGTCCTTGATCGGGGGCAGGACGAAGGCATCGAAGTTGATGTAGTTGACGTAGCCGGTATTGGCGGCGCGATTGGAAGTGCTCTGCGTCACCTTCTGCCCTGGAACGATGTTGGGACGGTACTCGTTGGCTCCGCGGTAGGTGGCGGAGATTTGCGGCGAGACCTGCTGCGCGCCGTTGGGCGAGTAGGTCAGGTTGAAGGGCGTGCCGGCCTGGGCGGTGTTGATGACGCTGACCTGCCAGCCGCCGAGGATGGTGTCTTCGAGGCCGTTGACGCCGGAGAGGAAGCGGCGGCCGTGGCCGAAGGGCAGCTCATAGACGAGGCTGGTGACGTTGGCCAGAGGCAGGTTGTAGTCCGACTGCGCGTAATCGGCCTTGATGTTGTTGCCGTCTTGCGGGGAGGGTGTGTTGCCTTCGAGCGAGGCGCTGGCGTTGTCGAGCGCGTGCTCCCAGCTGAAGGAGTTGAGCAGGGTCAAGCCGCCGACCATGCGCTGTTCGTAGCGCACCTGCAGCGCGTTGTAGTTGGACCAGAACTCGTTGAGAGCTTCGGTGATGTCGCTGGGCCATTGGCCGAAGGGACGGGCGAAGCCGTTGGACGGGTTCTTCTGGTTGCCGTTGAGGAAGCCTTGCAGCTTGAGGCCGTGATTGCCGACGTAGGCGATGTCGATGAGCGAGTTCTTGGCCAACTGCCGCTGCACGCTGAGGAAGTAGCTCTCGACGTAGCTGTCGCGGGTGTCCTTGGGAATCCAGGTGATGTTGTCGGTGGCCGGGTTGAAGGCGGTGACCAGGCCGGAGGGGAATCCCTGGCTGGCTGTGGCGAAGCAGCTTGGGGTGGTGGCGCCGACGGCGATGATCTGCGCCGGAAGCGGCGACGAGCATTGATCGGTCGCGCTGGGCTTGATCTGGGTGACCGCGGCGAACTGCGCCTGGGGCGCGTTGATGCCGAGGATGTCGCCTGAGCCGGCGCGGGTGTAGTGCACAAAGCCGGTGCCGAAGCCGGCGCGAATGGCGGTGTTAGGAGTAAGAGCGTAAGCCAGGCCGACGCGCGGAGACCAGTCGTTGTAGTCGGGGTTGACCAGCGTCTTGCCATATACGCCGCCGTAGCTGACGGGAGTAATGCCGTTGCCGGCGACCGCTCCGGGAGTGGTGGTGAGCACGGTCTGCGAGACAGGGTCGAAGTTGGAGATGTTGTTGTTTTCTTCGGAGTAGGGCGAGCCATACTCCCAGCGCACGCCGAGGTTCACGGTCAGCTTGGGATTGACCTTCCAGTCGTCCTGAGCATAGGCGCTGTCGAGGGTCTGGCGGAGATGCACGACGAAGTAGTTGGCTAGCTGATAGCTGGTGGTGGCGCCGAAGAGGAAATCGGCCCAATAGGTGTCGGTGACGGGACCCGTGGGAGCCACAGCGCCGCTGCTGGTGGTGGCGCACTCAGGTGAGATTGCCGCGTCGCAGAGACTGTAGCCGCTGCCGTATGTCCAGGAGCCATAGAGCGGGTTGTTATCGTTGACGGCCATCCAGACGTGCTCGTATTCGTAGCCGAACTTGAGCGAGTGATTGCCCTTGATCCAGGTGAAATTGACCTTGGGATCGAGCAGGGCGGGATTTTGCCACTGCGGGTTGGTGCTCTGACGGCCGAAGCCGCTGAAGCCGGAGATGCCGACCGAAGGCAGGCCGCCGGCAACGATGGGGTTGGAGGGAAGGCCGGGGATGTCGAAGGCATTGTCGCCGATGGAGAGGTTGAACTTGCCGGCCTTGGTGCGAGAGATGCCTACGCGGGCGTCGAGCACCTTGGTGGGCCCAAAGACGTGGGTATAGCCGAGGGCTGCCTGCTGGTCGAGGATACGAATGGTGCCGTTGGTCTGGCCATCGAGCGGCAGCGGGATGGTGACGTGGTTGACGCCGGTCTCCTTGCGATCGCTGATGCGAAGGAACCAGGAGCTCTTGGCGTTCTGCTGGTAGTCGAGGCGGAGATCGCCTTTGTCGGCGTTGTCGGTGAAGGGCGCCTGAACCGAGTAGTCATTGGAGTTGAGACCGGTGCTGGCCAGGCCCGAAGCGGGCAGGGAGATGTTTTTGAAGGCGCCGACGATCTGCGCCGAGAGTGGATCCATGGCGGAGGTTGGGATGGAAGTGCCGGCCTGGTAGATGGCGCCGTTCACAGGATTGCGGACCGGCACAACCAGGTCGCCGTCGAGCTCGGCCTGCGTGGGCAGGGTGAGCACGGTGAGCGGCGTGAGGTCCTGACGGAAGCCCTCGTAGTCGAGGAAGAAGAAGAGCTTGTCTCGCAGAATCGGTCCGCCGAAGTTCATGCCGAACTGGTTGCGGTTGAAGGCTGGCTTTTTGAAGGGCGTAACGCCGCCGGTGTTGCTGACCACGTTGGGCTTGAAGTAGCCGGCGGCGTTCAGATCGGTGTTGCGGAGAAAGTCGTAAGCTGTGGCGTGGAAGGCATTGGTGCCGGACTGTGAGGCCACGTTGACGGTGGCGCCGGAAGAGCGGCCGTATTCGGCGCTCTCGTTGTTGGTGACGACCTGCCATTCGCCGACGGAGTCGGGCGGGACGGCGATGATCTGGTTGTCGAAGCCCTGGTTGGATTCGCCATAGGCATTGTTGTCCATGCCGTCGAGCAGGAAGTTGTTGAACATGCTGCGCTGGCCGTTGACGTTGTACGCGCCGGCGCGCACCAGGCTGCTGATGGAGCTGGTGGTGGCGGCGGTGGGAGCCTGACGGCTGCCGGTGACGAGGCCGAGCAGGTCGGAATAGTTGCGGCTCACCAGGGGCAGAGCTTCGCTCTCATAGTTGGTGATGGTCTGGCCGCGCTCGCTGGTATCGGTCTCAATTGCGAGCGAGACGCCGTTGACTTCGACGGTGCTTTCCGTGCCGCCGACCTTAAGCTGGAGATCGATACGGGTGCGGGCGGCAACGGAGACGCTTATGTTCTCCGCGACCGCAGCGGAGAAGCCGCTGGCCTCGGCCTTGAGGGTGTAAACGCCGATACGCAGAGAGGGAAATTCGTAGTCGCCGGAGGAGTTGGAGACTGCGGTGGAGACGATGCCGGTACCGTTGTTGGTGGCGGAGACAGTTGCGTTGGGGATGATGGCTCCGCTGGAGTCGTGGATGGTGCCGACGATGCCGCCGTTTTCAAACTGCGCCTCAGCTACGTTTGCACCCAGAATGAAGAACAGGCCTGCCAGAAGGGAGAGAAAAATGCTTCGTGCTGTACGTGTCATACCGGAGACGATAGGCAGCCGCTGATAGATGAATTTGAATGCCAGATGAATAGAATTTGAAAATTCTTATTCATCCGGTCAGTTCTTTGCGGATGCGATGGGGTAGCCTTGCCAGACGTACTCCAGGGCTTCGGGCAGGGTTTGCTGCCTGACTGCATGGTCGACATGGCCGGCGTTGGGGGCGAAGACGAACTGGTAGTGGTAGCCCTTGGCGGCGAGCGCTTTGGCCATCTCTTCGTTGGCCTGGACCCAGTCGTGCATGTTGTCGCGCATGATGTTGGGGTTGTAGAGGTCGTGGTCGCCGACTTCTAGCCAGATGCGGATGGGCTTGACCGGGCTGTTGGGGATGATGTGCTCGTGGAACTCCCAGGCGCCGTGCGGGGTTTGCGGGTTGTACGGCCATTGCTGGTTGACCCAGGTGCCGGAGTAGGTGAGCACTCGGGTGTACCACTCGGGGTGGTACCAGGCCATGATCAGGGCGCAGGAGCCGCCGGAACTGCCGCCCATGGTGGCGCGGCCGTCAGGGTCGTGGGTGAGTTTGACGCGCGCTTCGGCTTCGACGCGGGGCAGGACTTCGGTTTCGACGAATTCGGCGTAGCGGCCGGACATGGTGTCGTATTCGAGGCCACGCTCGCTGCCCTGGGCGTCTCCGCTGCCGTTGCCGATGGAGATGGCGACGATGGCGGGGAGCTTGTGTTCGGCGATGAGGCCGTCTAGAGCGGTGAAGAGCATTCTATCGGGACCGTCCGCGCCAACGATGAAGGGCGCGGCGGCGCCTGGAACGTATTGTTTGGGCACGTAGACTGCGACCTTTCGCGTGTAGGGTGCGGGATGGCTGGTGGGGACGAGGAGCTTGGCTGGATCGGCCGGGTCGGGGGTGCCGAAGGTGCCAGAATCGCGGGCTATGCCGGGATAGATCTTGCTGTCGGCTGAATTCATGGTGAATTCCACGACTGTTCCTTGCAGCTCGGCTGGCTGTGGCGAAATCTCCGGCGCGGGGTTGTGCGTGGGGCCGAGGATGAAGTTGCCGTCGGCGTCTGCGGGGGCGTTGGCGCCATCGGGCAGTTGTTTGGCTTGGACGTAGCCGGGTGTGTGCGGGTCGCGAGTAGGCGGAGTAGGACGCGGCGCCTGAGCCATTGCCGAGAGTGCGCCAGGGGTCACGCAGAGCAGGATTGCGCAGCGGAGAAGAGGACGTGTTCGGAATTCCTTGTTCATTTCAGGGATCTTCCTTTGAGTGGTGAAAAATGTCTTGGCGCGAACGGGCAAATTGTAAGGGATCGGGTGGATTGTTGGCTGGAGGATGAAACTATTCCGCCGTTGTATCACTCAAAGTGAGTAGGCCTGGCCATTTCAATTGCGTGAATTTTCCGTTAGGCTCAAGAGATACGGTTCGATTGCCGGAGTTTTTCTTATTGGAGTTGTTACTGCCTATGACCGCTGCCGATCTTCTTCAAATGCCCTACCCTGCCGAGTTTGCGGCGGGAGCCCAATCGGCGGTGACCACCTGCCTGCGCATCGATTCGGCGGAGAAAGTTACCCTGATTACCGACCGGGCGACGGAGCAGATTGCGGCCTCGATCGGCGAGCAGCTTGCTGCGCGCGGATGCGAGTGGAATGCGTTTCTGCTGGAAGATTTGGCCCCGCGGCCGCTGGTCGACATGCCTGCGGCGGTGCTGGCGGATATGGAAAGCTCCCAGGTGTCTATTTTTGCGGTTCAGGTGCAGCAGAATGAGCTGAAGTCGCGGATGCAGATGACCGATGTGGTCAATCGCCGCCACATGCGCCACGCGCACATGGTCAACATCACGCCGGAGATCATGTGCCAGGGAATGCGGGCCGATTTCAACCTGGTGGACCGGCTCTCGCAGCAGGTGCTGGAGCGGGTAAAGAAGGCGACGCGAATTCGCGCCACGACGGCGGCTGGAACGGATATTACGGCGGAGATGAATCCGGGCTACAAGTGGTTCAAGACCAGCGGCATCATCAGTCCGGAAAAATGGGGCAATCTGCCCGGCGGCGAATGTTTTACCTCGCCCGGTGAGGTGAACGGCAGGTTTGTGGTGGATGGCGTGGTGGGCGACTGGCTTTGCGCGCGCTATGGATTGCTGCACGCGACGCCGCTGACCATCGAAATTGCCGGCAACCGGATCGTCAGCTGCACGAGTGCGAACAAGGCCCTGGAAGCCGACTTCTGGGCTTACACCCACACGGACGAGAATTCGGACCGGGTGGGTGAGTTCGCCATTGGAACAAATTTAGGCGTGGAACGGGTGATTGGCAACATTCTGCAGGATGAGAAGTTTCCCGGCATCCATATCGCCTTTGGAAACCCGTATGGCGAGCATACCGGCGCGCCCTGGCGCTCGGGAACGCATATCGATGTGGTCGGATTGGGCTTTAATATATGGCTCGAATCCGAGGCTGGGCAGGAACAGATCATGCGCGATGGGCGGTTTCTGATCGCCGCGTAAGATGCGTCAATTGAGGATGACCAGAGATCCGAATGCTTCTTTGTCCTCGGCCACCAGGTCCAGGATTCTCCGATCCAACGTGACGAATCCCGCGTTATGCCGGATCGCGAGCCCCAGCAGATAGGCATCCGTTAGTTGCCTGAATCCCTGTAGCTTACCTGCCGTGTTTCGACACGCTTCAAAGACGGTTGCGTCGTCCGGCCAGAACTGGTGGGCAGGATGTTCCCGGAGCGTTTTCTCCATCCAGTGCATGACTTCGGCCGGGCGGGGAGTCTGCTTGTCGAAGGCAGGATTCGAGATGGTCCGAATTGCTCCCAACTGGGTAATGGGGCAGGTCGCCCAGCCATCCGATTCGTGACTGTCCATCCAGGTGCGCACTTTGGCGTAGAAGGGATGACGGTCCCAAAAGCGAGCAACCAGAATGTTGACATCGAGAAGCCACAGCGTCACTCGCTTTCATCCTCGATTCTCAGGGCATGTTCGAGGGTCATAGGCTCGGAGTCTTCCTCGGGAGAAAAGATGTAAAAATAGCCGTCTTTTCGAACTGGTGTGCTGCGCCTCAATGCTCGCTCTGCCAGAATCGATGCCGCCTCACCGGTGGAGATCGACCGCGAGGCGGCGTACTCCTTGATCTGCTCAAGAACGCTGTCGCGGATGTTGAGGGTGGTTCTCATCTAAGAGCCTGTTTACGATCTTCTGAGCATCAGTCTGAGGAAAGCCAAGTGGATCATTTGCAGGCTGGTATTCAGCTTGCGTTCGC
>Ga0302325_10027782_pt1 | contig 11720 bp, 11 predicted proteins | sample Palsa_T0_2_FD_201948 | JGI IMG/M metagenome (GOLD analysis project Ga0302325, IMG submission 201948) | Peat permafrost microbial communities from Stordalen Mire near Abisko, Sweden - Palsa_T0_2 | ecosystem: Environmental > Terrestrial > Soil > Palsa > Peat permafrost | place: Sweden: Abisko... | reverse complement strand
GTCGTCAACGATCTGGGAGAGCCGGCCGTCGGCGAAATCGCTTGCATTTAGTAATGCCTTGGGAACACTCTGCCAGGCCGTGATATCAAACGTCACCAGGCGCGACGAAGGAGGCAGAGTTGTTTTCATGGAAAGCGCTGACAGCCCGGTATAGGTGCCTATCTCGATCACCACCTGAGGCTGCAGGACATGCACTAGAGCGGCTAGAAGACGGTAATGTTCCCCAGGCCAAAGGGATGGGAACAGGGGGCCCTCTTCGATCCGCGCTGAGACGTCGTCAAGCCTGATCGAGCGGGCAGCTGAGACGGCGGCAATGGCAGTGCCCAACAGGCGGTCCGACGGCCTTGATGGATCGTCATCGAGAGAGAAGAGTAAGGAGTGCTCGACGTGCCGTGCCGTGACGGGAGAACGTAGACGGCGGACAAAACTGCGCAGCCCAAAACTCCGCCGCCGCAAGCGATCGAGCATCAGAGTGACGCTATCTCATCCAAGACGACCACATCGCGCAACGCTGCCCGCACAGCTCTGGAGCCCTCTCCCTGGGCCACCAGCAAGGCCGCGCCCGTGCCGAGCGTCGGCCCGCCGAGTCGTGCCAGTTCCGACCTTGGGGTAGCGCCTGTCACGGTAGGAAAACTGCCCTCGCCGAGTGAGGGCCGTGGCCCTCCGAGACCGCTTCAGTTCGATCGGTCGCGGCGCCGTGGGACCAGGTCCTTGACGGAGTTTGGGGCCTTGTACCAAATGCGGGCGAGAATGTTCAAGAGGTCGGCTTTCCCTTCAGCCACACGGTCACGCTCGTCCGGGGCGACGCAGTACTCGGACCACGACGCTGATCGCTCGAGGACTTCCTCGGGGTAGGTGGAGTCCAATTCTCTGAACCGCAGCTTGTGAACGTACTTCGGGGTCGTGCACCACGACAGGCCTCCCCGAAGGCAGAACTCGAGGTAACTCGGTGCCAAGTAGTCAGCGGTCGCGTACTCGCCGTGGGAGAAGGAGACTGCCTTGGTCTGTATTTCTCGGACGAGCTCACGGCGCGGGTAAAAGTACGAGAGGTGCCAGCCGGCGTCGGGGATGGTAATGTCAGGTGGGCAACGCCTCAGTTCGGTTGGGCTGAGATAAGTGAGGGCAGCAGCTCGAACCGCTCTGGCGTAGTCCCATCCGTTCGGCCGTTCCCAATTTAGGCCGTAGTAGAAGAAGCGCATGTCGAAAGCAGCCACTTGTCCTTGGCCGACGATCTGGGCATCCTTCACTGCCTTACGGCTTGGAATCTCGTCGAGGTCGCTGAGCATGACGAGGTCATCGGGCTGCGCCTCGGTCAGGACCTGGTTAAGCTTATTGCGTTGCAAGATCTCGGCAAACCAGGGTGTCGTGCCCCTGGGAAGGTCGGTGACGAGAATGTGGCGAAGTTTGTGCGCGAATGGCGCCAAACGGGCGTCGTCTTGCAGTTGTATGACTGGCTTATCATTTCCTCGGAACGTCGTCGTTGCCTGTACCACGATGAACTGGTCGACGACTGGGTCGAGCTCACAAAGACGTAGGCGCAGGAGCTCAACCTCGTTGAAGAACGGGAAGCAGTCGTAGACTTTCAAGCGATGACCCAGTCGCCTGCTGACGTGATGGGCTCAGCGAGTGCAGGGAGCATGGTTGCGTAAGGCAGTGTAGCGACGAGGCCACGCCAACGTCAAGTGCCAGGAGCAGCGAGTAGGGCGGGTTGCTGGAGGGTGCTCATGCTGGAGGAGCCTCAATGTCGCTGCCATTTAGTGAGCCACGGTAAGACCTCCACCACCATCGCTGACAGGCCAGCCCGTTCGGCGGCGGTCAATACCCAATGCCACACGACGAGACCGTACGCTAGCCCGAGGACCGCCGCCCACACAGTGCGAACGGGAAGGCCGTGGAAGTCGAGAGCGAGAAGCAGCAAAACGGCCCCGAACACCAGCGGGCTGGCCGCCGACGCGAAGCGGCGCCCGGAGAGAGGGGAGCACCCCAGTCCGGCGCGCTTGGCAGCACCAAAATACAAGAGCGTGGACACAATTACCCTCGCCGACCACACCGCGGCGGCGCCCACAGCACCCCACCTTGCAGTGATCAGAGCCGCCATGACGAGATAGGGCCCGACCTCGGAGACGTCTATAAGCGCGAGAAGTTTGGTCCGACCTGCCGCGAGAAGATATGAATTAGGGACGTAACCAAGCGAAAGAAATAACTCCCCGGCGAGGATCACGATGAAGGGCCCGGTGCCGTGCTGACCGTACGCGGGGCCTGCCCAGACGGACAGGAAGGGTTGGGCGACGAAGGCGAGCAGTAGTGCTGCGGGCGCACAGGTAAGGAAAAGTCCTTGGAGGGCCTTGGTGTACAGCGCACGTCGTTCGTCGAGCTGACCGCTGGCTTCCAGATGTACGAGACCTGGCATGAGGGGCGCTATAAGGGCATAGGGGACCTCTGCCAGAATGGTGCCGAGGCTCATCGCCACGGCGTAATAGGCCACGCTCGCGGTGGAACGATAGTGGGCGAGGAAGAAGCGCTCGGCTGTACTTAGTGGGATGGCTGCAATACCGGCCACGCTCAGGGCGCCGCCGTAGGCTAAGAGCGGGCGCACCCAACGTCGTTGTGGTCCTGAGCGGAAGAGACTTGGCTGAGAGCGAGCGCTCAGCAGCAGGGTGGCCAGTGCCCCGATCAGCGCAGCCGCCAGAGTGACCCAGGCCGCGGTGACGACGCCTCCCGAGGCCACGGCTAGGCCAATGGGGATACCGACAACCTGGAGCACGCTGACGCCTTGAGTGACGAGCGTGTAGCCCCCCCAACGTAGGCGCACCAGCTGGGGCGTGTTGATGGTGCCAATGAACACCTGGACCAGGAGCAGGGCGCACGCGATGCGAAGCGCGACGACACCTGGCCCGTAGAGGCTTCCCTGCACATGCAGTAGGTCGGTAACGATAACCGGCGCAGCGATGCCGGCTCCGGCAGCTGCGCATGCGGTCGTGCCGACCGTTATGGCAAGCGCGGTCCAAACAACGGAGGACTCGCCACGACTGTCGCCCTCCGCATACTGCTCCGTGGCTAACTTCGTGGATGCGGTGCCCATCCCGAGGTCCGTCAGAATGGCCCACGTAAGAGCAGACTGGAGCAGGGCCAACAGACCGTAGCGGGATGGCCCGAGCAGCCTTATGGTGAACGGAGTAGCAACGAGTACTGCGATCAGGCTTGCCCCGCGCCCGCCAAAGGCCCACATACCGCCAGTAGCAACCCTCCCGCCGATTGATCGTGTGCGGTCAGCTGGGTCCGACGTTTCGTCCTGCACTCGGTCGAGCCTCCGTGGAGGCGTTCTCACCGCCTCCGTCTGCAATAGCCCGGGGGGGCTCCCCGGGTTGTGAGAAAGCCCTCAACGGCGCCTTCCTGGCGACGGCGAAGGCACGGTTCGCTAAGTTCAACCCAAGGTCGCCCGGAAGGCGCGCCAGCGCCAACCACATCGGCACCTTCCAAGAGCGAGTTGGCGCTGTGGCAAAGGAGGAGGCAAGTAACTGCCGCGCGGCACCAATGTCATGCGCGATCAGGCTCTCGATACCCTGTTGCTGGTAAAGGCGCGCGCGCCCCTTGCGGCATAGCGTCGTCAGCTCGGGATGATCGACTTCGACAATTGTCAAGGTCATGAGCGCCTCGAGCCAGCATTGGCGAGCCGCAGAGTTCGTCATTGTCTTGTCGTGATGCCGGTACCGGCCGAGCACCTGAGGAAGATAACCGAACAGACCGTCCGACATCAAGCAGTCGATCCACAACTTCCAATCTGACAGAAGCGGCAGGCGTTCGTCATAGCCAGTGGCCGGCATGGCTTTCCGCCGGAACATGACGGACGATGCCACAAAAGGAGGCCCGTTGACTATGAAGGCCCTAGGCCCAGCACCCTCAGACGGGCGAACGGTCTCGCTGTGACGGCCGAGCAGCCCGCCCGAGCTGGAACTGAAATGCTCGACATCGTGCCCGCAGAGCACGCGTCTCGGGTCATCCCCGAACCACTTCGCTTGGGCGGCGATCTTTCCGGGAAGGCAGAGGTCGTCGCCGTCGACATGTGCTATTAGCTCCCCGGAGCATTGTCGAAGCGCCCTATTTCCGTTGCGCGTGACTCCGAGCCTCTCGTCCGCCAGAATTGCCTTTACGCGTCCACGGTACCGTTTTTGGTACGACGCAAGGATTTGGGGCGTGGAGTCGGAAGACGCATCGTCAGCTACCACAACCTCAAGAGGCTCGTAGTCCTGAGATACGATGCTATCTAAGGTGTCTTCAACCATCGACTCTTGGTTGTAGGTGACGACTCTTACGGACACGAGTGGACGTGAGGTCATATCTGGCGACGCCCACCCAACACCGCTTCGTACGCTAGAACAGCTGTCCCCGCGAAGGCATCCGGTGTAAAGGTCCGGACGCTCTGTCGCGCTGCCCTGCTGAGGCTCTCGTAGTCGCCGGCTGACATTGTCAGGACGGTTCCCATGGCCTCAGCGAGCGCCTTTGGATCCTCCGGGGGTACTAGAAAGCCGTTTGACCCCGACTCGACTATCTCGGTCACTCCGCCTACGCGTGTTGCTACAACAGCGCACCCCGCGGCCAAGGCCTCGACAAGGGCTACGGGTGACCCCTCCGTACGTGACGGCAAGACAAAACAGCCAGGAGTTGCGAGGTGGGGGGCGACGTCGGTCACCTCGCCGCAAAAGTCGACGTTGGCACTGACACCTAAGTCCTGTGCCAAACGCAGGAGGTTCTCGGCCTCTGGGCCTGACCCAAACAATCGCACGCGCAGTGAGCTATGGCGCGGGGTTAGCAGGGCGACAGCGCGGAGAAGGATATCGTGGCCCTTCGCATGGTCCAGCCGGCCCACGGATACAACGAGATCTCGATCTCTGGCGGCCTCGGCAGTCCCGAAGCGGCGAAGGTCAGCCACGGGAGGGTAGACGAGGACCGACGTGGGGCAGACGTGCTCCGTATTCACCAAATAGGCTTTCACTTGAGGGGAGTCTGCTATGACGCTACTTGCTGAACGCAGTGCAAGGCCATCGACTATGCGCGCCAGCCTCGACCTGTCGAGAGGGACGCCGACCTCCTCGGCGACGTGGCGAGTGTGCCGGATAAAGCGACAGGCAACTGCACATAGGACATTTGCTTCCACCGAGCTACTGTGCACCACATCGGGCTGCACGGAGCGTAGCGCCTTTGCGAGGTTCATGAGCGCCCGCACCCCGTAGAAGGGCGGTCCGCCAAGGTACCGGACGGCGAAGCCGAGCTGGCTCAGTTCCTCTCCGACTGGGGCCGGGCGCCCCAGGCAGATGACGACGATTTCGTAGCCTCTGGAGTTGAGCTCCTCCGCGAGGAGTTTGCGTTTCATTTCGGTGCCGCCCCGTTGCAGAAGGGTCGTCACCAAGGCGATCCTGGGCCGGGGCGTGTTGACGGACATCTGCCAAGATGCTACCGGGCCGCCGTGGTCGCGGCGCCACAGGGGGCCGTGCGGAGGGCACCTTTTATGTGCCACCACCGGCTGGCGCCACAGAAGGGCTCCGGGCCAGCGAGAACGTCGGGCAGCTCGGGTGCCGGGAGCGGCAACGTTTGCCGCGCTGTACGTGAAGTTCGCGAGGAAATGGTGCCACGAACTGGCCGGATGATCGACACGACATTGGCGACGGACGCCCGGACGTCGTTCGCCAAATCTATCGACATCGCGTCCGTTCACCCCGAGCGCTGGTTGTCGAGTGTATCTGAGCGTCTTGGGGTGGAGGTCCCCGATTATGCAGTCCGGCGCAACCAGATGTTGCCCCCGGGATTCAGCAAGCATTTGGGCATGTGCTCCAAAAACCAGTCCTTCTGGGTTTGCTCGATGTAGGTGGCGAACAAGGCAATTTCGAAGGCGGAGTTGTACTGGAGGAACGCCCGAAGCAGGTAGTCCTCGTTCCACGACCGCCCGTCCAACAACCATTCCGCTGGGTACTCGAAGGGGAAGAAAACGTCGTGGAAATGCACGTACACCCCGGGGCGCAAACAGGGAAGGATCTCGAAAAACAGGTAGTTAACGTCGCTTCCGCTACGGGCCACGTGGGTAGAATCTATAAAGAGGATGTCCCCGCTATCGAGCGGGGTGAACAGGTCGAGCGGCATCTCCTGGAGTGGAGCCTGGCGCAACCGCCCATCAAGGTCTCCCCGTCTGGTGATTTGACGCAGCACGTCGGGGAACGGCTCGACGAAGGTGATATCGGTTGCACCGCCCAGCCGCTCCTCGTTGATATCCAGCAACAGAGCCGACGACCACCCACACCCCACCTCAATCACCCGGGCAGGACGAAGCTCCTGCAGGAGGCAGGCATAAATTATGCCGTCGGCATAGGTGTAGGACCAGTTCACAAAGTGGTACCGGTAACGCCCATCGGCTTCGTCTGAGAAAAGCACGTCTGGGTACCAGCGGCGGAGACGTTCGAGGAGCGCCATCTGCCCCTCGTCGTTGAGGTCGATACCCGGGAGTTTCCTGGGTTGCTGGTTCAGAGCGGCTGCGGCCGCTTCGCGGTCAGCTCTCCCAGGGATCGGGGAGTAGAAGTGGCCGGGAGGCACAAACGCGAGGGCCGGGTCCCGGACGATGCGCACAGCACTCCGAGCCGCCCGTGCCAGCGGTCGCACCGAGGTCCGAAGCCTCTCCGCCGATGCCACGCCACACCAAAATAGCAGTCACCTGAAGCTCTTGCGCGAAATACCAGCTCAGACGCCTAGGTCCCCACCCTGGCCGCTGAAGGGGTGGCGCCGCGAGCCGGTGCTGGCAGCGAGCCGGTCGTCCTCGTCATTTTGGCTGATCTCTTCGTCAAGCAGGCCACGGCCCCGGGCAACTACCGTGCCTCGGAGCTGTTATCTTTGCGCCCGTGGGACTGGGATTTAGAAAACTCTGGCGTCGCTACCGACGACATCCTTGGGGCCCGCGGACGTTGTCTGAGATGGTTTCCGAAGGCATCGTTTCTGTCGGACGCGGAACCTACGGCGCTGACCTGATCAAGGTGCACAACTTCCGTGCGCCTGACGGTCGTTGGCTGGGCGCCCGGCTACGGATTGGCGCCTACTGCTCGATCGCCCCTTGCGAGATCTTCCTCGGTGGCAACCACCATATGGAGTGGACAAGCCAGTATCCCTTCCGCTCCATTTGGAACCTCGAGAACCGTGATGAAGATGGCTGGGGCAAGGGCGACGTCACCATCGGCAACGATGTGTGGATTGGCAACGCCAGCGTTCTTCTGTCTGGTGTGACGATCGGCGATGGAGCAGTCATAGGCGCACGTGCCGTCGTGTCCCAAGACGTGAAACCCTATGCAGTCGTCGTTGGTAACCCCGCCAGAGAGGTCAAGCGACGTTTTGACGAAGCCACTGTGAAGCACCTGCTTGACCTTCGTTGGTGGGATTGGCCGGAAGACAAGCTTCGGGCGTCACTCCCAATGCTGCTTGCACCACCCTGCTGTGGTAGCGCATCGTCTGTCGACGTGCTCAAATTGGGAGAGCAGCCCTAGTATTTCCGACACCATCTCAGACGCGTCGTAGAAGCCTCCGAATCGTCGGTCCAGTCTTCTCGAAGCCGGGCTCAACTTTCAGAGGCTCTTAGGTGCTGCAGGAGATTTCTCAGTCGCCTAAGCGGAAGCCTCCTGTAGCTGGGCAGGCCACTGTCGTAGCCCGGCGCGCAGCACCTCGGGGGTCACCACCAGGACGCGTGTCATCGGCCGCCCACGACGAGGGCCACACCAGATGGCACTGCTACCGGGTGGCTCGAAGTCTTCGACCAAGCCGCTGTCAGGCTGGCCGCACTCCTCTGCGCGATGGGACCAGTTCGCAATCTGCTGAGGGAAGCACGCTCCCCACAGCTCACCAGCCTTCCTTACGGAGGAACTCCTCCAGCGTGACCAGCGCCCACAACTCGTGGGAGTGGTTAGCGGCTCCAGAAAGGTGCTCGCCTACAAGCCGGTCTATGGCATCGGATTGAAGGTACGACCGGGTTCGGGCGTCGCCCGGCAGCAGGCGGGCCTCCAGGTAGCTGCGCAAATCGGTCCTGAACCAACGTTCCAGCGGCACCCCGAAGCCGCGCTTCGGCCGCCTGAGCACCTCTGGCGGCAACAGATCCGCCATCGCGTGCCTCAGCACCCTCTTCAACGACAGGCCTCGGAGCTTCGTTGACGGCGGGAGACCGAACGCCAGCTCGACCAGGGCAGTGTCGAGGAAGGGCGAGCGGACCTCGAGCCCGTGGGCCATAGTCATCCGGTCCACCTTGGGCAAGAGGTCGTCGAGGAGGTACGTCTTCAGGTTCAGTGACAGCAACCGGTCGAGCAGGCTGCCACCCTCTGTCTCGTCCCATATTTCCCTGTAGTCCGCCACGGCCCAGCCCGAGCCACCGGGACAGAGCTCGTCGACCACGGTCCTCGGCGTGTAACTGACCCAAGATAGATATGCCTCAAGGGGCGGCTGGTCTATTTGAGCGAGGAACCGCTGAGCGCTGCGGGCGCGGGCGCCGAGGACGCGCCCGGGCAGGGCCGTGACCAGGCTCCCGATCCCTGCCGGGACTGATTTGGGCAACCGCTGGACTTGAGCAAGCATGACCCCTGCCGCAAAGCGCTCATAACCAGCGAACAGCTCGTCTCCCCCATCGCCGCTCAAGGCCACCGTCACGTGCTTGCGGGTCAGTTCGGCGAGGAGGTAGGTGGGCAGGGCGCTGGAGTCACCGAAGGGCTGGTCGTTGTGCCATACGAGCCGCTCGACCAGGCTGGCCGCGTCCGGGTTCACCACAAACTCGGTGTGGTCGGTGCTGTAGCGCTCTGCGACTGCCCGGGCATAGGGCCGTTCGTCGAAGCCCTGATTGTCGTCGAATCCGATCGTGAAGGTGGCAACCGGCTGGCTCATAAGGCCGGCCATGATCGCAACAATGCTCGACGAGTCGACGCCGCCGCTTAGGAACGCCCCGAGAGGGACGTCGGTCAGCAGGCGCCGCTCCACCGCATGGCAGAGCTCGGCCCGCACCGCACGAGCCGCCTCCTTGAAGGGGACGTCGGCAGGTGCTGGCGTCCCTGGCCCAACGCCTGGCGGCGCCCAGTACTGCTCTAGCACTGGGGCTGAGCCAGGCTCAAAGACCAACACGTGGGCCGGCGGCACGCTGAAGACGCCTTCGAAGAAGGTGCGCGGAGTAGGGACATAACCAAAGGTGAGGTATGCGGGGAGGACATCGCAGTCCATCCGCCGCGGGACACCCGGGTGCGCGAGGAGCGCCTTGATCTCGCTGGCAAACACGAGGCGAGCGCCGTCCGACCAGTAATACAAAGGCTTCTTGCCCAGGCGGTCACGGCCAAGGACCAGACGCCGACGTGAACTGTCCCAGGCGGCGAATGCGAACATCCCGTCGAGGTGCCGGGCGAGGTCCACCGGTTCGAGCTCTTCGGCCAGGTGGGCAATGACCTCCGTGTCCCCTTGGCTGGTAAGTGTGTGACCTCGATGTCGAAGGCCTTGGCGCAGCTCCCGGTAGTTATAGATCTCACCGTTGAGGACGGCCCCGATATCGCCCGTCTCAGAGCTCATGGGAGGATCACCCGTCACCAGGTCGATGACAGCAAGGCGCGTCTGGCCGATCACCCCTGGGCCACCCGAGAAGACGCCGGCTGAGTCTGGCCCCCTGTGCTCGAGGAGCCTCAGCTGGTCCCAGACGACGTTCTCGGGCCCTTCAGTGCCAATGGCGCCAGCTATCCCGCACACGCGGCCAGGCTAACTTAGTGGTTGGTGCACTGGGCAGGCCCTCGTGTCTGGACTTTTGAGCCCGCCTCGTTGTTGCGCAGGGCCCAACCACCACAGCCTCATTCAAGGAGCAGAACGTGAAAGTCGTAGTCGTCGGGCAGGGCTACGTAGGGCTCCCGCTCGCTATGCGAGCAGTGGAAGTTGGCTACGAGGTCATCGGGTTCGATACGGACAGTAGGCGAGTCGAGCGTCTGAAGGCAGCCGACTCCTATGTGGAGGACATCGCGTCGGAACAGCTTTCGACGGCACTCAACACTGACAGGTACGTGCCCACGACGGACCCTGGCCAGCTCGCTGGGTTCGACGTGGCTCTGATCACCGTTCCGACACCCCTCAAGGAGGGCGCGCCTGATTTGTCTTTCATCGAAGACGCCGGAACGCTCCTGGCCAAGTACCTCAAGCAAGGTGCGACCGTAGTCCTTGAGTCCACGACTTATCCTGGCACGACAGAAGAGCTGCTTGCTGGTCTGCTCGCGGACGGCTCCGGACTGACGGCGGGCGACGGCTTCCACCTAGGGTACAGCCCAGAGCGCATCGACCCGGGCAATCGCCATTTCGGCTTGGTCGACACACCTAAGGTGGTGTCAGGCGTGAACGCCGCATCATTGGCCGCGGTGCAGCACTTCTACGGCACCCTCGTCAACAAGACGATCCCAGTTTCGCATCCCCGAGAGGCCGAACTGACCAAGCTCATCGAGAACACGTTCCGTCACGTCAATGTCGCTCTCGTGAACGAGATCGCCATGTTTGCCGCCAGCCTCGGCGTCGACGTTTGGGAGGCACTGGACGCAGCGGCGACAAAGCCGTTCGGCTTCATGCGCTTCAACCCCGGACCAGGGGTGGGGGGCCACTGTCTGCCAATTGACCCGAGTTATCTTTCGTGGCAGGTGCGCACCTCGCTCGGGCGCAGCTTCAGGTTCGTAGAGCTCGCCAACGATGTCAACCACCACATGCCCGAATACGTGGTCAGCCGGTTGACGGCGGCTCTCAACCGCCGCCGGCTAGCGGTCAACGGCAGTAGGGTCCTCCTGCTCGGGCTGGCCTACAAGCCCAACACGTCCGACATGCGGGAGTCCCCCGCCCTCTCTGTTGCTCAGCAGTTGTTGGATCTCGGCGCCGAGCTACGTTATGTCGACGAGCACGTGCCGGATGTCAACATGGCGGGGGCCCAGTTCAATGGAAAGCCGGCGCGGGTTGCTCTGACCCCAGAAGAACTCGGCGCTGCGGACGCCGTAGTGGTGCTGACCGACCACGACGACATCGACTACGACTTGGTGGCTGCGCACTCGGCCTACGTACTCGATACTCGCCACCGGTGTCACGGGAGCGTGGTGGAGTACCTCTGAGACGGTTCGGGCCCGTAGCGATATGTGACGTCGGACGACCCAGGCTCTTGTCTCTGCGGTCGAGTCTCCGGGGATAGGCACATGGCGCGCTGTTTGTTCATCTCGTACGACGGGCCTTCGCACGATTACCTGGAGGCTCTTTTCGTCCCGGTCCTCGGTGCCACGTCGCACGAGGTCACCATCCTTGAAATGTGCCCGGTTGGGAGCACAGCCGCGATCGAGGGCCGCTTCCGAAACAGCAAAGTTGAGGTCAGGACAGTTGTCTACCGGGGAAGTAGCTCGGGCCTGATCTCTGCCGGGAACGCCCTAACGAGCGCCCTGTTGCCGACCGTCAGGCTTGTGCGCGCCCTCAGGCCGGAGATCGTCCACACTCGCAGCTACATCCCGGCGCTTCTCGGCCTGGGGCTCAAGATGATCAGGCCGTCTTCTCGACTGGTCGTCGACCTGGACGGCTGGATGCCCCAGGACCGCGTCGATGCAGGGTCGTGGTCGCAGGACGGCCGGATGTACAAACTGTTCGCGACTATCGAGCGGCTTGCCCTCAGGTATGGTGACGCCGTCGTGTGCAAGACCGAGCGCGACGCGAAAAGGCTT
>Ga0302325_10027781_pt1 | contig 11720 bp, 13 predicted proteins | sample Palsa_T0_2_FD_201948 | JGI IMG/M metagenome (GOLD analysis project Ga0302325, IMG submission 201948) | Peat permafrost microbial communities from Stordalen Mire near Abisko, Sweden - Palsa_T0_2 | ecosystem: Environmental > Terrestrial > Soil > Palsa > Peat permafrost | place: Sweden: Abisko... | reverse complement strand
CCAGGTCGATATCGGAGACCCTGCCCAAGCCCTCGCAGCGTGGGCACATACCCCCGGTCCGGGTGAAGGTCTTTCTCACGGTCTTGCCGGCACCGCGTTCGATCGTGATCGCACCGCTCGCTCGGACTGATGGGACGTTGAACGAGAACGCGTTGGGCGAGCCGATATGCGGCTTCCCGAGCCGGCTGAACAGGATGCGCAGCATTGCGTTGGCGTCGGTGGCTGTGCCGACGGTGGAGCGGGAGTTGGCTCCCATGCGCTCCTGGTCGACCACGATCGCGGTGGTCAGCCCTTCGAGGACGTCGACGTCGGGCCGCGCCAGGGCCGGCATGAAGCCCTGCACGAACGCACTGTAGGTCTCGTTGATCAGCCGCTGTGATTCCGCGGCGATCGTGTCGAAGACCAAGGAGCTCTTGCCCGAGCCGGAAACGCCGGTGAACACCGTCAGCCGGCGCTTGGGGATCTCGACGCTGACGTCTTTGAGGTTGTTCTCGCGCGCGCCGTGCACGCGGATGAAATCGTGCCCGTCGCCGGCGTGCAGCGCAGGCGGGTGCGTCCCCCTCCTCATGGCTTGGCTCATAGTGTCTCCATCTATAACGGTTTTCGCTCCTAGGTTCATGCTGAGCTCCATTTCGCGTCCCGGAGCGGTCACATCCAGCGCCGCCCGCTCGTCAGTGTTATGACGAACGGATTGCTAGGAGTGTGACAATGTTCGACAACGATTGGCTGGCTCAACGGTTCGAGAGCGACCGGGATCAGCTCCGGGCGGTGGCGTCACGGATGTTGGGGCCCGGGCCGGAGGCCGACGACGTTGTCCAGGATGCGTGGCTGCGGCTCAGCCGGTCCGGGGCGGAGGGCGTCGGCAACCTGACGGGCTGGCTGACCACGGTGGTGGCCCGGTTGTGCCTGGACGTACTGCGGGGGCGCCGCGCCCGGCCCGACGAGCCGCTGGGCGACGAGTGGCCCGAGGTCGGGGCGGAAAGGCCCCGGGGGCCTGAACCCGAACCCGAGCTGCTCCTGGCCGATTCGCTCGGACCGGCCTTGCTCGTCGTCCTCGACAGCCTCACTCCCGCCGAAAGGCTGGCCTTCGTACTGCACGACGTGTTCGCCGTTCCCTTCGACGAGATCGGCGCCATGATCGGGCGCTCACCGGTTGCGGCCCGCCAGCTGGCCAGCCGTGCCCGCCGGCGGGTGCGGGGAGGTAGGGCCGCCGAGGGCGGGTCGGCTCGCGAGCGCGAAATTGTGACTGCTTTTTTGGCCGCGTCGCGCGAAGGTGATATCCAGGGTTTGATCGATCTCCTCGACCCCGACGTCGTTCTGCGGGCCGACGCTGCCGCGGTGGAAGCGGCCGCCGCCAACCGCGTGAGCGGCGCGCCCGCGCCGGTACTGGCTCGTGAGGCCCGGGGGGCAAGGGCGGTAGCGGCTACGTTTTCCGGCCGGGCGCGCCCAGCCAAGCTGGCGCTGGTCGACGGAGGCTACGGCGCTGTGTTCAGCGTCGGGGGAAAGCCGTGGGCCGTTTTCGGCTTCAGCATCGTCGGAGACCGCATCGTCGAGGTGGAGATAATGACCGATCCCTCCACCCTTGAGAGGGTCGAGATAGCGCGTGCGGACAGCTGAGATCCGGGCCCGGGGCGGCCCTCATGGGTCCTGAAGCAGCCCGAGGACGTTGCCGTCGGGGTCGGTGAAGGTGGCGACCAGACGGCCGCCACCTACATCGCGCGCCGGCTCCTTGACCGTGGCACCTGCTGCGGTCACCTCGGCCAGTTTGGCCTCGATGTCGGCTACCTGCCAGTAAGCCACCGGCGAGGCCATGCTCCCCGGCCCGCCTCGCGGGACCAGCCCGATGTGCTGGCCCTCGGCATCGTAGCCAACGTAGTAAGGCGCGTCGGCCTGGGGTGGGATGCCGAGCAAGGCCGTGTAAACCGCTTTGGCCTTCGCCAGGTCGGACACGGGGTGAAGCACGGTCTTGATGCCCTGGGTGGAAGAGGTCATGGTTACTCCTGAAGTTGTGGGCCTACGACCCAGTATGTACGCGTCGGGTTGCCTCGGCCCCGCCAATCCCATGCGGCATCAGTTACCAAAGGCGTCCTTTATCTTCTCGCCGGCCTGCTTAAGGTTCGCCTTTTTTTGATCGGCCAAGCCCTCGGCACGGAGTTTGTTATTTCCGCTCAGCGCGCCGGCTGCCTCCTTCAGCTTTCCCTTGGTCTCTTGGGCGGTGTTTTTTGCTTTGTCCTTCGTTGTCATACCTGATGCCTCCTTGGAATGTGCGCAACCAACAGATCGCCTGCGCGTGAAGCCTTATACCCCGTTTTCCTTGATTGGAACTGGGTTGCCCTCCCGGTGCTAATCTTCGTCGTCGCTACCGTCACGAAGGCTGGGTCGGGCCCCCTTTGGCGTCAGTACCTACGTGCCATAGGACCGGGGTTGGTCACCGGGGCCTCCGACGACGACCCCTCCGGTATCGCCACGTACTCGCAAGCCGGTGCTCAGTACGGCCTGGGGTTGTTGTGGACCGCCTTGCTGACGTGGCCGTTGATGGTTGTCGTCGAGGAGATCTGTGACCGCACGGCCCTTGCCACCGGCCAGGGTCTCGGCGAGCTGGCCGTCAAACGGTTCCACCTCACCGGTCGAGCGGTCCTCGGAGCCCTGCTCGTGGCCCTCGTCGTGGCCAACGCCCTCAACATTGCCGCCGACCTGGTAGCGGTTGGCTCTGGCATGCAGCTCCTTGACGCCGGGGCCAGTTGGTTGTGGGCGCTTGTAGCAGGAGGGCTCATCACGGCACTGCTGGTGATCGGCACCTTCTCCCGCATCGCGTCCGTCTTCAAGCTGCTTTCCGCCGCCCTACTGGCTTATCTAGTCGTGGCGGTCGTCGTCACCCACCAGTGGGGGAGCGTCCTTAGCCATTTGGTCGTCCCCCATCTGGAGCTGAACAAGTCCTACCTGCAGCTGTTGGTCGCAGTGCTAGGCACAACCATCTCGCCCTACCTGTTCTTCTGGCAGAACGCTCACCGACTCGAAGAGATGCGCGACGAACCCGAAGGGGGCTCCGAGCCACAACCCCTCGGCCAACGGAGCCCGGCGCGCGCCCAACGCAAGGAGCGCACCAGCCGGCTCGACGTGTTCGTCGGTATGACGTTTTCCAACCTCGTGATGTTCGCCATCATCGTCGCCACCGCCCAGACACTGCACAGCCACCACATCACCAGCATCGACAGCGCCGCCCAGGCGGCGAAGGCGCTCAAGCCCTTTGCCGGGCACTTCGCGAGCGCCTTGTTCGCCGTCGGCTTCATCGGCAGCGGGTTGTTGGCCATCCCGGTGCTGGCCGGAGCCGGTTCGGTGGGGCTGGCCGGCTTGCTCGGCAAGCAGTGGGGTTTCTCGCGCTCGGTCCGCAAAGCCCCCGTTTTCTACGCTCTGGTTGCCCTGGGAACGGTCGGGGGCACAGCCCTCAGCCTCCTTCACGTCAACCCGATCAAACTGCTGGTCTTCGTGGCTGTCATCAATGGCGTGGCGGCAGCGCCGTTCCTGGTGGTTGTCATGTGGGTCTCGAGCGATCGCCGCCTGATGGGGGGCTACGCGATCGGCAACGTGGCCAAGTTCATCGGGTGGCTCACGGCGGCCATCATGGCCGTCGCCGCCGTGGCCCTGTTCGCCACCGGCGGTGTCAGCCTGTGATCAAGATGTAGCGTGCTGTCGAGGTGGGTCGAGATCCAAAGAGGTCGCAGGGTGTGCGGCGGTCACGGGCTGTGCTGCGGTCGGGGGCTGTGCTGCGGTCGCGGACGGTGCGGTCTCTGACCGTCCGCCAACTGGTCGCTCTCGCAGCGTTGTGCCTCTTGGTGACTGCGTGCGGTGGCACCGGTGGGACAGGTGGGACCGGCAAGTCAGCCAGCATCCGTCCTTTCGCGCTGATCGAAGTCGGCAAGACGCGCCTCCAACTGGCCGCAGACGGCAGGTCAGCGATCGTGCAACTCCAGACCAACCCGCCGACCGTGTGCGCCATCGCCTACGGCACAACAGCGTCGCTCGGATCGATCGCCGACGATCCTGACATGGGCGGCACTGCGATCACCCGGCACACAGTCGTCCTGGCTGGATTGACACCGGGAGCAACGTACCGCTTCCGGCTCACGGCCACAGACGCTCAAGGGTTGGTCTTCCAGACCCGAGAACTGGGCACGTTCACGACACCGCGCAACGTGAGCACCCTGGGGCCGGACATTGCCATCGGCGCCAAGGTGGTCGGTGTCAGTTCGCAGTGGAGCACCGACTACAAGGCGGCAAACGCTGTCGACGGTAATCCCTCGACTGAGTGGGCCTCAGCCGGCGACGGCAATCGAGCCTTTATCACCATCGACCTAGGACGAGCACGCGAGATCGCAGGCGTTGCGTTCATCACACGGGAAATGTCGGACGGTTCGGCCATCACGCGGACCTTCGCTGTGGTAGTTGACGGTCGCAGGCGCTATGGGCCATTTCCTGCTGGCAACTCCGTTAACCCGCGGGTCGCGACCGTCTCGTTCACCGGCCGCCGCATTCGCTTCGATGTCGTTAGCTCGACTGGTGGGAACACGGGGGCGGCGGAGATCGAGGTCTTTGCTCGCAACTGAGGGGCGAGCTGTGTTGCTCCGCTTCTGGGACTGGACCTAGCGTTATCCCATAACCGAGTTCCGCCAGCAGGACCTCACAGGAGCATGCTTCGAGCACGTCAGCCTCCGGGGTGCCACCTTCACCCAGGTGTCTCTGGAAGGTGCCAGTATGCGCGCAGTTGACCTGAGCGGAGCCCAAGTGCGGGGAGCGCTGTTCAAGCGGAGCCGAATGCGAGGCGTCGAGCTGGTCGACGTCGACATTTACGGCGAGCTGCAGAACGTCATTGTGAACGGGGTCGATATAGCACCGCTCGTAGACGCCGAACTGAACCGGCGCATGCCGGAGCGGGCCAAGATGCGTCCCACCACGAGCGATGGGTTCCGTGAAGCGTGGGCCGTCCTGGAGCGCCTGTGGGACGGCACGGTGGCACGTGCGAGAGAGTTCCCCGAGGCGGAGCTGCACTGCAGCGTCGACGAGGAGTGGTCCTTCATCCAGACGCTGCGGCACCTCAACTTTGCGACTGCTGCCTGGGTGGAACGGATGATCCTCGGGCACAGCTCGCCTTGGCACCCGCTGGATCTTCCCTGGGACGAGGCGCCCGGTTGGGACGGGATCCCGTGGGACCGCGAGGCACAACCTCCGCTCGACGAGGTGCTGACGGTCCGACGAGCACGCCAAGGGATGGTACGAAACGTCTTGGCATCACTGACCGAAGAACAGCTCGCCTCCGACGTGACGCGGACCGAGCCGGGATGGCCCCAGATCGAAAACTTTCCCTTGAAGGAATGCCTCAGCGTGGTCCTAAACGAGGAGTGGGAGCACCGGCTCTATGCCGAACGCGACCTGACCGCGCTCGGGACGGGGGACTGAACCATGCTCCTAAGAGCCGAATTCGCCGACTTCGTGGGTATGTCTCCTGGCTTCGTCGACCGCCGCCTGCAACTCGTCAGCGGTCCGGCGGGACTCTGCGAGCGCCGCCTCCAACGCTGCCCGCCATTGGAGCGCCAGCCCTAGCGCCAAGTGCATCTCCGGGCCGTGCTCGCCTTTATCGAAGTACATGGACACCGCCACCCAGGGGTCATCGTTAGCAATGGCCCAAGCGCTGTCGAAGCTGGCTCTAACACTGTCCTCATATTCCTGCCGGAGCGTGGTCGTGCGGATCGCGTGCCTGTCCTGCTCGATGATCTCGGCCACCTTCTTCGGATCAGCTGTCATCGCTAGGTAGTCCTTCCCTTTGTCGTTTCGAGCCGCCCCCAGGTGGGGGAGCATACACGTTGTACCGCCCGCGCAACCAGTCGATGTGTTTTACAGTATGGCATGTTTCTGTATATATCTACTAGGCGTTTGCGGGTGGCGGCGACGTGGGCCTAGCCGGCGGTGACGGTCCGCAGCTCTTCGAGCGATTCTCGGATGAGCTGTGGCAAGTCGACGTCGGACTCGTTTACCCAGCGTTCAAACGCGATTTTGAACACAGCGATCCCCGCCTCCGCGGTCAAGCTCGCGGCGGGATCTTTGACGCCACGCTGGCGCAGCGTGCCTGCGATCGCGGCTGCAAGTGATGCGAGCTTGATCAGCTCGCGCTCGCGGAGCTCTTCGTTGGCAGCGATAACGGCCTGGCGCTGCCGGGCGTATTCGCGCCGTTGTTGGAGCATCGCGCCAGCCGTCTCCAAGGCGGATGCGACCGCGTCGATCGGGGCGTCGACCGCCGGCGCACCGGCGACGGCGTTCACGAGGAGCTCCTGCAATGCCCCGGCGCCCCAGAAAAGGACCTCACGCTTGTCGGTGTAGTGCCGGAAGAAGGTTCGCTCCGTCAAACCCGCGCGCGCGGCGATCTCGGCAACCGTGGTGTTGTCGAACCCGCGCTCGCCGTAGAGCTCGAGCGCTGCCTTTTCTAGCCTTCCGCGGCTATCCGGTTCCCAACGCATATGCCTATCGTAGTAGTTGATGACAGCGGCTGACATCCATGGTAGAGTGATGGCAGTAACTGACATCAGGCCGCCGTTGCCGTGCGCCTCGTGGCGAGGACGGTCCTTCTAACTGGAGGTTGTCTTATGCGTGTTTTAGTAACTGGTGCGTCCGGCTGGATCGGCTCCGCCACCGTTGTCGAGCTCATTGGTGCGGGCCATCAGGTCGTCGGGCTGGCTCGTTCGGATGCCTCAGCCGCTGCGCTTGCCGCCGCCGGGGCCGAGGTGGAACACGGCACGATTGATGACCTCGATACGTTACGAGCCGCAGCCGCCAGCTCGGACGGCGTCATTCACCTCGCGTTCAAACACGACATCGCTTTCTCCGGAGGCTTCCAGGAGGCCGCCGATGCAGATCGCCGCGCGGTGGAGACATTTCGCGAGGAACTCGCGGGTTCCGACCGGCCGCTCGTCATCGCCTCCGGGACGCTCGGGCTGGCGACCGGGCGCGTGTCGACCGAACAGGACGGGCATGGTCCTGTGTCGCCGCTCGCCCATATAGGCGGCGGCCCGCAGACCCGCTGGGAAACTGCGGAGATGACGCTCGCTCTTGCATCGCGCGGTGTCCGCTCCTCGGTCCTGCGACTTCCACCGACGGTCCACGGCGAAGGCGAGCACGGTTTTATCGCGAGCCTCATCGGAATTGCCCGCGACAAGGGAGTCTCGGGCTTCATCGGCGATGGGGCCAACCGCTGGCCCGCAGTGCACCGCCTCGATGCAGCCGAGCTGTTCCGCCTGGCGCTGGAGAACGCGCCCGCGGGATCGACGCTGCACGGTGTCGCTGACGAGGGCGTGCCGGTACGCGAAATCGCCGATGTGATCGGGCGGCATCTCGGGGTCCCGGTGGTCTCCATCTCCCCTGAGGACGCGGGTGAGCACTTCACCTGGCTGGCCGGGTTCATCGGGCTCGACAGCCCGGCATCGAGCGCGCTGACCCGGGGGCTGCTTGGCTGGGCGCCGATGCACCCTGGGCTAATCGACGACCTGGAAAAAAACTACTTCCATAAGGCCTCCGAATAAGGGCGCTCTGGGCGACCTGAACACGGCTGCTTATAGGAGGCAGTTTTGTCCCAAAGTGTCGTCGCCGGCGCAGCTATTTTGAAGCTGGACAACGATTACCAGCCCCGGTCGGCCCACTCCTGAAGGTGAGGGCGCTCGGCACCGATCGTGGTGTCGGCGCCGTGGCCGGGCAATACGAGAGTCTCGGCCGGGAGTGGTGAGAAAAGCCGTTCCTCAATGGAACTGATGATCGTGGGGAAGTCGGCTCCGGGGGAGCTGGTCGCGCCGGGGCCGCCCGGGAACAACGTGTCGCCGCTGAACAGGATAGGGGAGCCGTCGACCCGGAAGCAGACGGACCCGGCAGTGTGCCCAGGCGTGGCAATGGCCAGGAGGCGCAGCCGACCTACGTTGGTGACGGCACCGTCGTCTATCACGAAGTCATAAGACGGGAGCATGTGAGAGTCGGCAAAAGTCACGCCGACCTCGTAGCCGGCATCGCGTACTGCCGGCACCGCCTGGATGTGGTCCCAGTGCCCGTGGGTTTCGAGCACCTTGCGGACGTTTAAGCGTTTGCACAGGTCCAGCAGCTTGCCGTGCTCATTCGCGGCGTCGATCAACACGGATTCGCCTGTCTGTTTGCATCGCAGCACGAACACGTTGTTGTCTAGTGGGCCGACCACGAGACGGTGGATCTCGGCCTGGTTGTCTTCATAATGCATGATTGCCCGCCCCAAAAGTACACCATCGGCGCCGATGCTCACGTCTTCCGCCGTTGTTCTTGCTGTCGCGCCGGGGAGCCTAATAACGCCCGGCTAGGTGCCGATTACTCATTACGATGACCGGTTCGCCTGAGAGAGCGCAGACATACCATCAACTGGCGGCGATCGCCAGGACAGCCGCCTCGCTCGTAGAACAGATCGCGCCTGGCCGGCCGGACGCCTACTTGGCGACTTCCACCATCGTCGCATCTGTCTTGTCCGAGTTCGGGGTTGTCGCCACAGCGGTGAGCGGCTATCTCGGGGAAGAGCCGCATTTCTGGCTGGAAGCCGAGGGTTTTCGCATCGATCTCGCCCGCGCGCTCCTGGGCGGCCCGCTCGTTCACCCGGTTACGGTGCAATCGGAGTACCTCGCTGAAGCGAGCTTCCCGGCCTGCTGGTTGCCGGAGGAAGCGGTCGCTCAGTTCGCCAGCGTGTTCGACTACCCGGCTATCAGCGCCGAACGTGGTTGGAGCATTTTCGAATATCTGCTCGAGACGTCCTTCGACGCGGTGAGGGTTGCGTAGGTCCACTCCTGGGCCACGGGCCTTCAGGCGTCTCAAGTTGGCCGCCGGCGTGCCGACGATGGCAGTGACCAGTAGCACGGCGCTAGCGGAGGGCTACGCAGGAGTGGGTTGGACGGTGGAATGTAAGTGGCCCCTGGCCTGGCCCGCTCGCGCCCGCGCAGTCTTGCAGCGACGTCGCTCCGGACAGCTGGCGCGGAGGAGCTGCAAATGAAGCTCCGAGCAGGTCGAGGCGCTCTTATAGGGGCCGTACCTGCGTTCGCCTTAGTATCAGTCTTCCTCGGTTTCGCGTTGTCTGGAGCGATCTCCAGCTCGGGTACAACTCGGAGCCAGGCAGCCGCAGCCCTCTCGGACGACGTCCTTGGTAGCCCCGGCCAAGGGCTTTCCCTGCCGGAAAAAGACGCACGGGCCGTGGCGTGGGCAGTCGTCGACGGTGTCCGCAAGGGCGACATCACCCTGCAGTCCGGACGTCTGCTGGTGGCCGAGCTCAGGCCCTTGCTCGGTTCGGCACCCCCCGGCAGCGTGGGTGCGCAACGGGAGCAGTTCGACCGGTTCGCCGAGACTTTTTTCGAGGACCTAGTAGCCCAGCGGATTTTAGGGACCGGCGAGGTGGTAGCCATAAGGACGGCGCTGGGAGCGCTGGCCGTTTCGTTGGGCACCAGGGTGCCCCCACCCCCAGCCCGAGCCCCTCTCAGGCCCGCCACCTCCACGACCGCGGGGGGGTCGACGACTACGGCCCCGTCTACGGAGCAGCACGGGCCCAAGGGCCATGCCCTCGCCAACCAAGGCCGCGCAACCGGGGCGCAGAGCCCGCCCGCAACCCCAACCGGGTGGCAGACCCCGCCCGCAACCGGGTCGCAGACACCGCCCCCAACCCCAACCGGGTCGCAGACACCGCCCCCAACAGAAGCGCCGACGACTGCGGGCACATCCCCGGGCCACGGCAAATCCACGCGGCACGGCGCTTCCAGGACAAGCCACATTCCTACGACAACGCATATCCGGCACAAGCGGCGCGGGTCAACGAGCCGGCCGCACCGGGCTGTCCGATCCGCGACAGGCGCGCCGACAACAGATCCGGCTAAAACCACGACGACGAGGATGAGGAACGATCGGAAGGCGTCGGACGGGCGGACCTCGGCCCGGACGACTACGACGAGGCTCGCATCCACCTTGGAGGACTTGGCCCGGACGACAACGACCCAGCCCAAGTCGACCCAGCCCAAGTCGACCCAGCCCAAGTCGACCCAGCCCGTACCTACACGGGCGGCTCCTACCAGCCCGACCAACCCGGCCACCACGACAACGCTCAAGCCCAAGAGCCGGACGCACCGTAGGGCCCGCACATCCCCGCCGGACCGGACCGCAACGACAACTACCGTCCCGACCACGTCGACCGCGTCGCCGACCACGACAGACCGCCCCGCTACAGCATTGCCGCTCGCTACGACGCTGCCGGTCGTCACGACGCTGCAGGCAACTACGACCTCGTCCACCCTGCCCCCGCCATACAGGGCCCAGCCTCCTCCGCCAGTCCCGACAACCAACGCGACCACGACGACTACCGCTCCGGCCACGACTACGACGGCTCGCCCCACAACTACGACGGCTCGCCCCACAACTACGACGGCTCGCCCACAACTACGACGACTCGCGCTACGACCACGACCGCGGCGGCAACCACCACGACGACTCGTCCCCCGACCACAACAACGACTCGTCCCCCGACCACAACAACGACTCGTCCCCCGACCACCACCACGACGGCGTCAACCACCACTACATCGCCGGCAACAACAACGACTCACCCGCCGGCAACAACAACGACTCACCCCCAACGACCACAACTTCGTGACTGGCACGAGAACATGGGCCGGAAAGGCGTTTCTCGGTGTGGTCAGGGGGTTCTCGGTGCCTGCGGATCGACGTTTGGGCTTGTGGCGCACCGACACGGGTCGGTCACGCCGAAATGGGGAACCCACGCCGAGATAGGTGCGGGCGGCAGTTCAGGGCCCCGGTTGCTCCCCCGACGGCGCCCCGCCCTGTGCTATTGAGCTTGGGACCCCACCGGGCGTGGCGGTGCCCTGCGCACCGGGCGCCACCGCACCGGGCTCACCGGGCGTTGCAGGGCCAGGCAGTGCTGCTGCAGTGGGTGAGGGGTGGCCGACGCCTGCGGCGAGCATGGCGGAGTTGGGGATTTTCAGGACGCCGTCGTCGGTGCGCAGGGTGACGTAGGTCAGGCTCATCTCGCTCACGGAGGCCTCGAAGATGCCCCCGAGGGCCCCCGAGCGGATACGGATGTGGTCTCCTATCACGAACGGCCTCGCCACCAGCAGGACTAGGCCAGCGAAGACGTTGCCGAGGCTCTGTTGCGCCGCGATGCCCAGCACGACCCCGGCGACGCCCGCACCCACGAGGGTGTTCGATTGCACCTCGAGGACTGCGAGCACGGCGAGCACGATGAAGACGTAGCCAACGATGGTGGAAAGGACCCGTACGGCGCCTCCCGCGCCCGGGGCTGCCCGTCGCTCGACTAGGCGGCCGAAGACCGACGAGATCCTGTGTGTGGCGAGGATCCCAGAAACAAGCAGCACGACGGCGCTGGCCCAGGCGATGACCCTCAGGTGAAGAGCAGCCCCGTGAGTAACGCTGCCGAACTCGGACCCGACTACGAGCGCAACCAGCGCAATGGCGCCGGCGACGGTCCCAACAGCCCATTGCCGAAAACCACTGCGGGTGACCGCGTTGACCGGGTCGTGACGAGCCACGTGCTTCCCTCCGAGCAGGGGAACCTAGTCGATCTGGAATGGTCCGGGCACGTCCGGTGGCCGGGCGGCAATAGAGTGCTCCACAGACAAAGGAGGCTGGACAGTGAGCGACTGGAACAACCAGAT